>Ga0209212_1003217_pt1 | contig 21905 bp, 20 predicted proteins | sample RifGroC2_FD_183996 | JGI IMG/M metagenome (GOLD analysis project Ga0209212, IMG submission 183996) | Groundwater microbial communities from Rifle, Colorado, USA - Groundwater C2 (SPAdes) (version 2) | ecosystem: Environmental > Aquatic > Deep subsurface > Groundwater | place: Rifle, Colorado... | reverse complement strand
TTCCGGCAGATTCAATCTCCTCCTCGCCGGACATGGGATCGATCCCGGCATTCCGGCCCTCTGCACGAAGCTGAAGGTTCCGCTCGTTTCGAGTGTCGACAACCCCAAAGCGGCAGCAATCATTAAACAGGCCCGCGCAGCCTTCGACCGCCGGACACCTGCTTCCTTCACCCCCGATGCGACCCTGATCGGAAAAGGAAGATTGAGCCTCGGCGCCGTCGATGTAGAAACCGCCCTTCAGGACGGCCAATCGTCGAAGATCGCCCTGCTCGGCGGGGCGGACACCCTGCTGCAGTCGCTCGGCCACCTTCCCGTGGAACTGGCCAAGGCGCTTCGCGGCGAAAATCACGCGGTCGCCTCCTGGGGCGACGCCGCCCTCTGGATGGTCAAAGCGGACCTGCCCGTTGGCATACTGGAAGCCAACGAAGGCCCCCTGACCGCGGTTCGGGTCCTGGCTGCCAAGGGAAAGCTCTCGGCCCTCAAGGGGATCTGCTTTACCGGCCTCAAAGACTGCCGGGAGTTGGCCTTCGCACTGGGGCTTGCCGCGCTCGGCCTGAAGGTTTCGGTCGCCGTACCTCTACCCCTCTGGGGAAGCGAAAAGGTCTGCACGACGCTTCGAGAAAATCTGGCAGCCGCGGGCGGCCATTTGACGCACTTCGACCACCCGGCCAAGGCCGATGAGATCCTCAACTGGTTCCTCAGGTCGTAGAAAGCCCGGGAGGGTCATGTTTTTAAGGAGCAGCAGTATGGATTGCATAATAGTCGGCGGCGGCGGCGCAGGTTTTCAAGCCGCCGCCACCTGCCGGTCCGTATGGCCGGATCGGACCGTGACGCTGATCGACGCTGAAAACGAGTGCGGTTACTACCGGACGCTTCTGCCCCAGTTCATGGTCGGGGCGCTTCCGGAGGAAAGGCTCTTTATCCCGTGCAGAACGGATGATCCGCTCCTGAGGGTCAGGACCGGCGTCCGGGTAAAAACACTGGATCGCAAGGGTAATCGCCTGACGCTCGATAACGGGGAGACGCTTATCTACGACCGCCTGATCCTCGCCCACGGCGGAGCCCCCTACCTGCCCGGCATCCTCGCGGGTCCGCCCTGCGAAGGGGTCTTTCCCGTCCGCGATCTGACGACGGCGAGGGCGACGCGGGCATGGCTTGCCGGGCACCGGCAGGTGATCGTCTTCGGCGGCTCCCTGGTCGGGGTCAAGACGGCGGTTCATCTCAAAGCGGCAGGATTCGAGGTTTCACTGGTCGTCAGGCGGGGGCATATTCTGCTCCGCGCCCTTTCGCCCGAAGCGGCCCGGGTTGTCGAGACGCACCTGGTAAAGATGGGGATCAGTCTTTTTGTCAACTCGCCGCTGGAGGAACTCCGTGTCGAACAGGGGGCGATCACCGCCCTCAAGGCGGGCGGGAAATGGATTCCCGGCAACACCCTCCTCGTCGCGGCCGGAACCGCCCCCGATACCTCTTTTCTGGAGGGGACGGGGCTCCTCACGGACGGCCGGCTCATCGTGTCGCCGACGTTGCAGACAGCCGACCCGCGGATCTTCGCCGCCGGCGATGTGGCCGTCATTGCCCATGCGACCGGAGAGAGGATCAGCCCCAACACCTGGCCCCAGGCCGTTTCCCAGGGGAGACTGGCGGCCGAAAATCTTTATCGAAACCCGCCGCTGCCGCACCGCGACCTGACGCGGGTCAACGCGATGGAACTCCACGGTCTGCCCATGGTCATCCTCGGTCCCCCGGTCGATGGGGCGGAGGTGATCGCTTATGCAAGACCCGAAGAGAGTGTGCGGCGCGAGCTCTTTCTTGTCGGAGGAAAACCGATCGGAGGGTCCCTGATCGGCGACATCTCGGCCGCGGGAACGCTCCATGCCCTGATCGGCGCCGGACGGGAGATCAACACGGGAGACGCCTCGCTGCTCAAGCCGACGGGGAACGTCATCCGGTTTCAGGAACAACCGGGCCGCAAAGCGGTCCTGATTCTTTCATCAAAGAGGGTAAGCAAATGATGATTCATGAGGAACGATGTGTCGGTTGCGGTCGCTGCCAGCCTTACTGTCCCACCGCCGCGATCAGCTACGACGGATTAAAGAGCAGGATCGATCAGGACATCTGCTACGAATGCAGCACCTGTCTGCGCGCCGCGCACTGCCCGGTCGACGCCATCGCGGAATCTCCCAACGTCTACGATTACCCGCGGGCGCTGCGCCGGTATTTCAGCGATCCCAGCGCCACCCACGCGGCCACGGGGATTCAGGGCCGCGGAACCGAAGAATCCAAGACGAACGATGTGACTCTCCGTGTTGGTCCCGGCGAGGTCGGTGTCGCCATAGAGATCGGCCGGCCCACGCTCGGGATGTCGATTCTGGACATCCAGAAGATCACCCGAGCGATCGCGCGCGCCGGCATCCACAAGATCGAGGCGCACAATCCGATTCATTCCATGATCGCCAACGAGGCGACGGGGGATCTCAAACCCGATATGCTCGGGGAACGTGTGCTCTCGGCGATCATCGAGATTAAAGTGAAGCGGGATCAGCTTCGCGACATTCTCCGGACCCTGAAGGAGGTCGCCAAAGAGGTGGACAGCGTCTTCTGCATCGACGCCTGCACCATCGTGAACCCTGGGCTTACGATCCCCGAAGAGGTTTTGGAGAGCATCCGGGCGGAAGGGCTAACCTGGCGGCCAAACACAAAGGTGAACATGGGTCTAGGACGGGCCTGGGAATGAGGATGACGGCTTCGGAAAAAGCTCCCTATGCGGCGTTGCGCTGCATCCTTCGTCACTGCGGCGTACGAAACAGTACGCCTCATTCCTCAGGATTTGCGCGCCTTGCCTCCGGACCTTTTTGCGAAGCCGTCCCGATATTGTACTTTTTATCAAACATGGCAAGGATAGAGATATGACGCACAGTTTGCATAGAGAAGGCAGTCTGGAATCGCTGGAGAAGGATTATGTCCTTTTCATTTACCCGGCGAGAGGATTCAATTACAAGGGGAGCGCCCCGAAGGTGCGCCGCATGGTCGAGCTGCTCTATCAGGCGGGCCCGGTCAACATGATCCCGACGTCGCTCCGCCGCAACATGTACAGCGGAGTCAAACCCGAGGAGATCCTGGACAGCATCACCGTGGATGGGACGCGTGTTTACAGTGTCTTCAACGACCGGGAGAAGCTCAAGAAGGCGCTGATCCTGCTTAAAAAGGCGAATGAGGGGATCTCCATCATGGTCAGCGGGATCACCGACCGGGTCCGGGAAATCGCCGCGGAGCTCGGTATCGAACCGCACATGGTCAATCTTTCGCTCGGCATCCACGGCCGTACAGACCGTCTTGCGCCCGCCGATATCCGCGAGTTCACGACGATGTGCGGGCACGGCGTCGTCTCACCCCATCTGGTCAAAGACATGATCCGCAGGGTCAAGACGGGCAAGGTCAGCGAGTGGGACGGGAGCGTGCTCCTCGCGGAGCCGTGCGCCTGCGGGATTTACAACCCCTTCCGCTCCTCGGAGCTTCTTAGAGAAAAGGCGCCGCTCTACACGGTGGATCGCTGGTAGCGACGAAAAGAGAAACCGGAGGTCTTCCACGCGATAGAGACCCCCCAGGACAACCCATACTTGTATAAATCAGGAGGCTATTCAAGATGAAGCTATGCTTTAACGCAGGACCGCAACCGATGGAGGAGTACTTTTCCTTTGCGAAGGAAAACGGATTTCCCTGGATGGAACTGAGTTGCAACAACCCGAACAACTTTTTGGACAAGTGGACCCCCGCGCGGATCAGCGGCATCAGAAAGCTCCGTGACCAGGCCGGCGTCAGGTACGGCCTCCATTCGGCGTCGTTCGTCAACGCCGCCGAGATCGAGCCGACCGTCCGCAAAGCCGTTGTGCAGCACCTGATCGATTATGTCGAGCTCGCTCATCAGCTCGAGGCCGAATATATCGTCCTCCATTTCGGCTACCACTTCAGTCTCTTCATGGACCATGTCTTCGAATGCCTGATCAGGACCTATACGCCCGTGGTCGAACTCGCCGAGAAATACCGGCTCCCCATCGGCATCGAGAACATGAACAAGATCCACGAGGAGGCGGAGATCGCCTATCTGGGTGTCACGGTCGAAGAGCTGGCGCGGGTCTTCGATGCGATCCCGTCGAAATACTTCGGGCTCACCCTGGACATCGCCCATGCAAGCCTTCTTGCGGGCGGCCCCGAATCCTTCATCGACGCGTTCGCCGATCGGATCATCAGCGCCCATGTCAGCGACAACGACATGGTCCTCGACCGCCACCTCCCGGTGGGGAACGGGAAGATCGACTTCAAGCGGGTATTCAGGAATCTGATGAAGATCGGATTCAAGGGAACGCTGAACATCGAGCTGCCGAGGTCGAATGAGGACCGGGCGCTGAGCAAGAGAAGGCTGGAACCGATTCTCGATGAGCTGGGCATCCTGAAGGATGCGCTAAAGCCTTAAACCAAGTTGAAAGATGGGGGACAACTGCCGTTATGCGGCGGCCCCCGTTGGATAACCAGGTGCTCAAGGAAAAAGGAAATTGGACCGATGCGACCCCTGATAGGGATCACCTGCGATTACGACTCGGCCGACCCGGCCAAATTCTGGCTGAGGGAGGAATACGCGGCAGCGGTCCTTCACGCGGGGGGGATGCCCGTTCTTCTTGCGCCGTTGGCCGGTTTACACGTCGGGGATGTTGCGGCAAAATGTAACGGGTTCGTCATTACCGGCGGTGATTTCGACATCGAACCGCACCATTATGGAGAATCGCCCCTGCCCGGTCTGGGAAAGCTCAACCCGCGGCGCAGCGGATTCGAACTGGAACTGGTCCACTGGGCGTTCAGGAATGATGCGCCCGTCCTGGGAATCTGCGGGGGGATGCAGGCAATCAATGTGGCTTTCGGCGGGACGCTCTACCAGGATATCTCCACCCAGTTGCCCGGCGCATCGTTGAACCATCGGCAGGGCCGCAGCACCCGGGCCCATGAAGTAAGCATCGAACCCGGCACCCTCCTGGCCGGTCTGCTGCAGAAAACCGCGACCGACACCAACAGTTCCCATCACCAGGGGGTCAAGGAAGTCGCCCCCGGCCTCCGGGCAAGCGGCACAGCCCCGGACGGCATTATAGAAGCGATCGAGAGCAGAGACTCGCGATTCATGCTGGGCGTGCAATGGCACCCCGAATCTCTCTGCGTAATCGACCCGCTCTGGCTCAGGGTATTTGAGGGGTTGGTCGGCGCGGGATAGGGAAATTATGTTTTCACCACCGAAGACCAGGGAGCGAATTTCAACAGCAGCAATATCCCGGGTATGGCGATCAGGACGCAGGCGATAAAAAAACTCTCCCAGCCGAACTGCTTGGCCAGGAAACCTGTCGGCGCCGATGCAACCACCCGGGGAACACCCATCAGCGAGCTCAGCAGGGCGTACTGTGTGGCGGTAAATTTCCTGTTCGTAATGCTGGCCATAAACGCGACATAGGCGGCGGTGCCCATGCCGGCAGTGAGATTCTCAAACGCGATGACACCCGATAATGCCGGCAGGCTGTAGCCGATCCGCGCCAGGACGGCGAAACCCGCAGTGGACACTCCCTGCAGAATACCGAACACCCACAGCGCACGGTTGATGCCCAGGCGCAGCATGAGCACCCCCCCGAGGAAAGCCCCTCCTACTGTGGCCCAGAACCCGAAGAGCTTGACGATGGCGCCGATCTCGGTTTTGGAGAATCCCATCTCCAGGTAAAAGGGGGTGGTCATCGCGCCGGCCATTGTATCGCCGATCTTGTACAGAAGGATGAAGGCCAGCATCAGGATTGCATTTTCCCTGGTGAAGTAATCGATCAAAGGACCCGCCACGGCTTCCCTGAAAGTCTGAGGCGCACCGATCATTGCCGGCTCCGGCGTCAGCAGCGTGGTCACAATGCCCGGGAGCATACAGAGGGCCATGATCAGGTATACCGTCGGAAAGGACGTGTAATCCGACAGGATAAGGCCGCCACCCGAGGCCAGGAGCATCCCGATGCGATATCCGTTCACATAAAGCGACGATCCCAGGCCAAGTTCCTCGTCGGCGAGATCCTCCCGCCGGTAGGCATCTACAACGATGTCCTGGGAAGCGCTGAAAAATGTAACCAGAAACGCCGCAAAGGCCATCATCCAGGGATTGAATCGAGGATTGGCCAAACCGAGTGCGGCAATCGCTATCATCAGCGCAATTTGAGCCATGACAAGCCACCCGCGCCGGCGGCCGAGAAAGCGCGGGATGTAGCGGTCAAAAAAGGGCGCCCAGAGGAATTTAACGGTATAGGGGACCCCCACCAAAGCCATCATGCCGATAACGGTCAGATCCACCTCCTCTTCCTTCATCCATGCCTGGAGGACCGTAATGGTCAGAAGAAGGGGAAGGCCGCACGCGAAGCCCATGACGAAGGACACCAGCATGCGCCTGCTGAAAATCGTTTTCAACGTGGATGTGCCGACGACGGTCCGCATGTGCACCTTCAAGATTGACTTTCCTGTCGCTTCGGGCACAAGAATATATGGGCACGGCGCCGGCATGTCAAGACAAAGAAGAGGAACTCACACACTTGTACTTCATTCGGATAGAATCACAGGATGAAATAACTCAGATTTTTCTTGATTTGAAAAAAGATTTACCTCATAATAATACGCAACTCAGGAGTCGTGCCGATTATAGTTCCAAAAAGGAGAATAAATGGTCGACTGCAAATGCGGATGCGGCGAGGAAGCCAGTAATAAGGACTTTACTGTATGAGTACATTATTTCTTGATGTTTTAGGCAACGGGAAACTCGTCGATGGTTACCAAATTGACGATGCCATCGCTCAGAAATACAATTTGAAACCCGGTACTATATGCCCGTTTACACACTTGCGTGTAGAAATTCTGTCTCCCCGGCAAGTTCGCGAGGTAGAAGAAGCTGAGCGTCAGAAGAAAATCAAACAGAAGAAAAAAGCTCTCGGAAAAGAAAAACAAGAATTTGAATCTCACTTTGCCCAAAAAAAAGAAAAACTTTCTGCTGTTGACGGCAAGATTTCAGGATATGCTGCTGACACAAAACCAACGACAAAGAGTATCAAACACCCTGCCGCGTCTCACGATTTCGCACACAGGAGGGCACGGACAGGCCGGGGCCCGGTGAGGCGGAATCCAATATTTGAAAGGGAGGAAGTGCATATGGCGACAGTAAAGAAGGTTCCGGCAAAATCGGTGAAGGCTGCTGCAAAGGCCCCTGCCAAAACAAAGACCCCCGTGAAGGCTCCGGCAAAAGCGGCGGCGAAACCTGCCAAAGCAAAGGCCAAAGCTGTTGCGAAAGCACCGGCCAAAGCAAAGGCAAAGGCAAAGGCGAAAGCGCCGGCTAAAGCAAAAGCGGTCGCCAAAAAACCAACAGCAAAGAAACCGGCCAAAGCAAAGAAATAATTTTCTGATCCGCCACAGAAATATGTCCGCCGGAAACCGAGACACACTGTCAGGTTTCCGGCGGATAAAACCCATGCGGGTGGGGAAAGGGAAGAGAAAAGGAGAAAATAAACGTCAACCTGCATCGGGAGAAACGGCCTACTTAACAAACAAATCAAAAGTATCTCTTGAAAATTCCCCTGGCTGCAATGATGCCTGAAATTCCCGCTCCTATAATACCACGGCTCTTCCCGGTGCCGTCGCCTGCCACAAAGAGTCCTTTTACATTCGTTTCAAGATCTTCGTTCGTTATAAAGTGTGTATCAAAAAACTTAATCTCCGGTGCATAGAGCAGGGTGGAAGGGTGAAGAATCCCAGGGACTATTTTATCAAGCTTTTTCAGGGACTCCCAGAGATTGTCGATGATACGGGCGGGCAAACCAAGCGCTATATCCCCTGGCGTTGCTTTATATGTTGCCTTACAAAGCCCGAAATGACGAGTCGCACTGTCAAATGTTGAGCTGGAACTTCTTCTCCCCTCCCGGAAGTCCCCCACCCTCTGAACGATCGGCCTCCCTCCCCCCAGCAGAAAGAATTGCTTGGCAATCATGTGCCCGAATTCGGTCGTATCGGAAAAGGGCTCGGTTAAATGGACCGTATTGATTAAGGCAAAATTCGTGTTTTCTGTCTTCCGGTCGGAGAGTGCGTCACCATTCACAAGCTTGAAGTTGTAATATTTCTCTACCCGCACCCGTCCGCCCGGGTTTGTACAGAAGGTCCTGACTCTATCTCTGTGGCGCGCTGTATGGAAAATGAATTTCGGATCGTACACGATATCTGTAACAGCGTCATAATACTTTCTGTTTAATTCAAGGCGGATTCCCACATCTATAGGACCAAAATTATGGCGGACGTGTAATTTTGTAGCTACATCACGAAACCAGTAAGCGCCGCTGCGTCCCGGAGCGGCAAGAACGACTTTCGCGGTATGGCAAACTTCTTTTCGATGATGACTGCAGGACACATGATATGTGTCGTCATCATGTTTCACTATGGAGGTTACTGCCGTTCCCAGCAAAAATACTGTTTTTTTTAGATGGCTTCTCAAATAATCAACGACCGATTTGCCGTTGTCTGTTCCCCAGTGCCACTGCTCCGGCGCGATGAATTGAGCATTATGCTCTTTGGCAATGTTTCCAAGCGCCTCCATTGTTTTATTGTTCCTATCTACAAAGGTTACCTGCTGACACTTCGGGAAATGGATAAAGACCTGCCTGATTTCTCCCATCAAGCACTGCGCCGAATCACGATCGATTTGAAGTTCATCCAGATCGATTCCGATTCGATAGTCAAAATTCAATTTGCCATCGTTTAGCAATCCACCAGCGGGATACGGGTGTCGATCGATGACAGCAATCCTATCTAATCCTAACCGCTCAAGCTGCATAGCTGCAAACAGACCGGCGGGGCCAGAGCCTATAATCAATACATGATAAGCGTCCATAAACTATTTAAACTCCCGACCGCTCTTGTACCACATGATCTTGACGTTTAGCTACTCCAAATCAGGGATGTCGCAGTTCACGAAAAAGTCTATCTAAAACCGGGATCAACAACTTCCTCCTTCCAAGGAAGAAGTGAAGTCCCCGCCTCGTGGGCGGGCTTCAATTCCAGGTTGCGCAAAGGTCTCTCAGGTGCTACATTGCAACATATGAGCGCCGAATCAAGATCAACCTCCCTGTCTTTTTACACAGGACGGCTCACGGCATACGTTTTGTGTATTTTTCTGGCCGGAAGCGCAGCCGATCTGTATGCCTCGTCATTGAAGGATCTGCAACGTCTTATAGGGGTAAAAGACACCGTACTGGTCGCATCCCCCCGGGGCAAGGTATTATTCGAAAAAAACGCCGGCAAAAAAATGATCCCGGCCTCGACTTTAAAAATATTCACTTCCCTGGTTGCGCTTCATTATCTGGGGCCGGAATACCGGTTTACTACTGAGTTCTATCTCGACCGGGACGACAATCTGAAGATCAAAGGCTACGGAGATCCTCTGCTGCTTTCCGAGTCGCTGCGCGAGATCGCCGCTGCTCTTTCACTCAAGCTTGGCGGCTTCAACCATCTTGTTCTTGACGATTCATTCTTCAGCGGGCAGGTTCGCGTCCCGGGAACGTCGCCGTCTTATCAGCCCTACGACGCGGTCAACGGCGCTTTATGCGTCAATTTCAATACGGTCTCCTTCAAACGGGTAAACCGCGCCTATGTGAGCGACGAAGAGCAGACCCCGCTGCTGCCCTTCGTCGAAAAAAGGATCAGGGCCTCTTCGCTGGAGCGAGGCCGGATTATCCTGTCGCACCAGGAAAATGAAGCCACGCTCTATGCCGGACATCTGTTCAAATATTTCCTGACCCAGGCGGGGATAAAATCACGGGGAGAAATCAGGCTCGGCCGCGTGAAGCCCGATGACGACCGGCTGCTTTTTACCTACACCTCCCCCTTCCCTGTAAAAGAATCGATCAGGAAACTGCTGGAATTTTCCAACAACTTTATCGCCAACCAGCTTCTGGTCGCCTGCGGGGCAAAGGCCTACGGCACACCCGGAAGCCTGGATAAAGGGGTCATGGCCGCCTCAACGTACGCGAGGGAGGTGCTGAAGTTGAAAACGGACGCCCTTTCGCTTGACGAAGGCTCCGGGATATCGAGAAAAAACGAACTCACAGCCCATGCCATGCTGAAGGCTCTTAATGAATTTGAACCCTACCATCATCTGCTGCGGCAGGAGCGAGACGAATTCTTTAAGACGGGAACGCTGGACGGCATCAGGACGCGGGCGGGCTATATCGCGGACGGAAAAGGGGAACTCTACCGGTTTGTCGTATTGATGAATACGCCGGGAAAGACAACCGACGCGGTCATGAAGCTGATCCGCCGTTTTGTCGGGCAGACATCCGCGGCTTCACTTTCACATGGGTCAAAGGCATAGATGCTGACGGTTTCAGGCGGGAAACAGGATCTCACACGCGCGCCAGATTCCCCTTGACATACCCGGCTCATTTTTCTAATGTTATTTTGTGCAACAGCAACTTCTTATCAATCCATATCCGCTAAAAGGAAACATCCTCGTCCGGGCCGGGTGATCCCTTGAATAAAAATAAACTGTTGATCGCTCTACTCAAATCGATGGTCCTGGTTCTTGTTGCGATTACCGCATTCGAGTACGCCAAGTACATGATCTTTCCGGGGTTGACGGTATTTTATGCGCACATCATCGGAATTGCTTTTGGCTTAATGATTGTCGGCGCCACAGCGTACAGGGTGCAGAATAAACAGGAGAAATTATTAAAGGAAAAGATTGAGGAAACCGAAAAGCGACTGCAGTCCGAGACCTCTTTCCGGAATGTCGAGGGAAATTACCGTAAATTGTTCTTTGATTCGATGGATGGCGTATGCAGGACGACGCTCGACGGGAAGATTGTCGAGGCCAACAAAGCATTCTTCGACATTTTTGGCGGTAATGCCGACGGGATCATCGGTGGATCGATTGCTCAATTTTATGACGATCCGGAGGATCGTATAAAATTTCGTCACGCGATCGAGAAAAACAGGGGCGTTAAAAATTATGAGCTTATTCAGAAAAGAATGGACGGAACGCGGATCATTTGTTCCATTTCATCCTCCTATTTTTACTCTCAAAAGGGGGAGTTGGAGGGGTATCTGACGATTGTTCGCGATATCACCGAGCGCAGGCGGGCCGAGCAGGAGATGGTCGTTTTCGCCGAAATCGGACGGGTCATCGGCTCGACCCTAGACATCCACGAGGTGTACGAACGGTTCGCCACCGAGGCCCGAAAGCTGATCCGCTCCGACAGGGTCAGCGTGAGCCTGTTCCACCCCGATGGAAAAAGCTTCACCATCGCCTACATATCCGGATTCGATGTCGCCGAGCGCAGACCCGGCACCGTCATCCCCATGGCGGGGTCGATCAGCGAGATTTTCATGCAGAAGCAATCCGGCATGATCGTCCATGTGGAGAGCCCCGAGGATTTGGTCAGGCAGTTTCCCAGCATGAACAGCCTCTTGTTCATTCTGGCGGGGGTCCGATCGCTGATCGGCGTCCCCCTGCTCTACCGGAACAGGGTGATCGGAAGCCTCCAGTTCCGGTCGAAAACACCGAATGCCTACACCGAACAGGATCTTCGGTTGGCGGAGCGGATCGGGACGCAGATCGCCGGGGCGATCGGCAATGCGAATCTGTTTGCCGATCTCCAGAAAATGGAAAACACCCTGCGGGAAAGCGAGTCGCGTTTCCGCGCCCTGGTCGAGCGGGCGGCGGTGGGGGTGGCCGAGGTCGACATGGGTACCGGACGTTTCTACATGGTGAACCGTCGGCTTTGCGACATGGTCGGCAGGACGGAGGAGGAGATGATGGCCACCACCTTCCTGGCGATCACGCACCCGGAGGATCTCCATCTGCACGAGGAGAAAACAGCGCTGCTGGCGGCCGGGAAGATCGGGCACTACAGCCTGGAGAAGCGCTACCTCCGCAGAGACGGGGGGAGCGTCTGGGTGAATCTGACGATATCGCCGCTCTGGAAGCCGGGGGAAAAACCCGGGAGCAGCATGATCGTGGTCGAGGACATCACCGACCGCAAGCGGGCGGAGGCGGCGCTCAAGGAAAGCGAAATCAGATACCGGGAGCTCAGCATCATCGATGATCTCACCCAGCTCTACAATTCCCGACATTTTTACTTTCATCTTAAAAACGAGTTGGAGCGGTCGAACCGCTATGAACAGCCTTTGACCCTCCTCCTGCTCGATCTCGACAATTTCAAGCACTTCAACGACACGTATGGCCATGTCGAGGGGGACGAGGTCCTATGGCGGCTTGGCCAGGTGGTCAAACGATGCCTGCGCGAGACGGATTTCGCCTACCGTTATGGCGGCGAAGAATTCACCGTCCTGCTGCCCATGACAACAAGCGTGGAGGGGTTCGTTACGGCGGAAAGAATCCGGACGGGGTTCAAGAAGGAGATTTTTTCCCCGGCGCCCGGTCAGGACGTTCATGTGACGGTGAGCATCGGGATTGCGCAGTACAGACCGCCGGAGGAGATGAAGGCTTTCGTTCACCGGGTTGACCAGCTTATGTACCAGGGGAAGAGGAACGGGAAGGACAGGGTTTGCTGTGAGCCATCCCCTCAGGAACAGTTCGAGGGGCAATCCACTCTTCCATTCTGATGACCTCGTATAAAGCGAAAAAACCTTGAACGGGAGCGCAACCCCCAAGCCCCGCGAAACAAAAAATCCATTTGACTTCCGGGAACAGTTCCACTATAAGGGTGTCCAGTTTGCAAGGCCCCCTGCCTTCTTAGCAGGGTTCGAGGATTACGTATCCGGTCATCCACCGGAAAAATCTGTGCATCGTTTGCGTAGTGGGGAAGCCCCCGATTTAACAGGAGGAGGTACTTCATGATGAGACGGCGGATTTTCCTATGGATGGGACTCAGCGTCCTGTTCGCATCGCTATGCCTTTCCAGGGAAGGGTTAGCCCATGAGACCTACCAGGTCCGGCCCGGCGACACACTCTACCGCATCTCCGAGAAGACGGGCATCACCATCAAAGACCTCAAGAGGGCCAACCGGCTGCACGGCACCAGACTCAAACCCGATCAGATCCTCGTCATCCCCACATCCGAAGAGAAAAGATCCGCAAAATCCGTAAAATCATCATCACCATCCGGAAAAGAGTCTATTGAACTCCTCCAGGGGCACGAAGAAGAGGATGACGGGATCGCGGGCGAAGCGGCCATGGCGGTGCTCGATAGGCATACGAAGGAGAGCAGGTCACTCCTGGGTAGCTGGAGCCCCCCCGATGAACAGCAGCTGCTTGTCAAGGCAGCGATGGGGTTTCTCGGCGCCCCTTACCGCCTCGGGGGCTTTTCGATGAAGGGACTTGACTGTTCGGGATTGGTGAAGAAAATCTATCAGACCTTCAACATCGACCTCCCCAGGACGGCCTTTGAACAGTCCCATGTCGGCCTGCGCGTGGCGCGCAGCAAGCTGATCGAGGGAGACCTTCTCTTCTTCAACACTCGAAGGACGCTCGGCCATGTCGGGATATATATCGGCAACAACCAATTCGTCCACGCCTCCTCCCGGAAGCGGGGGGTACGTATCGACAACTTGAATACGCCATACTTCGATAAGCGTTTCGCCCGGGCCGTCCGTCTCAAGGGAAACGATGACAACATGTAGTCATTCCTTAAAAGAGCTCAAGATGCCGGAGAGAAAAAAAATCAAGGTCGTCACCACCCTGGTCGACATGGATGGAGACGAGATGACCCGGATCATATGGTCCATCGTCAAAGAAAAACTGCTTTTCCCATACCTCGACATGGAACTCGAGTATTACGACCTCCATGTCAAGCGCCGCGATGAGACCGACGACCAGATCACGATCGACGCCGCGGAGGCAATCAAGAAATACGGGGTCGGCGTCAAGTGCGCCACGATCACGCCCAACGGGGACCGCGTCCGTGAATACGGCCTGAAGAAGGCATGGAAGAGCCCCAACGGGACGATCCGGGCAATCCTGGACGGCACGGTCTTCAGGACGCCGATCCTGGTGAAAAACGTCCGCCCCTCGGTTTCCCGCTGGAGGAGACCGATCACCGTCGGCCGCCACGCCTACGGCGACATATATGCCGCCGCGGAGATCCGGATTCCGGACGCCGGACGCGTCGAACTGGTCTACACCCCCGCCGACGGCGGCCAACCGGTCCGAAGGACGATCCACGACTTCACCGGAGCGGGCATCGTCCAGGGTATCCACAACACCGACGCCTCCATCACCTCCTTCGCAAAGGCCTGCTTCACCCTGGCCTTCGACCGGAAGATCGACTTGTGGTTCAGCACGAAGGACACGATCTCGAAGATCTACGATGCCCACTTCCGGGAGCTTTTTGAACAGGAATACATAACGAACTGGAAAGCGAAATTCGCGGCGGCCGGGCTCACCTATTTCTTCACCCTGATCGACGACGCCGTAGCCCGGATCATGAAATCGGAAGGCGGTTTTCTCTGGGCGCTGAAGAACTACGACGGGGACGTCATGTCCGATATGATCGCCTCGGCGTGCGGCAGTCTCGCCATGATGACCTCGGTCCTGGTTTCGCCCCATGGCTGGTTCGAATACGAGGCCGCGCACGGCACGGTCCAGCAGCACTACTACCGCCACCTCAAGGGAGAGGAAACCTCGACCAACCCGATGGCCCTCATCTTCGCCTGGACGGGGGCGCTCCGGACCCGGGGGGCGCTGGATGGGACGCCCGATGTCGCCGCCTTCGCCGAGCGCCTGGAGCAGGCCGCGATCGAAACGGTGGAATCCGGGATCATGACCGGAGATCTCGCGCTGCTCGCCGAAAAGAACCCCCCCCCCCGGAAGGTGAACACGGAGGCATTCATCGACGCAATCGCCGCGAATCTTGACCGGAAGATGATTTGATTGCGGTGAGGTGTATGGAGGACAGACTCAACATCCGGGATATGTCCCTTCCCGAGATCGAGGCCCTCATCACGACGCTGGGCAAAGAGAAGTACCGTGCCCGGCAGATCATGAAATGCCTCTATCAGAAAGGGGCGACCTCCTTTGCGGAGATGACCGCCCTCTCCCGGGAGTTCCGCGCAAGGATGGAAGATCTGGTCGTGATCGCGGAACCTGTGCTTGACCGGATCCAGACCTCGGCCGACGGAACCAAAAAGGCCCTTTTCGGGCTTGCAGACGGCCTTTTCATCGAAAGCGTTCTCATCCCCGGCAGGAACCACTGGACGGCCTGCATCTCCACCCAGGCGGGCTGTGCGATGGGGTGCCTCTTCTGCCTGACCGGCCGCCGGGGGCTGATGCGCAACCTTTCTCCCTCCGAGATCACCGGCCAGATGACGATGCTCCGTCGCTTCACGCCCGAAGGCCCGGAGATCAAGAACATCGTCCTGATGGGGATGGGGGAGCCGCTCGCAAACTACGACCATACGGTGACGGCGATCCGGATCCTCACCTCCGATTACGGCCTCGGCTTCTCCAACCGGAAGATCACCGTCTCGACCTGCGGTCTCGCCCCGCAAATCGTGCGGCTCGGGCGAGACATCTGCGTGAACCTCGCCATCTCGCTCAACGCCCCCGATGACCGCAGGCGAAACGCCCTGATGCCCGTCAATCGCAAATACCCCATCGCGACGCTCCTGGAGGCCTGCCGGGACTACCCCATGCCCGGCCGCCGGATGCTGACTTTCGAATACATCCTCATGGCCGGAGTCAACGACTCCCCCGCGGATGCCCGAAAGCTGGCCCTCCTGCTCAAGAACATCCGTTGTAAACTGAACCTGATCACCTTCAACGAATTCTCCGCATCCCCTTTCCGGACCCCCTCGCCGGAGGCGGTCAGCGCCTTCCAGCAGGTCCTGCTCGATCACCGCTATACGGCCATCCTCCGGGCGAGCCGCGGCCGGGATATTCTCGCCGCCTGCGGTCAGCTGAGCGGGACAAGGGATGCAGAGTGAGGCTGAACAATGGCGGCAACACTTCTGGCCGATCTGGTCGTAATCCTCCACGGCGTCTTTGTTCTCATCGCCGTCCTGGGGGGGTTCCTGGTTTTCCGGTGGCGATGGTGGGCTTGGTTCCATATCCCCGCTTTTCTCTGGGCGGGTTTCATCGAAGCGACCGGCGGGATCTGTCCGCTGACACCGCTGGAAAATAGGCTGCGCACCCTGGGCGGAGAGGCAGCCTACGGGGGAGACTTCATCGACCGCTATCTGACTCCCCTGCTCTACCCGGACGATCTCACACGGGAGATCCAGATCGTTCTCGGGATTTTCGTGATTCTTTTCAACATTGGAATTTACGCGGTGTGCTGGTGCAGGAAAAAATAATTATTTTTTCTTATTTGCCTCCTCCTCGACGAGCCTCCGCTTCGCTTCGCTGATGTAATAGCCGACCTTGTAATCAAGTCCAACGTTCGTATATTCGCGCGCAATCTTTTCAAACCGCAGGAGGGCCGCCTGGTAATGCTTTCTATTGAAGTAGTATTCACCCACATAGAACTCCCGCTCGCCCAGGATCTTCTTGCATCCCCGGGTCATCTTCTCACCCAGGAATGAGAATTTGCTGCCGGGAAAACGCGCTGTCAACCGTTCAAACTCTTTGAGCGCTTTGAACGCCTCCGACTGGTCCCTGTCGATCGTCGAAATCTGATTGAAGTGGCACATCCCGAGCTGATACATGACATAGGAGAGGTTCTCATTTGTCGGGTGAAGATTGATAAATTCTCTATAGGCAAGCGCCGCTTCGGGATAATCCTTGCTGCTGAAATAGGAGTCGGCGATCCCGATCTCCGCCATGAGGGCGAGTGTACTCAGGGGATTCTCCTCCTTGAGCCGCTGGAAGACCTCCACGGATTTCTTGTAACTTCCATTCTGATAGTGCTCCACCCCCAGTTGGTAGAGTCCCTCGGGGGTTGCACGGGTCAGGATTACCTTCTTTTCCCACGGCCAAGTGAGCGTACAACCGGAGTACAGCATCACCAGCACGAAAAGCGCCAACAGAATTCGTTTATTGCGCACAGTATTCACCTTTGGACGGTTCGTCTACAGGGCCTTTTTGATGAACGCCTCCAGGCGTTCCTTCGGTACGAGGCCGACGAGGGTGTCGAGAACCTTCCCCCCTTTGAAGAGGAGCAGAGTCGGAATGCTTCTGACACCATAGGTCCCCGCTGTTTTTTGATTGTCGTCGATGTTGAGCTTCGCTACCTTGAGCTGATCGTGGTACTGACCCGCAAGCGCCTCAACGGCAGGACCGATGGCCTTGCAGGGACCGCACCAGGGCGCCCAGAAGTCGACCAAGGCAGGTTTGTCCGCCTTGAGTATCTCTTCATCAAAATTTGCATCGCTGACCTGTACCAGGAATTCTCCCGCCATAATTCGATCTCCTTTCTATCCTTCTTTGCCGGTTACTATGACACACTCCGCTAAAATATGTCAAGCCCGATACAATCCCCCTCCCCTCAATCCCCTCCCGCCAGGGGAGGGGACATGTGACTTTTTACGAAGCCGTCAGGTCTGCCTTTTGACAGTTGCCGGAATATCTGCTATACGCTCACACCGGATGATGGTGAACATCATGCGGCTTCACCAGGAGCGACAGGGATGAAAATGAAACCTCTGGGCATCATTTCGGGAACCGTCTTTCTGCAGGGGAAAGGAATCTTCGCAGACCTGCGGGAAGAAGAGGTGGAAACCCGATTCGGTCGGGCGCTGGTCTATCGTTCCGCCGATATCGTTTTCATCCCCCGTCACGGGAAAGACCCGCACCGCCATATCCTTCCGCATCTCGTCAACCACCAGGCCAACCTGCAGGCGATGAAAGACCTCGGAGTGAGGGAGATCGTCGGAGTCAATTCGACCGGTTCCCTGAAGCGGCGGCTGAAACCGGGGATGCTCGTCATCCCGGACGATTACCTCATGCCGACGGCAGGACCTTCGATCGTACGGGATAGACCGGTCCATATCACCCCGGTCCTGGATGCGGAGGCGAGGCGCAGATGGCTCGATACGGCCCGGGACTGCGGCATCGCCGTGATCGACGGAGGGATTTACTGGCAGACTACCGGACCCCGTCTCGAAACACGCGCAGAGATTGCGATGATATCTCAATTTGCCGACCTCGTAGGGATGACGATGGCGAGCGAAGCGATCGTCTCGCAGGAGCTGGAGATCCCCTACGCTTCGCTCTGCTCGGTCGATAATTACGCCCACGGCCTCGTCGGGGATAAGGGTGCGACCATGGAGAAGATCCTCCAGTGCGCGCTTCGAAACACCGAGACCATACTCCGGATTCTGACCCATTATCTGACGGCATCGTAAAAAAGAGATATGATTTAGAAGGCGCCGAGCTGGCAGGGCTTGATCCTGATCTTCAGCGCCTCGCATGCGGAAGCGATCTTCAGTCGCGGGACGTTCATCTCGGCGGCGATCTTCCATGCTTCGGCGCAGGAAAGCCCGACGCCGGAAAGGCGGGCGCGGATGGCCTCCTCTAGCTCCGGGGTGAACTTCTCCTCCGGCCGGACGATCTTCCCTTTCTGCTCATAGCCGAAGAGCCCGAGTTGACATCGGCTGATCCTGACCTCCAAAAGATCGAGGGTACGGCCGATCTCCGCCATCGTCGTCCCGAGTATGGCGCAGACCCCCTCCGCGTCGGCGCAGGCGAGTTTCCCTTCCTCGACCCTCAAACGGACCAGGGCGGAGATCTTCTCGTCCGGGCGTTGACCCGGCGCGTGCTTGGCTGTGTAATGTCCTTTATCGGAGTGTGTCATCGTCTCCTCCTCAACGGTTGGATCAGCTCTTAAACACGGCCTCTACGGAAATGCCGATCCCGCCCCGCACGGCGAAATCGGCGGTCACCTTGCACGAGCGCGGCGCGAGTGCGCTGACGATGTCGTCCAAAATAACATTGACGACGTGCTCGTGGAACGTCCCTTCATTGCGGAACGCGCGGAGATAAAGCTTGAGGGATTTTGATTCGAGAACATACTTATCCGGGATATACTGGATCTTCAGTTTCGCGAAATCGGGCTGCCCGGTCAACGGACAGACGCAGGTAAATTCCTCGGTATGCATCGTGACCCAATAATCCCGCTCCGGGTGATGATTGGGAAATGTCTCCAGTTTTCGACCGGGGATGCCCTTTTTCCCCCCAAGGATCGTCAAGTGTTTCAGGTCCGATTTTGTCGTCAGCTTTTTTCGCATAGACGATCATCCCTTGTAAACAGTGTTCCTTATCTTCGCTCCCGTCCACCTCATCATACACTCCTGTAAGATGCATCCCTCATCGGGATGTTACGAAGGCGGGCTTCTCATGTCAAGGAGTTTTATCGAGTTTTATCGAAAATTCCTTGACGTCCAATCTCCTCCCCATTATACTCATACCGTTTAAAAAAGCTGAAAAAGCAAGCGAAGCTCCCCCCCACAGGGCGGGGCTTGCGGGATGCGCTCCCGGTCAAACGAAAACCCTCGCATGGTCCGTCCATGAATGATTCCAGAGAAAGGACGATAGGAGAAGCGGCCGTATCCGGAAGGATGGGCGCAAACCCCTCGCCGGCCGGATCTCTGCACGTATTACCGGTCATCACCGTTCTGAACCTGATCAGGATGAATCTCGGGATGTACCCGCCAGGCCACACGCGAATCACGGAAAGCATCGATTATACCTTTGATATGATACAGAAGCTCCTCCGAGAGAAGAACGAACTGTTCATCGGCTTTGCCGGCGATACCCTCTCTTTTGGCGAAACCGCGACGGCTAAGGAGCATAAAAACGGCGCCTTTCAGGATTATGCACGCTGCCTGAACCATCTCCGTATTGTCGCTTTCACCCTGCACCGTGGCTTAAGAAAACAGGACCTGCTGGAGTTCAACCGCATTTTATCGGCCAAACCGGCGGATATCTGGGCCATGGGTAAAATCGAATCGGTATTTGAACGCGCCGGGATCACGGGGATCAAGGTAAAGGTCGTCGACGAGGACCATTTTCGTCTGGAGGGGAAGAAGGAGTTCACCCAAACTAGGGTCGATCCGAATGTAAAAGATGTACATTTTTGGGAAGGATTCTTTGCCCATCTGAAGGCGGAGGCATTGAAGCGTCGCCAAGACGGCGGTTTCCCGCCGGATCCGGGGAGCATGGACCCGGCCGAAGCCATCCGCTTTCTCAACAAACAGCGCGAGCAGTGGCCTTCGGCCGTCTTGAGTTATGAGAAGATGGTCCATGATTATTTTTCTGAAATATCAAAAGGAAGGCAGGTCGGCGCCGAAAAGCTTGACCGGTTGACCAGCGTCAACTCTCTCGTTGCTCACTTCCATACCGATTTGAGAAAACAGATGATCGACGTCGTGGAGAGGCAGTTCGCCGTTCACCCTAATACCGCGCTTGTCGCTGAGAACCTGAAGTGTTTTCCCGAGGAACTGTTCAGAGAGATTATCCGTCAGACGAGCGAGAGGGGCTCTCAGATCTCTCCCGCTCTCGTCAATCTCCTCAAGAAAATGACGGGCACCCAAGATGCGCCGGGTTCGACCGATCCGGGAATGGAAAAGGATTTCTCATCCGCGGATATGCAAACCCTTCTCAATCGTGAGAAATATGAGAAATATGTCCCCGAAGACTATGACCGGTTATTAAAGAAGGCGGCGGTGACCCCGTTTTCCGGCGAGGAGAGTGATGAATCTCCATTCCCCGTCGACGAGTATCTGAAAACCCTCACCCATGAAGCGGTCGATTTCCGGATCTGTCGCTTCATTCACTCCCTGATGGACAAGCAGATCACCGACGAGGAATACTTTGCCTGTTACGCGAAACTGGCGCGGTCCATTCCGGAACTTCTCAAGGGGGGGCAATTTCCATTTCTGACAGCCCTGATGGAGACCCTTCACCATCATGCCCGCGAAAAACCGAGTGAACCGATCCGCCAAAAGGCCGTGTCGCTTCTGCGATCCCTGATGAACAAGGAAACCATCGCCAGGCATGTGGCGCCGTTTATCCTCCATGGAGCGGGGAACCTTTCAGAACTGAAGACATTTCTCATCTCCAGCGGTGTGCAGAACCTCTCCTGGCTTTTCGATCTGTACCTGGATCCGAAGGAAACTTCGCCGACAACGATCATCGAAACCATGAAAGGATTTGGAAGAAACACGACCGAAGAGGCTGTGAAACGCCTTTCCGGCCGTGATTCGCGTACGATCATCAGGTTATTGACGCTTCTGCGTGAAATGGCCGACAAATCCGCGGCGTCATCCCTGAAAAACCTCTTTCACCATGAGGATTGGAAGGTGAGGCGGGAGGTCATAAAAACGCTTGCTGAATTTGGTGATCCCGCCGTCATCGGGCTGTTGCGGAAAAGCCTGAAAGCCGAAAACCATCAGGAGGTACTGGAGGCTGTAAACCTCTCCTGTCGTTACAGGGTCAATGATTTGCTGGAGGATTTGACCTCTATGCTCAAAACCGTTGTCATTCGTAAAGAGAGCGCCATATTGAACGAATGGATTATCGGCGAACTTGCAAAAACACGAAATCCGTCGGTCATCCCTCAGTTGGAAAGGATCGCAGCGGCATGGTTCTCGTTATCCCCGAAATATTTTTCCCGGATGAAGGTCGTACTCTATCAGAATCTCCACAATTTCCCCAAAAATCAGATCTTGAAGCTTCTGCAAAAGGGATATAAATCCAGAAACAAGGAGATCAGGATGGCCTGTGTAAAGATTTTAAAAAAAAAGCGAAAAATGACGGTCTCGTAAAAACCATAAAAAGCCGTCAAGGAACAGAAAATGGATTACGCTGAGATTCAAAAGACGATAAGCCAGATGGTGACCCAATTCACGGCGGCCATCCAGAACGCCGGTATCTATCCGGCGGACCATCCCCAGGTGCTTTCCTATATCCA
>Ga0209212_1003216_pt1 | contig 21914 bp, 19 predicted proteins | sample RifGroC2_FD_183996 | JGI IMG/M metagenome (GOLD analysis project Ga0209212, IMG submission 183996) | Groundwater microbial communities from Rifle, Colorado, USA - Groundwater C2 (SPAdes) (version 2) | ecosystem: Environmental > Aquatic > Deep subsurface > Groundwater | place: Rifle, Colorado... | reverse complement strand
TGTGGTAAGCAAGCCGGCGGCCCGGCTGGGTATCGAGCTACTCGATCGCTATTGGCCGCAACCTCCGCTCGGCCCAGCCTGGTTCAGCGTCGGTGCCGCCACCGGCGCGATACTCGCCGACTACGGACTGGACGCCAGCTGGCCGGAGCGCGGCGACGACAGCGAAGCGCTGCTGGCGCTGCCGCGGCTCGGCGAGGCGTTGGCACGACCCGATCCGAAGGTGCTGATCCTGCGTGGGGAGGGCGGCCGCGAGCTGCTCGCCGAGACATTGCGCGCGCGCGGGGTGCAGGTGGATATCCTCGAGCTGTACCGGCGCTACCTGCCCGATTACCCCGCGGGAACACTCGCCGCCACGCTCCGCTCGGAACGGCTCAACGGCCTGGTGGTCAGCAGTGGGCAGGGTTTGCTGTCGCTGCGTGAGCTGGCGGCCGATACCTGGCCCGAAATGCTTGAGCTACCCTTGTTCGTACCCAGTCCGCGGGTGGCGGAGATGGCTCGGCAGCTGGGCGCCAAACGAATTGTGGATTGCCGCGGCGCCAGCGTCGCGGCCTTGCTGGCGGCGTTGCGGGAAACCGCGGTGGCTGCCTCCTGAAGCAAAGGATGGAAACGTGAGCGAAGCAGACTCCAAGAAAGAATCGCTGCAACCCCCCGCCAGTGAGCCGACCCCCGCCGTCGATCCGGTCAAACCCGCCAAGCCTGCGCCATCCCGGCCGGCTTCCAGCAGTGGCGGGAAGTCTCTTGCGGCTCTGGCGCTGCTGGTCGGCCTGGGCGGTGTGGCGCTTGGCGGCTATGGCGTCTGGCAGCTGCAGCAGCTTGGCGCCGACGAGGATCGTCAGCTCGAAGCCCTGCAGAGCACCGATGAGAAGACTCGCCAGCTGGCCGAGCGTGAGCGTGAACTGGCGGCACGTCTCGGCCGTCTGGAGCAACTGCCTTCGGCCAGCGAGCTGGAGGAGCGGCGGCGCTTGCTGGCGACGCTGCAGAGCGATCAACAGCGCCTTTCCGGGCGTGTCGAGCAGGTGCTCGGTGCCAGTCGCGAAGAGTGGCGCCTGGCCGAGGCCGAGCACCTGCTGCGCATGGCGATGCTGCAGCTCTCGGCCATGCAGGACGTGAACAGCGCCGAGATGCTGGTGCACGAAGCTGACCTGATTCTGCAGAAACAGGACGATCCCGGTGCCTACAGCACGCGGCAGAAACTGCTGGAAGGGCTCGAGGCCCTGCGCAGCCTGCCGGAACTCGATCGCACCGGGCTGTTCCTGCAGCTTGGCGCCTTGCGCGGGCAGACCGCTCAGCTCAGCGCGCTGGCACCGGAGTTCGTCAATGGCGAGGCGCAGCCTGAAAGTGCGCAGGACAGCCGCTGGCAGCGCTGGCTGAACGAGCTGACGCGCTATGTGCGCGTGGAGTTCGATGCCAGCGGCGACGTCAAACCGCTGCTCGCCGGGCAGACCCTGGGGCAGGTGCGGCTGGCCCTTTCGCTGGCCATCGAGCAGGCGCAGTGGGCGGTGCTCAATGGCAATGCCGAGGTCTACCGCCAGTCGCTGGAGCAGGCCAGCTCTGTGCTCAAGGATCACTTCAGCGAAGACAATGGCCAGGCGCGTGGTCTGCGCAAGCGTCTCGACGAGCTGTCACAGCGCGAGGTGGAGGTGACCCTACCCGATCTTGCGCCGGCATTGCAGGCGCTGCAGGGTTACGTGCAGAAGCGTGAGCGCGGTGATGAGGCGCAAGCGCCGGGCTCGCCAGAGTCGCCGGCTCAGCCCGAGGCGGAGAATGCGGCGCAGGAGGCTCAGCGCACATGAAACGTCTGGCCCTTGTATTCATCCTTCTGCTGGCGATCGCGGGCTTTCTCGGCTGGGCAATCAGCCAGAGTGCCGGCTACGTGCTGATCACCTACGACCAGTTCCGCTACGAATCCAGCTTCTGGGTATTCCTCGCCCTGGTCGCCTGCCTCTGGCTGGTGGCCATGGTGGTGCACTGGTTGCTCGGGCTGCTGCAGGTCTCCGGGGCGCTGGTCAACCCCTGGTCGCGCCGACACCGCGCCCGGCGGGTGGAGAAGGCGTCTCGCCGCGGGTTGCGCGAGCTTGCCGAGGGGCAGTGGGCGCCGGCGCTGGGGCATCTGCAGCTGGCGGCAGAAAAGGATCAGCAGCCGCTGGTGCATTACCTGGGTGCTGCGCGCGCAGCCAATGAGCTGGGTGAATATGCGCAGAGCGACGAGCTGCTGCAGAAGGCGCGCGAGCGCGAGCCCGAGGCGGCGCTGGCGATCGGCCTGACGCAGGCGCAGCTGCAGATCGCCCGCGGCCAGTATGTCGAGGCGCGCGCATCGCTTGGTGACCTGCAAAACGATCATCCGCGTCACCCTTACGTTCTTACCTTGCTCCAGCAACTCTACGTGCAGCTGGAGGACTGGTCGGCGCTGTGCCGGTTGCTGCCGGAGCTGCGCAAGCACCGCGTGCTGCCACCGGCACGCCTGAACGAGTTGGAAGTGCTGGCCTGGACTGCCGCGGTGGAACAGGCCGGTCAGCCGTCCGAACTGCCTGCCGAGACCAGCCTCGAAGCGCTGAACCAGCGCTGGCAGACTGTGCCCAGCGCGCTGCGCAGCGAGCCGTTGGTGGTGCGTGCGTATGCGGATGGGCTCGCTCGTCTCGGCGCCCAGGTGAAGGCCGAAGAAGTGCTCTACACGGCGATCAAACGCCAGTTTGATGATCGCCTGGTCGAACGCTATGGAAGGGTGCAGGGCCGCGATCCGGCGCGCCAGCTCGCACACGCCGAAGGCTGGCTCAAGGGTCATCCACAGAACCCGGTGCTGCTGCTGGCGCTGGGGCGGATCAGCCTGCGCAACGAGCTGTGGGGCAAGGCGCGTGATTACCTGGAAGCGAGTCTGCGCTTCGATCATCGTCCGGAAACCTGTGCCGAGCTGGCGCGGCTGCTGGCTCAGCTGGGTGATACCGAAAGCAGCAATCGGCTATTCCAGCAGGGCGTGGTTCTGCTCGATCGCAATCTCCCGGCCACCTTGTGATCGGTTAGTCAGGTCCGCCATGTGGCGGGCCTGACGCTGCCGCGCGGCTTGTAAGCCTATCGACGTTTCCACTACCGTAGCGAACTTTTCCAGCTAGTGGAGCCATCATGCGCCTGGCCAGCCCTCGTTCCCTGTTCGCTCTTGCCTCTCTGGGCAGCGCCCTGCTGATCGCCATCGCGCTCTACATGGAGCACGTGATGGGGCTTGCGCCTTGCCCACTGTGTATTGTCCAGCGCATCTGCGTCATCGGTTTCGGCCTGATCTGCCTGGCCGCGGCGATTCACGGGCCGGCAAAGACGGGGCGGCGTGTCTACTCCGGTTTCGCCTTGCTCTTCGTGGCTGCCGGCGCGGCCACGGCGATTCGCCAGATCTGGTTGCAGAGCGTGCCTGCCGATCAGCTGCCGAGCTGCCTGCCGAGCCTGGAATACATGATGGAGGCGTTGCCGTTTCAGGAGATCGCGCGGCTGGTGCTGCACGGTACCGCCGAGTGCGCCGAGGTGAGCTGGACCATGCTCGGCCTGAGCATCCCCGAGTGGAGTCTGCTGGGCTTCATCGGCATGGCCGTCGTCTGTGCGTGGCAACTGCTGCGTCGCGACTGAACCGATCTTTACCTTCCCCTGGCGAACTCCCGTCACGCTTGTGCGGTCTTCTTCTCGACGTGCGGTATCCACCCGGTGCCGCTGCGCTCGAAGATTCGTCGGCATTTTGCTTGATGCTTCGAGCAGCGCGGCATAGTCTGCTCGTGCGGTGACGGATTCTTGCCACTCGTCACCGTCACTCACCCAAAGGCCGATACCGAAAGACAAAAACGTCTCGGAATGGCGTAAAGCAACATCGATTAGGGAAGTGAGGTCATCATGCTCGAGAGCTGTCGGAATGCCCAGGAACGCTGGGGTGGTGTGCATCTGCTGATCGACCGTTGGTTGAACGAGCGCCACGCGCTTATCAATGCGTACGACGGGCTGCATACGGAGCGTGACGATGCCGCCGCTCGCCAGGCCCTGCAGCGGTTTTGCGAATATCTGGTCGACTACGTCTCTGCCGGCCACTTCGAAATCTATGAACAACTGCTCGCCGAGGCCGAAGCCTTCGGTGATGCTCGTGCCATCGAACTGGCCAAGCAGATCTATCCGCGTATCGAAACCATCACCCAGGTCTCGCTGGGCTTCAACGATCGTTGCGAGAAGGGCGATTGCCTGGGTAGCCCGGGCTTGGCCGATGAGCTCAAGAAACTCGGTCAGCTGTTGCATGAGCGGTTCGAGCTGGAAGACTGCCTGATCGAGGTGCTGCATACCGCGCACAAGCAGGCGGCTGCTCCGGCCTGAGATCTTCCATCCGCTTCGGCGGGTGTGGCGCTTCGCGTCCCCTGGCGGCCACCTGGCGGGCCGTCTAGTATGGGGGCATCGTTCCCGCCAGGAGGCACTTTCATGCCCGCGAAGAAGAAGTCGGTCACCACTCCGCTGCATCTGTTGCAGCAGCTTTCCCACAGTCTCATCGAGCATCTGGACAAAGCCTGCAGCCAGGCGATCAAGGATGCGGAAAGTGCGCTCGCCAAGCTGCAAAAGCAGCGTGGCAAGGCGCAAGACAAATTGACCAAGGCGCGCGCCAAGCTCGACGAGGCCGGCAGCACGGGCAAGACCAAGGCGCAGACCAAAGCGCGCTCCCGGCTCGGCGAGCTGGAAGAATCCCTTGCATTGCTGCAGAGCCGGCAGAGCGAAACCCTGACCTACCTGGCCGACCTCAAGCGCGATGCCGAGCAGAGCCTGAAGCTGGCTCAGGGCATCCGCAAGGTCGCAGATGACGCTGACAAGGCCTTGCGCGCCCAGCAGCAGGCGACGGCCGTCAAGCCCGCCGCAACCTCCCGTCCGGCAGCGCGCAAGCCGGCCAGCAAGGCCGCCCCGACTGCAGCCAAATCGGCAGCAGCATCCGCCAAGGCTCCGACCACCAAGGCAGCGACAGCGCCGGCGGCTAAAACGCCAGCCAAGGCTCCAACGAAAGCACCGACCAAGACAGCAGCGAAGACATCAGCTGGCGGTGCCGCGGCCAAGCCTGCAGCCTCACGTCCTGCAACGGCCAAGGCACCGACTCGCGCCCGCTCGGCTACTGTGGCCAAACCCGCTGCGGCCGCGCAGTCAGCTGACAGTGCAGCGCCCGCCGCGGCTGACTCAGCGGCCAAGCCTGCGACTGCGAAGCCCGCCGCCAAGGCCGTGGCGAAAAAGCCTGCCACTCGCAAACCTGCAGCCAAGCGCACCGCGACTCAGACACCGGCCAGCTCCAGCTGAGTCTGATAGGCCGCGTTGCGCAGGGTTTCCAGCGCAACGCGGCAACTACCTTTCGGCGCAAGAGCGCTCAACCACTGGTTGGCGTCAGCGCTTTCGTCCCATTCGCGGCTTGCCGTCTGTAGCCGTTCCAGCAGGCTGCGCTCGGCTTGCAGTTCCAGTGTCTTGAGTGTTTTGCGCAGTTCTCGCAGCGCTTCGTCCTGTTCAGCCGGCGAGCGCCATGCCTGACGCAGTTCGCGCAGCGGCTCCACCACTATGTGTCGCCAGGGTGCAGCGACTTCTTTCAGCGCACACATCCGCTCCTGATTGCAGGCCACCCCGCGTGCTTCCAGCCAGGCCGCGCAGATCAGCACACAGACGTCCGCCCCCTGACTTTGCAGTTCCAGGCAGGCAGTCTCGACCCCCTCTCGTGCGTAGCAGTTGAGGGCAAACGTCCAGAGATCCAGGTTGGGCATAAGTGGTACGCCTTTTTTTGCGGGTGGCCCGGCTGGCTTTCCAGGCGAACTGATAAACTCGCCGGCATTATGATCCGACTCCAGAACCTCACTCTACAGCGTGGCCCTCAGCGTTTGCTGGAAGGCGCCGAGCTGACCCTGCACCCCGGCCAGAAGGCCGGCCTGATCGGCGCCAATGGCGCTGGCAAATCCACCCTCTTCGCGCTGCTGCGTGGCGAGCTGGTGCCCGACGGCGGCGATTGCCAGTTGCCGCCGGACTGGCGCATCGCGCACATGCGCCAGGAGATCGATACCCTCGATCGCCTGGCCGTGGACTATGTGCTCGATGGCGACGTCGAGCTACGGCGCATTCAGCGCGAACTTGCCGCCGCCGAACAGGCCCACGATGGCAACGCACTGGCGCGTCTGCACACCGAGTTGGACAACGTCGACGGCTACAGCGCCGACGCCCGCGCGCGCAAGCTGCTCGCCGGGCTGGGCTTTGCCAACGAGCAGATGACGCTGCCGGTCAGCAGCTTCTCCGGTGGCTGGCGCATGCGTCTCAACCTTGCTCAGGCACTGATGTGCCCGTCCGACCTGTTGCTGCTCGACGAACCGACCAACCACCTCGATCTCGATGCGATCCTCTGGCTCGAGGACTGGCTCAAGGGCTACCCCGGCACCCTGCTGCTGATTTCCCACGACCGCGATTTCCTCGACTCGGTGGTCGATCACGTCATCCATCTGGAACAGCGCAAACTGACGCTCTACCGCGGCGGCTACTCGGCCTTCGAGAGAACCCGCGCCGAGCGTCTGGCGCAGCAGCAGCAAGCCTTCGAGAAGCAGCAGGCGCAGCGCGCCCACATGGAAAGCTATATCCGCCGCTTCAAGGCCCAGGCGACCAAGGCACGCCAGGCCCAGAGCCGGATCAAGGCGCTGGAGCGCCTCGAAGAACTGGCGCCGGCGCACGTGGATTCGCCGTTCGACTTCCGCTTCCGCGAGGCGGACAAGGTGTCCAGCCCCTTGCTGGACCTCGCCGAAGGGCGCCTCGGCTACGGCGAAAAGGTGGTGCTGGACAAGGTCAAGCTGCAGCTGGTGCCCGGCGCGCGCATTGGTTTGCTGGGGCCGAATGGTGCCGGCAAGTCAACGCTGATCAAGACACTCTCCGCTGAACTGGCCCCGCTGTCCGGCCGCCTGCAGCGCGGCGAGAACCTGGCGGTCGGCTATTTCGCCCAGCATCAGCTGGATTCGCTCGATCCCAAGGCCAGCCCCTTGCTGCACCTGCAGCGCATCGCTCCGGCCGAGCGCGAGCAGACGCTGCGTGATTTTCTCGGCGGCTTCGATTTCCGCGGCGCGCGCTGCGACGAGCCGGTGCTGAATTTTTCCGGCGGCGAGAAAGCGCGCCTGGCGCTAGCGCTGATCGCCTGGGGCAAGCCCAACCTGTTGCTGCTCGACGAACCGACCAACCACCTCGACCTGGAAATGCGCCTGGCGCTGACCCTGGCCCTGCAGGATTTCGAAGGTGCGGTGCTGGTCGTATCCCACGACCGTCATCTGCTCAAGAGCACCACCGACGAGTTCCTGTTGGTCGCCGACGGCCAGGTGCAGAGCTTCGACGGGGATCTCGAAGACTATGCGCGCTGGCTGGTGGACTACCGGGCGCGTCAGCAGCCTGCGGCAGGCGGCGAGCCTGCGGCGGACAAGACCGACAAGCGCGCCCAGCGTCAGGCCGCCGCCGCCCTGCGCCAGCAATTGGCGCCGCACAAGCGCCAGGCGGACAAGCTGGAGAAGGACCTGGCGACGGTGCACGAAAAGCTGGCCGAGCTCGAAACGAGCCTGGGTGACAGCGCACTTTACGAAGCGGCGCGCAAGGATGAGCTGCGCCAGCTGCTGGCCAGGCAGGCCGAGCTGAAGATTCGCGAAGGTGAGCTGGAGGAAGCCTGGCTGGAGGCGCTGGAAATACTGGAGAGCCTGCAGGCGCAACTGGAGGCCAGTGCATGAGCGAACCCTGGCTGACATTGGTCGAAGAATGGCGCCTGCAATGGATGCTCGGCCTGCAGGTGCTGTTGATACTGCTGGTGGCCTATGTGCTGCAACGTCTGGTCGCCCGCGGACTGACCCGTTTGTCGTCGCGTTATCCGCTGCCACCGGAGTTGCTGATCCCGGTGCGCGGTGGTATCCGCTGGTTCATCATCGGCGGCGCGCTGATCATGGTGCTGGAGCGCTTCGGCGTCTCTGCCACCGTGCTGTGGACAGCTATCTCCGGTTTTGTCGCAGTGGCGGCCATCGCCTTCTTCGCGATCTGGAGCGTGCTGTCCAACCTGCTCTGTGCGGTGCTCATCCTCACTGTCGGTCCGTTCCGGCTAGGTGATGTGGTGGAGATCGTCGAGGCGTTCGACAAGCCGATCGTCAAGGGCCGGGTCATCGACATCAATCTGGTCTACACCACCCTCGAAGAGGTGGCCGAAGCCGGCACCGGCGCTATCGTGCAGGTACCCAACAGTCTGTTCTTCCAGAAAGCCGTACGCCGTTGGCGTGGCAGCGAAGTGCAGCTCTACAACCGTAACCCCAGCGAGTAATAACCCTCATGGAATGGCTCAGCAACCCTGAGATATGGGTCGCCTTTCTGACCCTGACCGCCCTGGAAATCGTCCTCGGCATCGACAACATCATCTTCATTTCGATTCTGGTCAGCCGGCTGCCCAAGGAGCAGCAGCCGAAGGCGCGCTTCTTCGGCCTGGCGCTGGCCATGGGCACGCGGATCCTGCTGCTGCTATCCATCGCCTGGGTGATGCGCCTGACCAATGACTTGTTCACGGTGCTGGGCGAGGGCGTTTCCGGGCGCGACCTGATCCTGTTCTTCGGAGGCCTGTTCCTCCTGTTCAAGAGCACCATGGAGATCTGGCACAGCGTCGAAGGCGAGGAAGAGGAGCAGGCTGCGGGCGGCGCCGTGGTAAAGGCCGGGTTTATCGGGATCATCCTGCAGATCGCGGTGATCGACATCATCTTCTCGCTGGACTCGGTGATCACGGCGGTCGGTCTGGTGCAGAACGTCCCGGTGATGGTCGCGGCGATCGTCATCGCGGTGCTGGTGATGATGCTGGCTGCCGGTACCATCAGCGAGTTCATCGACAAGCACCCGACGCTGAAGATTCTGGCGCTGTCGTTCCTCATCGTCGTCGGCACGCTGCTCATCGCCGAAGCCTTCGATGTGCATGTGCCGAAGGGCTACGTCTACTTCGCGATGGCTTTCTCGCTGGGCGTCGAGGCACTGAACATTCGCATGCGCAAGGCGATGAAGCGCAAGCTCAAGGAGCCGGTAAAGCTGGGCAAGGGCTCGCCAGACTGAACCAAAGCGCCGGCCGGGCGGCCGGCGCTCGTTGAATGGAGGTAATCAGCATGTCCCTGGAATCCTGGCTCGCGTTCTTCGTTGCCTGTTGGGTGATCAGCCTGTCCCCGGGTGCCGGCGCCATCGCGTCGATGTCCTGCGGGCTGCAGTACGGCTTCTGGCGCGGCTACTGGAATGCCATCGGCCTGCAGCTGGCGTTGGTGCTGCAGATCGCCGTGGTCGCGGCGGGCGTCGGTGCGGTGCTGGCCACGTCGGAACTGGCATTCAGCCTGATCAAGTGGTTCGGCGTCGGCTATCTGCTCTGGCTGGCCTGGAAGCAGTGGCAGGCGCAGCCCGAGGCGCTGGATGATTCCGCCGCCCCGCGACCCATCGGCATGCCGCTGAGCCTGATGCTGCGCGGGTTTGTGGTCAACGCCAGCAACCCCAAGGCAATCGTTTTCATCCTCGCCGTACTGCCGCAGTTTCTCGACCCGCAGCGGCCGTTGCTGCTGCAATACAGCGAGATGGCCGCGACCATGGTGGTGGTCGACCTGATCGTCATGGCCGGCTACACCGGGCTGGCGGCGAAAGTGCTGCGGCTGTTGCGCACGCCGCGTCAGCAGCGCCTGGTCAATCGCAGTTTCGCCGCAATGTTCGCCGGCGCGGCGGCGCTGCTGGCGACGGTAAGGCGCGCGGCGGCATGACCGAGGCAACCGCCATGCGCGTGTGGATCGATGCCGATGCCTGCCCGCGTGCAGCCAAGGACCAGGTGATCAAGTTCGCCCTCAAACGGCGGTTCGAGGTGCTGCTGGTTGCCGGCCAGAGCCAGGTCAAGCCGGCGTTCGCCTGCGTGCGGCTGATCGTGGTGCCGAGCGGACCGGATGCAGCCGATGACTATCTGGTCGAACATGCCGAGTCCGGCGATCTGGTGATCTGCAGCGACGTTCCGCTGGCCGATCGACTGGTGAAGAAGGGCGTCGCGGCGCTCGACCCGCGCGGTCGCGAGTTCGACGAGCGCAACATGGGCGAGCGGCTGGCGGTGCGCAACCTGTTCACCGATCTACGCGATCAGGGCCAGATGGGCGGCGGCCAGGGGGCCTACAGCGAGCGCGACCGCCAGGCCTTCGCCAATTCCCTGGACCGCCTGCTCACGCGATTGTCGCGCCCGCAGTGAGCGGCCGCCGCGCGGCCAGCCAGTCGCGCAGTGCCGACAATGGCAGCGGGCGGCTGTAGTAGTAGCCCTGGATGTAATCGCAGCCGTTTTCGCGCAGGTAGGCCAGCTGTACCTCCTCCTCGACGCCTTCGGCCACCACCTTGAGACCGAGTTTATGCGCCATGGCGATGATCGCCGCGGTGATGGCACGGTCATTGGCCTGTTCGGCGATTTCCTGAACGAAGGCGCGGTCGACCTTGAGGGTGTCCACCGGCAGCTTGCGCAGGTAGGCCAGCGAGGAATAGCCGCTGCCGAAATCATCGATGGACACCTTCACACCGAGCTCACGGACGGCATCGAGGGTGCGCACCGCCGCGCCAAGGCTGTTCATCAGCGCATTCTCGGTGACTTCCACGGTCAGCCGCGCCGGGTCGAGACCGGTACGTTCGAGAATGCGCGCGACGACCTCCGGCATCTGCAGATTGGACAGGTTGAGCGCTGAGCAATTGACCGCTACCCGCAGGTCGTAGCCCTCATCGAGCAAGGCGACCAGGTCGGCACAGGCGCGGCGCGCGACCCAGGCGTCCAGCTCAGCGACGAAACCGTGTTGCTCGGCCAGTCCGACGAAGCGCTCGGGGCTGATGAAACCCTGCTGCGGATGCTGCCAGCGCACCAGCGCCTCGAGGCTCACCGGCTCGCCGCTGCGGCCATCGACGATGGGCTGATAGTTCACGCTGAGGAGGTTTTCGTTCAGTGCCCGGCGCAGGTCCTGTTCCAGCGACAGATCCTCCTGGGCGCGCAGTTCCAGCGCGGGGTTGAAGCGCAGGCTGCGGTTGCGGCCGCTGGCCTTGCACTGGCCGACCGCGAGGCCGGCGTGGCGGAACAGCGCATCGAAGTTCAGGCCGTCTTCGGGGTACTGGCTGATGCCGATGCTGGCGGTCAGGCGCAGCTGGGTGTCGCCGAGGGTGAAGGGTGGGCGCAGCTGCTCGAGGATGTGGTTGGCCAGCGCCTGGGCCTGCTCCCACTGGCCGAGGGTCAAGACGCAGAACTCGTCGCCGGAGAAGCGCGCCAGCATGTCGTGCTGACCGAGTACCGCGCGGATTCGATGCGCCGCCTGTTGCAATGCCAGGTCGCCGCTGCGGTGGCCGAGGCTGTCGTTGATGCGCTTGAAGTTGTCCAGATCCACCACCAGCACGGCCAGCGCCTGACGTTCCTCGCGCGCGGCCAGGACCTGGGTGACCATCTCGGTGAAGGCGCGACCGTTGAACAGGTTGGTCAGCGGGTCGTAATGGGTCATCGCGTTGAGCTGGTGCTCGGCCTGGTCGAGTGCCTGGCGTTGCTCGCTGAAGCGCTGCTCGGCCCAGCTGGCGGCGATGCCGGTGACGATCACCAGCAGGGCGACCAGACCGATTGCCGAGGCGAGGACGGCATGCTGGCCGCCATGACTGCCGAACGGGGCGGTGTGCTCCAGCATGTGGGCGGGGACTGCCAGGGTCAGCGCATGCATGCCGGTGTAGTGCATCGAAACGATCGCCGCGCCCATCAACAGGCTGCAGAGCAGGCGCTGCCAGTGCTGGTGCCGGCTCTGGCTGGCGCGGAAGTGATATCCCAGCACCAGCGCGGCGATCGAGGCGCCGATGGCGATCAGAACAGAGGCAGCGAAGGCCAGCGGTGCGTAGTAGAGCGTGGCCAGCGAGCGTATCGCCGCCATCCCGGTGTAGTGCATGGCGGCGATGCCGATGCCGGCGGCGGTGCCGGCCAGCGCGTACTGCGGCACGCTGAGGCGATCGCGGCCGAGCAGACGCATCACCACATAAGACACGGCCATGGCGATCAGCAGCGAAAGCAGGGTGATGCGATGGTCGTAGCTGATATCCAGCGGCGCGCTGAAGGCCAGCATGCCGATGAAGTGCATCGACCAAATGCCGCCACCCAGAGCGAACGCGCCGACCCAACGCCACAAGTCGCGGCCGCGCGGGCTGCCGCTGCGGCTGACCCGCTTGGCCAGCGCCAGTGCGGTGAACGCCGCCGCGCTGGCGACCAGGTAGGAGAGAACGACCAGCAGAGGGTCGTGACTGTGGCCGAGCAGGGCAATCTGGTCGGCGGGAAGGTCGGAAAACAGAAGTCTGGACACGCGGCGGCACTCGAACAGTCGGGCGTCCTGCCTCGTGAGAATAGTGGCGCATGGCCATCTTCGGCAGAGTGTACGAGAGGTCACCCTGGCCGCCAATCTCCTATCGGCTGATCAACCGCAAAGATAAGTGCCGGTGCCCACGGCGATCAGGGTGCCCAGTTCGTTGTGCAGCTCAGAACGCACCACCGCGACCTTGTTGCCCGAGCGCAGCAGCATCGCGCTGGCACTGAAGCGGGTGCCTCGGCCTGGGCGAAGGTAGTCGATGCGCAGATCGATGGTGCCCAGCCGGGAAAGCCGTGCGGCGCGCTCCTGGGTGGTCAGATGGCGATGCTTGTCGAAGGCGCCGAGCATTGCCATCGCCCCGCCGGCCACGTCCAGCAGCGAGGCGATGACCCCGCCATGCAGGATGCCGTGGACGAAGTTGCCGACCAGCTCCGGCTTCATCGGCAGGTGCATGACGACCTGGGAGGTCGATACCTCGTCGAGTTCGATGCCCAGCGCCTGGTTGAAGGGGATGCGTTCGAACATCTGGCGTACCGCCTGGGCCTGCTCGGCGAGCAGGGCGTCGTCGTGGTTCATGGTCGGCGTTCCTGTGGATGAGCGATCAAGCTGCCCGAGGATGTTCGCGCTGAACAGAGTGGCGGCACGAGCAGCCGCGGCTTTGGCGGCTTTCGCGCAAAAAAATCCCGGGCGGGCCCGGGATCATTCGGCGGCGTTCGGATCAGTCTTCGGTGGTCATTTCCAGTACCCGGTCGACCAGCTTGTAGATGCCCGAAGCGGCTTCGCTGATGGATTGCGCCAGCATGTACGCCGGTGTGGTGACCAGTCGATGCTGCTTGTCCACGACGATGTCGCTGACTTCGCACGCCTGATGCTTGGCGCCCATCTGCGCGACCGCCTTGGCGGCCTCGGCCTCGTCGCTGCCAAGGGTGCAGACCACGCCGGCGCCGAAGATCTGCGCGGCCATGGTCGGCGCGATGCACATCATCCCGACCGGCTTGCGTGCCTCGGCAAAGGCCTGCGCGAGCGCCACCACATCCGGCAGTGCCTTGCTGCTGGCGCCTTCGGTAGCGAAATTGGAGAGGTTCTTCGCGGCGCCGAAACCGCCAGGGATGATCAGTGCGTCGAAATCCTCGGCGCGCGCCTCGCGCAGATCCTTGATCTCGCCGCGGGCCAGGCGAGCGGACTCGGTCAGCACGTTGCGCGACTCCGGCATCTCGTCGCCGGTCAGGTGATTGATCACGTGCATCTGCGGGATGTTCGGTGCGAAGCACTGCACCTTGACGCCACGCTGGTCCAGGCGCAGCAGGGTGATGACGCTTTCGTAGATCTCCGAGCCGTCGTAGACGCCACAGCCGGAGAGGATCACGGCGACTTTCTTGTTCATGGTGGTACTCCTGGTCAAGTTCAGCGGCCCTGCGTCGGGCACGGCGGATGCGTTCGATGCTAATACCTGGGACGGTTCCAGGTAAGCCCCACACGTTCCGTTGGATTCGCGCGATGCGCCGGTGTTCATTGCCGCAGGTCTGGCGCGGCAGTTTGCGCCTGATCAAAGCACTGGCAGTCGCCGGCATGGCTGGCGACAATGGGCGCGGTTTCGGAGGCTCGACGGGCTGGCGTTGTCATCATTTCGTCATGTGTCGGGCCTATAAACGTCATATTCGCCCGTTCTGCGGGCCAGGAGTCCGTCGTGAGTTTCGTTCCTGCCAGCCGGCTGTTCCCCGCTACTCGTCTGCGTCGCAATCGTCGTGACGATTTTTCCCGCCGTCTGGTGCGCGAAAATGTGCTGACCGTCGATGACCTGATCCTGCCGGTGTTCGTGCTCGACGGCGAGAATCGCCGCGAGCCGGTGCCGTCGATGCCGGGAGTGGAGCGCCTGTCCATCGACCTGCTGCTCGAGGAGGCCGAAGAGCTGGTGGCGCTGGGCATTCCGGCGCTGGCGCTGTTTCCGGTGACACCGCTGGAGAAGAAGTCCCTCGATGCGGCCGAAGCCTGGAACCCGGAGGGCATCGCCCAGCGCGCCACTCGCGCCTTGCGCGCGCGTTTCCCTGAGCTGGGGATCATCACCGACGTAGCTCTCGATCCTTTCACCACGCACGGCCAGGACGGCATTCTCGACGACAACGGATACGTGCAGAACGATGTCACTGTCGACGCGCTGGTCCGCCAGGCGCTGTCCCACGCCGAAGCCGGCGCTCAGGTGGTCGCGCCGTCGGACATGATGGATGGTCGTATCCAGGCGATTCGCGAGGCGCTGGAAGTGGCCGAACACCACAACGTGCGCATCATGGCCTACTCGGCGAAATACGCCAGCGCCTACTACGGCCCGTTCCGAGATGCGGTGGGCTCTGCCGCCAACCTCGGCAAGAGCAACAAGAATACCTATCAGATGGACCCGGCCAACGGTGACGAGGCGCTGCACGAAGTGGGCGCCGACCTGGCCGAAGGCGCGGACATGGTGATGGTCAAGCCCGGTCTGCCCTACCTGGATATCGTCTGGCGGGTCAAAGATGCCTTCAAGGCGCCGACCTTCGTCTATCAGGTCAGCGGCGAGTACGCCATGCACATGGCCGCCATCCAGAATGGCTGGCTGAGCGAGGCCGTCATCCTTGAGTCTTTGGTCGGCTTCAAGCGTGCCGGGGCCGATGGCATTCTGACTTACTTCGCCAAACAGGCGGCACAACAATTAAAACGGGGCCAGTGAGCCCTTTCGAGGCAAAGCGATGATCAACCAGGGACTCAGCGAAAAGGATCTGCAGGACGCCGTGGTCGGCGAGGTGCTGGAACAGGCGTTGCCCGAGGTGGTGTCTGCGCCACTGGAAGTCGCCGAGGAGACGCCGGTCGCGCTGGTGACCAACCTGGACGACAGCGCGCTGTACATCCATCGCGAGCTTTCGCAGCTTCAGTTCAACGTCCGCGTGCTCGAGCAGGCGCTGGATGAGTCCTATCCGCTGCTGGAGCGGCTGAAGTTCCTGCTGATCTTCTCCAGCAACCTCGATGAGTTCTTCGAGATTCGCGTCGCCGGACTGAAGAAGCGCGTCACCTTCGCCCGCGAACAGGCGGGCGCCGACGGCCTGCAGCCGCATCAGGCGCTGGCGCGCATATCCGAGCTGGTCCACGAACAGGTCGACCGCCAGTACGCGATCCTCAACGACGTGCTTCTGCCAGCGCTGGCCGAGCATCAGATCCGCTTCATTCGCCGCAGGCACTGGACGGCCAAACTCAAGACCTGGGTGCGCCGCTATTTCCGCGACGAGATTGCGCCGATCGTTACGCCGATCGGTCTCGATCCGACCCATCCGTTCCCGCTGCTGGTGAACAAGAGCCTGAACTTCATCGTCGAGCTGGAAGGCGTCGATGCCTTCGGCCGCGATTCCGGTCTGGCGATCATCCCGGCGCCACGCCTGCTGCCGCGGGTGATCCGCGTGCCGGAGTCGGTCGGCGGCGCCGGCGACAACTTCGTCTTCCTCTCCTCGATGATCCATGCCCATGCCGACGACCTGTTCCACGGCATGCGGGTCAAGGGCTGCTACCAGTTCCGCCTCACCCGTAACGCCGACCTTTCGGTTGACACCGAGGACGTCGAGGACCTGGCACGCGCGCTGCGAGGCGAGCTGATCTCGCGTCGTTATGGCGATGCCGTGCGCCTGGAAGTGGCCGATACCTGCCCGCAGCACCTGGCCGATTTTCTACTCAAGCAGTTCAGTCTGGGCGAGGGCGAAATGTACCGGGTCAACGGCCCCGTCAACCTGACCCGCCTGTTCAGCATCACCGGGCTGGACAGTCACCCGGAGCTGCAATACAGCCCCTTCACACCATCAATTCCGAAGTTGCTGCAGAACAGCGACAAGATATTCAGTGTGATCAACAAGCAGGACATCCTGCTGCTGCACCCGTTCGAGTCCTTCACGCCGGTGGTCGATCTGCTGCGTGAAGCTGCGAAGGACCCGTGCGTGCTGGCGATCAAGCAGACGCTGTATCGCTCGGGTGCCAATTCGGAGATCGTCGATGCGCTGGTCGATGCGGCGCGCAGCGGCAAGGAAGTTACCGCGGTGATCGAACTGCGCGCCCGCTTCGACGAGGAATCCAACCTGCAGCTCGCCAGCCGCCTGCAGCAGGCCGGCGCGGTGGTGATCTATGGCGTGGTCGGCTACAAGACCCGCGCCAAGATGATGCTGATCCTGCGTCGCGAGAATGGCGAGCTGTGCCGTTACGCGCATCTGGGCACCGGCAACTACCACGCGGCCAACGCCCGGCTGTATACCGACTACAGCCTGCTGACATCCGATGACGCGCTGTGTGAGGACGTCTCCAAGCTGTTCAGTCAGTTGATCGGCATGGGCAAGACCATGCGCATGAAGAAGCTGCTGCACGCGCCATTTACCCTGAAGAAGACGCTGCTCGACCTGATCGCGCAGGAAACCCAGCACGCGGCCGAGGGGCGGCCCGCGCATATCATTCTGAAGATCAATGCGCTGACCGACCCGAAGATGATCAAGGCGCTGTACAAGGCGAGCCAGACCGGCGTGCGCGTCGATCTCATCGTGCGTGGCATGTGCTGCCTGCGGCCGGGCATCGCCGGTGTCTCGCACAACATCCATGTGCGCTCGATCATCGGCCGGTTCCTCGAGCACAGTCGGGTGTTCTACTTCCAGAATGACGGTGACGAGAAGCTCTACCTGTCCAGTGCCGACTGGATGGAGCGCAACCTCGATCGTCGGGTGGAAACCTGTTTCCCGGTGGAAGGCAAGAAACTGGTGATGCGGGTTAAGAAGGAGCTGGAAGGCTTCCTCAGCGACAACACCCAGAGCTGGATTCTGCAGCCTGACGGCAGCTACCTGCGCAACAGCCCCACCGGTAATCAGAATGCGCGCAACATACAGAGTACGTTGCTGGAGCGTCTCACCGGGCCGCAGGTCGGCGTGCGCTGAGTCGGGTGTTTCCCACGGTGCGTTTTCAGGCATGTGGCTGGCGCGTGCCGCGTCGGCCTGGCTCAGGAGGCGAAGACTGGTTACCTGTATCATCAAGGGCCCCTAGGGCCCTTGTTTCATTTCATCCGCAGTTCGTAGCCCACGCGCGCGAGCCAGGCGGCTTCGGCCTCGAAGTCGGCCCTGGTCAGTGGGTTCGCGCCCAGCCAGCCGGTCGGGAAGATCAGCTCCAGGCCCCGTTCGGTCGCCTTTAGCTGCACCTCGGAGACGGCGTTGGCACCGCGGATGTGGTGGAACAGGATGGCGAAGCGCAGCAGGATGCACAGTCGCACCAGTGCATCGGCATCGACCCCGGTCTCGCCGAACTTGTCCTGAGGAATATTGCGTCGGTGGCCGCGCACCAGCAGCGCCAGCATCAGCTGATCCTGACGGGAGAAGCCGGGCAGGTCGGAATGCTCGATCAGGTAGGCGCCATGCTTGTGGTAGTGGTAGTGCGCAATATCCAGGCCCACTTCATGGACCCGTGCAGCCCAGGCGAGCAGCTCCCGGTGCCAGTCCTGATCCAGGCTCCACGCCTCGGCCACCTGGTCGAACGCCTCCAGTGCCTTGGCTTCGACTCGCGCGGCCTGTTCCATGTCGACGTGGTAGCGCTCCATCAGGAAGCTCAGCGAGCGGTCGCGGATGTCCTCGTCATGGTGACGGCCTAGCAGGTCGTAGAGCACCCCTTCGCGCAGGGCGCCTTCGGAGTGGGTCATGCTGCTGATCTCCAGCGCATCGAATATCGCCTCGAGAATCGCCAGGCCCGCAGGAAACACGCCGCGACGGTCCGGCTTGATGCCGTCGATGTCGATCTTCTCCACGTCGCCGAGCTTGAACAGCTTGCGTTTGAGCCATCCCAGCCCTTCGAGGTTGACCTCGCCGTTGCCGAAGCCGCCGCTCTTGATCGCCAGACCGACGGCTCGGATGGTGCCGGACGCGCCGATGGATTCCTGCCAGCCGAGCCGGCGCAGACCATGCTCGATGCCCATCAGCTCTACCCGCGCGGCGGTGTAGGCCTGGGCGTAGCGTGCCGGGGTGATCTTGCCGTCACGGAAGAAACGTTGGGTGTAGCTCACGCAGCCCATCTGCAGGCTTTCGCGCAGCTGCGATTCGAACCCTTCGCCGATGATGAACTCGGTGCTGCCGCCGCCGATGTCTGCCACCAGGCGGCGGCCGGAACTGCTCGGGATGGTGTGCGACACGCCGAGATAGATCAGGCGCGCTTCTTCGCGGCCGGAGATGACCTCGACCTGATGGTTAACGATCTCTTCGGCGCGGCGGATGAAGGTGGCGCGATTGCGCGCTTCACGCAGTGCGTTGGTGCCGACGATGCGTACGGCGCCCTGCGGCAGATGATTGACCAGCTGGGCGAAGCGACGCAGACAGTCCAGCCCACGCTGCATGGCGGCCTCGTCGAGTAGACGGTTTTCGTCGATCCCGGCAGCCAGCTGGACCTTCTCGCCGAGCCGTTCGAGGATGCGCATTTCGCCATTGCTGGTGCGCGCGAGCACCATGTGAAAGCTGTTCGAGCCCAGATCCAGGGCGGCGATCATGGGAAAGGTCTCAGCGGTGTTATGGCGCATTGGGCAGTCTCGATGCAAAACTCAGACATCCTGACATGATCGCCCCCATCCGCCAACGCAGTCGTTGACGCACGGAGGCGCTGCTCGCGGGCGATCGTCGCCGACCCGAGGGTCTGCAGCTTTCGATCCGCTCACAGTAGGGCTATGATGGCGACCTTTCCGTTCCGACCCTGGAGAAAATCCATGAGCGAATACATCAACAATGTCAGCGACAGCAGTTTCGAGCAGGACGTCCTCCAGGCCGACGGTCCCGTACTGGTCGACTACTGGGCCGAGTGGTGTGGTCCGTGCAAGATGATCGCGCCGGTACTCGACGAGATCGCCAAGGACTACGAAGGTCGTCTGAAGGTTTGCAAGCTCAATATCGACGAGAACCAGGAAACCCCGCCGAAGTACGGCGTGCGCGGTATCCCGACGCTGATGCTGTTCAAGAACGGCAACGTCGAGGCGACCAAGGTCGGTGCACTGTCCAAGTCGCAGCTGGCGGCGTTCCTCGACAGCAACATCTGACTTCGCCGAAGTTCCCCTCTAAAGCCCTCGCAGTCGCGGGGGCTTTTTTCATCGGCAGGGTGGACGCTTCGTCTGCACGGTGCTAAATTCGGCCTCGCGACGCATTCTTCCGTCGCCCTCTGCACGCCGTCGCCGACGCACTTCAGCCTCATAAAGCACAACGAACCTGTTCGTCTCTTGCTGCGCGGCTTCTCAAGCTAATCGCTTTCTACATCCTTCCTGACTCTCTCTATGAATCTGACTGAACTCAAGCAAAAGCCCATCACCGAACTGCTGGAAATGGCCGAACAGATGGGCATCGATAACATGGCCCGTTCGCGCAAGCAGGACGTGATTTTCTCCCTGCTCAAGAAGCACGCTAAAAGCGGCGAGGAAATCTCCGGTGATGGCGTGCTGGAGATTCTCCAGGACGGCTTCGGCTTCCTGCGCTCTGCGGATTCTTCCTACCTGGCCGGCCCGGACGATATCTACGTCTCGCCCAGCCAGATTCGCCGCTTCAACCTGCGCACCGGTGACACCATCATCGGCAAGATTCGCCCTCCGAAGGAAGGTGAGCGCTACTTCGCCCTGCTCAAGGTCGACTCGATCAACTACGATCGGCCGGAGAACGCGAAGAACAAGATCCTCTTCGAGAACCTGACCCCGCTGTTCGCCAACGAGCGCCTGAAGATGGAAGCCGGCAACGGTTCCACCGAAGACCTCACCGGTCGCGTAATCGACCTCTGTGCTCCGATCGGCAAGGGCCAGCGCGGCTTGATCGTCGCTCCGCCAAAGGCGGGCAAGACGATCATGCTGCAGAACATCGCCAGCAACATCACCCGCAACAACCCCGAGTGCCACCTGATCGTTCTGCTGATCGACGAGCGTCCGGAAGAAGTGACCGAGATGCAGCGCACCGTGCGCGGCGAAGTGGTCGCCTCCACCTTCGACGAGCCGCCAACCCGTCACGTGCAGGTCGCTGAGATGGTGATCGAGAAGGCCAAGCGCCTGGTCGAGCACAAGAAGGACGTGGTCATTCTGCTCGACTCCATCACCCGTCTGGCGCGTGCCTACAACACCGTGATCCCGAGCTCCGGCAAAGTGCTCACTGGTGGTGTCGATGCCCACGCCCTGGAGAAGCCCAAGCGTTTCTTCGGTGCCGCGCGCAACATCGAGGAAGGCGGTTCGCTGACCATTCTCGCCACCGCGCTGGTGGAGACCGGCTCGAAGATGGACGAGGTGATCTACGAGGAGTTCAAGGGCACCGGTAACCTGGAGCTGCAACTGGATCGTCGCATTGCCGAGAAGCGTGTCTTCCCGGCCATCAACATCAACCGTTCGGGTACTCGCCGCGAAGAGCTGCTGACCAGCGAGGAAGAGCTGCAGCGCATCTGGATCCTGCGCAAGCTGCTGCATCCGATGGATGAAAGCGCTGCGATTGAGTTCCTGCTCGACAAGCTCAAGGACACCAAGACCAACGACGAATTCTTCATGTCCATGAAGCGCAAGTAAGCGACTCGTCGTTGCCAACAAGGCCGGGGAAACCCGGCCTTCGTTTGTCTGCAGGTTTTGGAAAACCCGACGCGGGCGCTAAACTTTGCGCCTCGTCCCTGCCGGCCCATGCGAGGCTCAAGCATGCAGTATCGCGATCTGCGCGACTTTATCAGCGGCCTGGAAAAACGCGGTGAGCTCAAGCGCGTCACGGCTGCTGTCTCCCCGGTTCTGGAAATGACCGAAATCTGTGACCGCACCCTGCGCAAGCAGGGCCCGGCACTGCTCTTCGAGAACCCGACGGGTTTCGACATGCCGGTGCTTGGCAATCTGTTCGGCACGCCGCAGCGGGTCGCCCTCGGTATGGGCGCCGAGGATGTCTCCGAACTGCGTGAGATCGGCAAGCTGCTGGCGTTTCTCAAGGAGCCGGAGCCGCCGAAGGGGTTGAAGGACGCCTGGAGCAAGCTGCCGATCTACAAGAAGGTCATCAGCATGGCGCCCAAGGTGCTCAAGGACGCGCCCTGCCAGGAAGTGATCATCGAAGGTGATGACGTCGACCTGGGGACAATCCCCGTACAGCACTGCTGGCCGGGCGACGCCGCGCCGCTGATCACCTGGGGTCTGACCATCACCAAGGGGCCGAACAAGGAGCGGCAGAACCTCGGTATCTACCGCCAGCAGGTCATCGGCCGCAACAAGGTGATCATGCGCTGGCTCAGCCATCGTGGTGGGGCCTTGGATTTCCGTGAATGGTGCAATAAATACCCGGATCGGCCGTACCCGGTCGCCGTGGCACTGGGCGCGGACCCGGCGACGATTCTCGGTGCGGTGACGCCTGTGCCCGATACGCTGTCCGAATATGCCTTCGCCGGCCTGTTGCGCGGTTCGCGCACCGAGCTGGTCAAGGCGGTCGGCTCCGATCTGCAGGTGCCGGCGTACGCCGAGATCGTCCTCGAAGGGCATATCCATCCGGGCGAGATGGCCGATGAAGGACCTTACGGCGACCACACCGGCTACTACAACGAGGTCGACCGCTTCCCGGTGTT
>Ga0209212_1003214_pt1 | contig 21925 bp, 21 predicted proteins | sample RifGroC2_FD_183996 | JGI IMG/M metagenome (GOLD analysis project Ga0209212, IMG submission 183996) | Groundwater microbial communities from Rifle, Colorado, USA - Groundwater C2 (SPAdes) (version 2) | ecosystem: Environmental > Aquatic > Deep subsurface > Groundwater | place: Rifle, Colorado... | reverse complement strand
AGTATTTTTTATTGCCATGTGGGATTCGAACAGTCGGAAGCAGTTTCGCAACGAACCTGCTGAGACAGGTCCTGAGGCACCAAAGGTGACCGAAGGCGAACCTCCCACCTCCTCCGCAAATAGTTATATAATCCTTCCAGACTGATTTGAACATTCAAAAATTGGAGGTACCGGTGAATAGTTGTGTATTTTGTGATTTTTCTAAATTGGAACCAAGACTAGTCGCTTCAATGGAAAATTTCAATGTGGTAGCGACTTTGGGGCAGGTGACAAATGGAGGCTACTTGCTGGTCATACCGGTAAGTCACACTCCTTGTCTGGCTGCTTTTAGTCATGACCAGGTTGATCTATTGGGTAACGTTGTTGACGAAGTTGGTAATGCCATCCAGGAGGAGTACTCTGCTGGATTGACTATGTTTGAGCATGGAATTATTGGACAGACAATCCCTCATGCCCATCTCCATCTTTTACCAGCGACAATTGACATGACGAAGAGAATAACAACTGATTTTCCAGATTCAAGGATTGAAGTACTTCCGGGACTACATGAGTTGAGGCAGAGATACGAATGGAAACAAAGTCCTTATCTGCTTTGGACTGATCCCGTAGGAGATATGCGTGTTTGTTGGAACCCACCGGCGGTGCCAATGTATTTACGTATAGTGGCGGCTGAAATGCTCGGTGTGCCGGAACGGGCGAATTGGAGATCCATGGATCCAGGTTTGGATGCTGAGCTGTGGCAAGGAACCGTGGATGAGCTTTCAACTTACTTTACTGTGTGACCCCGAAAGTGGTCCTTTATTTAAGATAACTATACGTAATTAATCTTACATAAACCATTGACGTTGGGTTTGGATGCCGATAAGATGATTATGAATGGACTTCGCTCGAAAGTGGATTACAACAAAAAATGTTTTTTTGTTAATAATAGCGGCTGTTTTGCTGCTCTTTGGATATTTGGGGACTAGAGAATATGAAAAATGGCTATTAAACGATAATCGAGAAAAAGTTTCAGAGACTCTTCAAATATATCAGAGGTCGATCGAATTAATATTGATAAGAAGATTGGGATTAGTTAACGGGCTTGATAGGTTTGTAATGAGTAGGGACGACACAGAGATAGAAAATGACTTTCTAGTATTTGCTCCGGGTTTGCATAATGACTTTGAGGGAGTTAGGAATGTAGGTATCGCACCTCAGGGAGTGCTGACGTTCTTATATCCGCTGAGAGGAAATGAACAAGCCATAGGATACAACCTATTGACCGATGAAACGCCCAGCGTAAAATCAGATGTATCACGGGCAATTGAGACGAGAAGCGTGGTGGTGAGCGATCCTTTTCAGCTAAGACAAGGAGGGTTGGGAATTGCAGCCAGGAAAACTATTAACAAAAATGGTAAATTGTGGGGACTCGTTTCTGTGGTAGTTGATGTGCCAACGGTTATTGATTACTCTGGTTTGGCAAAAGGGTCAGAAAACCTTGAGCTATCTCTTCGGGATAAGACGGGGAAGGTTTTTTGGGGAAATGAAAAATTGTTTGAGAACAATCCTGTAATTCAAAAAATTGTGACGGTTGATGGTTATTGGGAATTGGGGGGAATTGGTTTAGGTGGTTGGTCGACATCTATTCGTAGCACCCTTAACATGTTTGTTTTGTTTGCATGGACATTGGGGGTGTTAATTTGGTTGCTAATATATCTATTGTTAAAGAAAGAGATAAGTTTGGTTATTTCTGAAGAGAAAATCTCCGAAAGGACTAAGAGTTTGAGAATTGTGGCAGTTTACATGGTCGTTGGTGTTGTCTGGATCTTTTTTTCAGACCGTGCTCTCTTATATGTATTTACGAGTCCAGAAATAATTAATCAATTGCAGACGATCAAAGGTTGGCTGTTTGTACTGATATCTTCTTTAATTATTTATTGGCTGATTGAGATAAATTATGGGAGGTATTTGGTAACCAGTAGAGCCCTAAGGTCGGTACTTGCCAGTAGTCGACTTTTGGCTTTAGCAGAGACAGAAAATGATCTTTATCAAGGAATATGTGATGCGTTAGTGAAGGAAGGGGAGTATGTAATGGCTTGGGTTGGGTTGGTAGAAAAGAATAAAAACGGGCTGATTAAGCAGGTCGCCGTATCGGGGAAAAGTGAGGGTTTTTTGGATGAGTTAAAAATAACAATGACGCGAGCTATTGGTGAGAGAACTCCTTGTTCGATGGCAATCACTTCCGGTAAACCAGTTATTGTCAATGATATAGATGAAGTCAAGGACTATCCTGAGTGGCGTTTGGCGGCCGAGAAACGAGGTTATAGGGCTCTGATAGCTATTCCTCTAAAAGAGAATGGGAAACCATTTGGTCTGATTGGCATCTACTCAAATAAAACAAATGTGTTTAGTTATGGCGATTTAGAGGTTTTGTCTAGTTATGCCAGCGATCTAATCTTTGGTCTTAGAACGTTGAAACTCAGAACGAGTCGAACTGAAGCAGAAGTCAAGCTGGAAAAACTATATATTTCAATGGCAGAAGGGGTGGCTTTTTATGAATATGTGCGTGATAAAAAAGGAAAGATAGTGAATTACATAATATTGGAAGCAAATCCTGCCTACAAACAGCATTCCGGCATTGATCCTAAGCTTGTCAAGGGCAAGCTGGTGACGGACGTCTTTGGAGTTAAAGAACCGCCTTATTTAAAAGAATACACTGATGTTATTAAGACTAATAAACCCATCGTTTTTGAGACATATTTTCCTCCTCTAGCCCGATATTTTTATGTGAGTGCGGTTTATTTGGGACAGGATCGCTTTTCGACAATTTTTCAAGACATAACTGAGAGGAAGAATATTGAGAAGAACATAGCCATAACAAATAAGGAAATTTCTTCTCAAAAACAAAAATTGGAGGTAATTTTGAGAGACATGGGCGACGCGGTTTTTGTGACAGATACAGAGAAAAAAGTGGTATTGGTAAATAGAGCCATGGAGAATTTGTTTGGGTTGTCTGGGAAAGAAATATTGGGAAAGAGTATTGAAGAAGTGATGATGTTGTCATATGAGTCTTCAGGAAAAAAACCGGACGATTTAATAAAGACTGTTTTTGACAAGAAGAAGCCCGCCAGACCAGTTGAGACGTTGACGTTGAACAGGAAAAATGGAGTCAAGTTGTCTGTGGATGGAGTAGCAACTCCATTGGTGGATGAAAACGAAAAGTTGGTGGGGACTGTGTGGATATTTCGAGATGTGACAAAAGAGAGAGAGTTGACCAAATTACGAAGTGAATTTGTCTCACTTGCCAGTCATCAGCTACGCTCACCGTTAACCGGGATAAAGTGGTTTGTTCAATTATTGCTTGATGAGGTGGAAAAGATGAAACCGATGGAGGTTAAACAATATGTGGAGAAAATTGGATCAAGTAATGAAAAGTTAATTGATTTAGTTAATGATTTGTTAATTACTTCCAGAATTGATGAAGGGAAATATGATACCAGAAAACTTGAAAAGGTTAAGGTAAAAGAATTGCTTGGTAACGCAATATTGCAAGAAAGTGCTCCACTGAGAATGAAAAATATTACAATAGAAGGACTGGATAAAATATCGGATGCTTTGAGCATAGAGGGAGATTCTGTTCAGCTTATTCAAGTCTTTTCCAATCTGCTGGACAATGCTGTGAACTATTCACCTTATGGTTCTAAAGTCAAAATTGGAGTTAAAAAGCTTACCAAAGAAATAGTGTTGAGCATTCAGGATCGTGGAATGGGAATTCCAAACAGTCAACAGAAGAAAATATTTGAGAAATTTTTCAGAGCAGATAATGTCGCCAAGACAATTCCAGGGTCAGGATTGGGATTGTATATGGCTATTAACATTGTTGAAGGACATGGTGGAAAGATTTGGTTTGAGTCTAAAGAAAATAAAGGAACAACGTTTTTTGTAAAATTACCAATTAAACAAAAAAATGGATAAAAAGAAGAAAGTGATGATCGTCGAAGACGATGCTGTTCTCGTTAACGCCTTAACCCTGGCGCTTGAAGATGAGGGTTATGATATATCAGTAGCTACGGACGGAGAGGAGGCTGAGAAGATGATTATTAAAGAAGTGCCGGATCTGATTCTGTTGGATTTGCTGCTTCCCATAAAAAGTGGTTTTGAGGTTTTGAAGGTAGTAAGAGGCAACCCCGATACAAAAGATGTTTCGGTGGTAATCCTGACCAACTTTGAACAAGAAACCAGCGTGGATGAAGGAATGAGGCTTGGGGCAAAGGATTACATTGTCAAAGCCAACATCGACATTAAGGACATTCCGGAAATCGTGAAGAAATATATGCCCTCCTAACGGCGGGCAGGCATAAATGGATCTGGGTTTGGTACAATCAAGAAGGAATTGTACTAAAATAACCCAAAAATGGAAGATCAAGTAGAGGAGGTTAAGAGAAAAACAGATATTGTAGGACTGATTGGCCAATATGTAAGTTTGAAAAAAATGGGCAGACACCATAAAGGCCTGTGTCCTTTTCATGCCGAAAAAACTGCTTCGTTTACGGTAAATGAAGAGTTGGGACTTTATAAGTGTTTTGGTTGTGGAGCTGGAGGTGACGCTTATAAATTCTTAATGGAGATTGAGGGGATAGACTTTCGAGATGCTCTAGAGCGATTGGCTGACAAGGTAGGAGTAAAGTTGGTTTCGAGAAAGTTTGATGGTGGAGATGAGAAGAGAAAGATGTTGGAAGTAATGGATTTGGCGGCAAGATATTATCATTGGCTTTTGACTGTAGGAAGATCTGGTGAAGAAGCACGAAATTATCTCCAGGAAAGAAAGATAAATGAGAAACTGATCGAAACATTCAACGTTGGGTATGCTTTGCCTGGGTGGAACAACTTGACTAACTATTTAATAGGCAAAAAAGGATACAAAGAAGATTTGTTGGAGAAATGTGGCTTGGTAAGTAGAGGAAAAGGTGTCTATGATAAATTTAGAGGGAGAATTATGTTTCCGCTGCAGGACGCAGGAGGTAAGGTGGTGGGGTTTAGTGGTAGGCTGTTACCTAATGGGAATAACGAGAATGAGGCGAAATATCTAAACTCTCCAGAGACCGAGCTTTATCATAAGGGGAGAATGTTGTATGGATTTTTTCAGGCAAAACAAGATATCAGAAAAAAAAAGAGGGTGGTATTGGTAGAAGGGCAGATGGATTTGATTAGTTCTTTTGGGGCCGGGGTAGGTGAAACGGTTGCCATTGGTGGCACGGCGTTGACTGAGGATCAGATAGAGATGTTGGCTCGGATGGCAAATTCTATTTACTTATCTTTTGATGCAGATGAGGCGGGTATTGCTGCGATAAAAAGAGCGGTGGGCATGGCAGAAAAAAGAGGCTTGGATGTGAAAGTGGTTCAAATCGAAGGCGGTAAAGACCCAGATGAGATAGCCAGTAAAAATCCGCTGAGGTGGAGAGAGATGGTTGACAACGCTGTGGACGTTTACGAATTTGTAATTGATAGTTCAATGAAAAGAAATGACAAAGAGAAGGTTCAGGGGATAAAGATAATAACCGAAGAGGTGGCTCCTTTTTTGTCGAAAATTGAAAATAGTGTGGTCAGAGATGTTTGGACCAGGAAGTTCGCTGAAAAATTGGGTGTCGAAGCACTGGTGGTGAAAGATGAGATCGATCGAGTAAGGAGTGGAAAAACTTCCCAAACGGAACAGATTAACAAGAAACCTGTAGATGCACCAACAGAAGGTAGGTCAGAAAAACTAATGAGGAGGGTTATCGGAGGGTTGTTGACTCGTTCGTCATTACGAACGAAAGTAAGAGGCTGGTTTGAAAAAGTAGAGCTAGAGGGTGCGATGGGGAAAGCTTTGAAGTATGTCTGTCAGCATCCTGAAGATTCTCCCTTAGAGATACTTAAGGGAGCTCAGGCGGAGCTTGTGGAGGTAATTCAGGAAGCTTATATGGCGGAAGGAGAAAATGAGAATTCAACAGATAAGGAGGTGGTTGAGATGGCAGTTCAGCTACTGCGAGAGCAGATTAGGAAGGAAAAGAAGAGAATAATGGAAGAAATGGAAACAGCCAGAAAAGAGGGAAGAGAAAATGAAGAGGAACAGCTATTTGCAAAACTTAACGAACTGAACAGGGAAGAGAGTAGGGTGGTGGTACTTTTAGGTTAGAATGAAGGTTCCCCTGTGGTAAAATAGGGGAGAATATTATGGCCGATAAAAAGGATAGTCTCCCCATTCAATTAAAGATCCAGGAAATTTTGGCTTTGGGTAAGGAGCAGGGATTTGTAACCCAGGATGATATCCTGGAGTATTTTCCTCGTGCTGAAGCACAGGTGAACGACCTGGATTACCTTTACGAACTACTATTTAAGGCAGATATTGACGTATTTGAAAGTGTTTTGTCTGGTCAGGATGCGGAGATTGCAGCGGCGGCCAGTGATCTGGAAAAAGAGCTGGAGTCTCTTTCAAAGTTGGAGGAAACTGAAGTAAACGACCCCGTGAGGATGTATCTGAAAGAAATCGGTCGGATTCCCCTGTTGAAACGTGAACAGGAAATCTCCTTGGCTCAAAAAGTGGAGAGAGGTGACAAGAGAGCCAAAGACATGCTCACCAAGTCGAACCTAAGATTGGTGGTTTCTATCGCCAAGAAGTATATGGGTAGAGGGATGAGTTTCTTGGACTTGATACAAGAAGGTAACAAAGGGCTCATTAGAGCAGTAGAGAAGTACGACTGGACTAAGGGCTTTAAATTCTCAACATATGCTACTTGGTGGATCCGTCAAGCTATTACGAGAGCAATAGCTGATCAAGCTAGAACTATTCGTATTCCGGTCCACATGGTGGAGACAATCAACAAGCTTATCAGGACTCAGAGGAAGCTAATGCAGGACCTAGGCCGCGAGCCCACTGATGAAGAGGTGGCAGAGGAACTGGAAACGACTCCAGAGAAGGTGCGGGAGATTTTGAAGATTGCTCAAAAGACTACGTCACTCGAGACACCCATTGGTGATGATGAGGACTCACTGCTGGGGGACTTTATCCCAGACGAAAGGCAAGCCACCCCTTATGAAGCGACTTCCAGACAGCTAATGCATGAAAACCTGGAAGAGGCCTTGGGATCTCTGACGGAGCGAGAAAGTAAAGTATTGCGAATGAGATTTGGGTTGGCGGGAGATAAACCATTAACTCTAGAAGAAGTGGGAAAAGTTTTCGGAGTAACGCGTGAACGTATCCGGCAGATTGAGAGCAAGGCTCTCAGGAAACTCAGACATCCTTCACGAAGAAGGAAACTTCAAGACTATCTGGAGTAAATGGTTTTTGGCTTTCCGGGTACAATGTGATGGTTTGAACAGCGAGCTTTGTATTCGACATCCCCGATGACGACGATTGGGTCGTAGTAATTGGCTGGTTTCCCGTTGATTTCTCTTTGCGTCCTGGTGGCTTCTTGCCCACAACAATCACCTTCCTCATCGACAAAGTCGCAGATGGCTGTAATTCTTTCAATTTCATCTGAGATAGCCAAGAGGGTAGGCATGGGGCCAAAGGGTTCTCCACGGAAATCGGTAGCCAAACCGGCAAAGACAACTTTGATGTCTAGCTCAAGGAGGTACCTGACTACATCAACAAGAGAGTTGTCAAATAGCTGAGCTTCGTCGATAACTATGTAATCAAGATGGCCCTCTCTTTTGATCCGGTCAAGGACAATACCAACGATTTCTAGGGCACTGTCTACCGAATGGGCGGGATAGATTTTATTTTCCTTACCGTTTTTTTCTCTTGAGACCAGAAAATTTGGCATATCCCAGCGATTATCTATGCTCGGCTTGAAAGCAAGAACACTTTTTTTGGCATACTCTGCCCGTATGGCAAGGTCGATGACTTTGCCTGTTTTTCCTGCAAACATGGAACCGGAAATACCCTTTAGTTTTTCTGTCATACAAAAGTCATTATGGCAACATTACTTAAAACACACAAGCGAATTTGACAAGATGTCTTGGTTGTGTGATAGATAAGGTATGTTAATTAACTTAGTCATCAACGCTTTAGCCTTTTATGTAACGGCATATATAGTTCCGGGGGTCAGAATAGAGAACTTTTCATCTTTAGCTGTGGTGGCAATTGTGTGGGGCGTATTGTCTATAATTCTGAAGCCGATATTAATCTTATTAACGCTACCGGTAAACATCTTGACTTTGGGATTGTTTACGTTCGTGATTAATGCTTTCCTCATTATGCTTATGAGCGGCTTCGTGCCAGGATTTAGAGTGGACGGTTTTGGGTCTGCACTGCTCGCGGCTGTAGTTTTGGCCTTGCTAAACGTGGTGTTAGGAAATCTGAGATAGTTTCTTGGTTCGTGAGCTTGCTTCGGGTGGCTGGTTTTGGTAAAATTAGGCGTTCGTTTATATTCCCCTGTAGCTCAGTTGGTAGAGCGCCTCCCTGTAATACATAACTTGCAGCGCTTCGGTGAAAGCCGGGGTGGAAAACCGGGTTAATTGACGGGAAGCCTAAAATCGAAAGATCATGGTAATCCGCAGCCAAGCCCTTCGTTTGTGGGGAAGGTTCAGAGACTATACGCCTGGCTCCGTTTAGGAGATGAGATAGTCCAAGCCTCAGTTAAAATTGAGGGCACTTGTAAGGAGGATGTCACTGGTTCGAGTCCAGTCGGGGGAGCACTTCGGCAAGCTCAGTGCAGGCTATTGTCTGTTGAGTTTGTTAATTATTATGAGTAAACCTTGGTTTGTATATTTGCTTCTTTGCGATCAGAAAACTTTTTATGTTGGAATAACAACAAATATTGCAGGAAGAGTGAATCAACATAGAGCCAAGGAATCATTTTTTACGAAAAAGTTTTTTGATGTGGAACTGGTTTGTTGTGAACGGTATAAATTGGAACATGAAGCGGCAATGAGAGAAAAGCAAATTAAAGGATGGAGTAGAGCAAAGAAACAAATGTTGATAGATCGAAAGCTTGGCTTCAATTACTGCACTGATTTTGCCAAAGCTCTTCTTGCTGACAAGAGCCATGTGAGTTTACACCGAGCAAAGCCAAGGTGAGTCCAATCGGGGGAGCAAAATTTTTTAGGCACGATTTTATCCTTATAACAGAGGGGTTCAGACAGGACTCGAACTTTTTAGCTTGTAAATAACAAGGTTTTTGATTTCTTAAAGGAAATTTGCGTTATAAGCACAAAGTGAATCCCAAACTGTCTTTGGATTTTTTGCTTTCATTTTTTCTATATATGGTTTAATCTTCATAGGAGCTATTCCTTTGATTTCAAGCAGTCTTTCAAATAACTCAGCTACTGTATCATTATCGCTTTTTTTAGCCCAGCCAGCTTCCTCTACAATTCCATTCATTTGTTTTATAAATCTATCGTGCTTTGCTTCTGGCCAGATCCTGGGTTGTGCCTCTAACCATTTCATCATATTTTCTCCAGTTGCCGGCAGTTCCAATGTACCAGCACCAGCTTTTATAAGCTCCTGTGCGGCAAACATAATTTGCTCTTTCTTGCTTGGATCTAGATCTGGTACGTCCTTTAAAACACTTTCATAGAACTGTTCAGGGGTAGGAGTTACAATAATTATTTCTTTATCCATAAAGACTATTCTAATACTTGTTTTCTATTTTATATATCATGAGTGGAACTTTTATTGGAAAAATTGAGGAATTTTTGCCGAAAAAGGTCGAAAATCGTCCCATCCAGCGAGCAAACCTATAATGTTGACTTTTGAGGGTATTTGTTGTATATTGCGCTCATGAGAAGTCAATTCGAGGCTCTAGCCTTGAGTTTTCAAGTCTTAAATTGAGCCTAAATGGCTTCAATATTTGTTCATAAGAGGAGGTCTAATGTTCTTTAAATATTTACGACTCGTTTTGTTTGTTGTGTTGTTGTCTGCCTGTGCACCAGGTGGTGAGCCTGTTCAGATTGAAAAGAGAACTGCCTCTTTGGAGACGGCAGCCGGTTCATACTCAGTCTTCAGTTTTTCGAATGGGGACGATGAGTGTTATGTGGCCTCGGATGAAGCTTCCAACAGGCAAGATGCGGTATCGATGCAGTGTAGTTTTGGTCCCGACAGATCGGGATCACAACAACCCATCCTCGCCGGATCATACACTGTCTCATACTTTGTAAGTGGGGACGATGAATGTTATGTTGCCTCGGACGAAGATTCAAATATGCAAGATGCGGTATCGATGCAGTGTAGTTTTGGTCCTGACAAATCGGGATCACAACAACCCATTCTCGCCGGCTCATACACAGTCTCCTACTTTGTAAGTGGGGACGATGAGTGTTATGTGGCATCGGATGAAGCTTCCAACAGGCAAGATGCGGTATCGATGCAGTGTAGTTTTGGTTCTGATAGATTGGGATCACAACAACCCATTCTCGCCGGCTCATACACAGTCTCATACTTTGTAACTGGGGGCGATGAGTGTTATGTTGCCTCGGACGAAGATTCTAACGTGCAAAACGCAGTGTTGATGCGATGCAGTTTTTAATCTTGTAGATAGTGTTTATAGACCGGAGAAATCCGGTCTATTTTATTGGTAAAATCGTGAGTTTTGTGCCGAAAAAGTTCGAAAATCATCCCATCCGGCGAGCCATATAGACTCAACCGTAACCGAAGGAATACTCATTTAATTATTCTCCTCCATAAGGATATAATTATCTCGATATGATTAAGAAATTGTTTCTATGTTTTCTTTTTTTATTCATTTTTATTACTCCTATTTATGCTATTGAATCAGTAAGCGGTGAAGCAATAGGAACGTTTTCTTTTCAGGGTTCGTTTAGTGGGACAGGTACCATTTATTTTGTAAATACCGGAGGAGATGCTGAATTGACCACCGTATGTGATATGACTACAGTGGATACGGCTAGCGGAGAACGCTGCGAGGGGCTATTTCTGAAAGGATCATTTACGGGAGGACCAAATGGGGCTGCAATATTTACAACTGCTTCTGGAGGAGAATTAAAATTTCAACTAAAAGACGGTAAAGTTTTTTCATTTGCCACCCAGGGAATCACAATGAATTTTAATGTGACCGATCCCTCCATTTTCGACGATTGGATAGAAGCTAAAGAAACCCGTGACAGTGGAGCACGAGCAAGCGATCTAAGCGGTCAAGTGGAAATTGCCTGTCCTCCAGATTTGGAAGCCTGGGATGTGATGAAGATGGGTAGAGTTATTCTCATTGATTGTCATCTTAAAACTGGAGAAGACAGTAGCGCTGTAATTTCATTTTCTGATATGACCACATTCACGATGAAACCAGAGTCCGAAATTGTGATAGATACTCCTCCCCAAAAGGATTCCAAATGGAAACTGTTAGTCGGAGATATTTGGGTTAACGTTAAGCAGATGGTAAAAAATGGCACTATGAAGGGGCACATGAGCCAAGCGGTTGCCGGCATCAAAGGCACCACTTTTGTTTTGACAGAAACCGGATCAGAGTCGACGATTAAAGTGATTGAAGGTGTGGTGAATTTTGAAAGTCTTGCTACGGGTGTTGCTGTGGACGTCGCTTCAGGGGAATCGGTGACAGCCACCTCGGCTGGCTTATCGGAAAAAACAACGTTTGATATTTCCGTTGAAGAGAAAAACTGGCAAACAATTAGTGGCCCGATAGAGAAAAAATCATTTGCAGTCAATAATCCGAATCCCAAAATAATTTATTTTGTTGGTGCAGGTTTATTCTTGTTAATTTTGATAGTTGGTGGTGCAGTGGTTCTTAAACAAAGAAAACAAGTTAATTGAACAAAAACTCGATTCCTCTTAACTCATAAAGCGAAATGCCAAATTCAACTTTTTTGTTTCTGAATGCGTCGACCAGCGAGAGCAAAGTCCTGTAGTTGTTATGGTTTTGGTATGAGTGCGAAGTAGTTGGGATAATTGCTTTGTTGTTGTTAAAATAACTAAATATGCTTGACTGGATTATGGAAAGCCCTGATGCAAAAAAAGGTCATGATTTTAATTTGCCGAGAGAGGTTTCTTCAATGACTCCTAAAGAATTGTTAAGGATTGAATCTGTTAATGGTATCCCCGTAGAACAGCTTAATAAATATTTGAAACCAGTAAGAGAGTATGTTGAGGATCTTTATAGAGTATACGGAATGGTTCCAGACGAGGAAATGTTAAATCGATGTACGCCAGGAAGTGAATACCAAAATCGTGTTTGGATTGATCGTGGATTAATTGGTCCTCACGACGACATAAGACAAGTACTTGCGTTTCAGAGGGCATTTGTAGATGAAGTATTACGATGTGAAGATCCAAACAAACTAATTGCAGGAGAAATGGAGAAAGTGTTTTTTGCTATAAAGAAGTTTGAGTCTGGAGCTGGGCTGATTGAGTTTAATGGGATTGCTGGAAAAAAAATGCTTTACACCCATAAGTTTGGCACCCCTGTCCCGGCACATTCACCTTTTATGGATGGAGATGCATCTAATATACATATCAGGGTATATGATGTGACCGGAGCGGATAAGGTAGACGCAAACTTGTTAAAAAAATGCGAAAAGACAGGAAGGACGATAATGCTGTCTGGTTTAAATATTGATTTTGCTAGTAAATATGGTTTTTATGAGGAAGCTGAAACTTTATTGGAATATGATAGTTTGCTTGATGGAGGGAAGGCGTCAATTAAAAACATTTTTACGTTTCTTCCGGATGGTTTAACAATCTTGGGAATTACGAATATGGATATAGAGGAGTTAAGGTCGAGATATGCTCATTTTCAGGAGAAATATAAAAAGGTAAAGGTATAGTTTCTAAATTATGGTTCGTGTAAGGAGACAGAGGGAGAAGAAGGGAGCTAAGATATAAAATACTAATTGTTATGGAGAATAATTTTGTTGAAAAATCAAAATGACTAAAATAGTGATTTCAAAAGGTGCAGTACACACTGTTCCGACAGATTTAAGAGAAGCGCTGGCTTCGGATTCGAAAGCTCTCGGAGTATGGGAGAAACTTACGCCACTTGCACGCAATGAGTGGATATGCTGGGTTACCATAGTCAAGAAGGATGAGACAAGAATGGACCATATTAAAAGAACAATAAGTGAACTTAAGGAAGGGAAGCGGCGACCATGTTGCTGGTTGGGTTGTATACATCGCACGGATAAGAAGATAAGCCCGTCGGTTCAAGCAATTCTTAATAAACGACATAAGGTATTAAAATAATGGAATTCTTGTTTATTGTTGCTCTAGCAGGTTACTTTATCGGTGAAATTTGATGACAGAAATGATGGCTTCGTTCCAGCCGTCAGGGCCAGAGGTGTCAATCCTTGTGATATTTTCACTCAACCCCTCTTCGACTTTTTTGCGTGGATTGTTTAGTAGAAAGCCCTGGTCACATTCATTCATGAAATCCAGGTCTGAAGGTGCATCACCTAAACCGACAGAAAAAATGTTGCCGTATTCTTTTTTGTAGAGATTGATTAATATCTCAACTGCTCTGACTTTGGCCGGAGAGCCCATTATTTGATAATAGCGTCCTCCTATACTCAGGCAGAAACCTCGCTTTTCAATTGCTTCTTTCAGTCTTTTTTCGTCTTCCTTGATAGTCAAAGGATTGGGGTTAATTATTTTGAATCCTTCTTGATATTGACGCTGCTGGGCTCTGACAGCGTCTTCCATTGTTAAACCGGTATCTAAACTAAATTGTTCTGGTGAGATATCACCGATTCCTTCGACGTCCAAGCCAACTTCCAAAGCAGCCTCCTTCATAACACGCCTAACTTCACTGTAAGGTTTACCAAGTTCGACAATAATAAATTTTCCGTCTGTAGAGATTTTGGCACCCGGGACTTCTTGACGAATATCAAAATGGAAATAATTTAAGGGAATATATACAGCTCCGCCGTTTTCGATAATAAAGGGCTCTTTTTGCCATACTCCCATATCTTTTTGAATTTTCTCAACTTCCAGTTTTGTTTTGGAGGTGACGATAACTACAGGGATTTCTCTCTCTTTTGTTAAGGAGAAAGCCTCACCAGCTTCAGCAAAGGAGTATTGGTCGTTAAGAAAGGTACCGTCTAGGTCGGTGAAAATAATTATCTGTGTGTCACACGGTATCTCGATGGTATTATTTTGGAGTACAGTTTCCATGTCAGCTCTAAAGATGAATGTACGGCAGCAATCTCTCGGTGTCAATAATTGGGTGAAGTGGCGGGGTAGTTTGTATATATGTTAAACTGGATTTGTAAATAATATGACAAAGATAATAAATGGTTTGTTATTGGTTGTGTTCATTGGGATAGCGGTGCTGGTTTTTGGCTTTTCAAAACGGAAACAGGTAGATCAAGACGTTCAAGTGAAAGCCGATGTGCAAAAAGAGGTGTCTTCGTACACAAAACTTTCTGAGGCTTCGAACAGTGAAGGGAACATGAAGCTAATTAGTATGAGTAGGCGATCTCCAGAGGGAAGAACAAGCTATTCCTTTAAAGTTGTTGACACAAAAGAGAATACTGAAACTTCAATTTATGAGACTGTAGCTGATCCGGGCAGTTCGATGGAAATTCCGGAAAACAGCTGGTCGCCAGACTATAAGCAGGTATTTGTGCGGACAATAAGCCCCGGGGGAGATAACTACTATGTTTTTCGAGCGAACGGAGAAGTCTACGCTGATGGGAAGAAGTACATAGCAGTTGGAGACTTTTGGGACAATACAAAAACGTCAAATAGAATAGAGGAGATCACCGGATGGGCAGGAGATGATCTGCTGATGGTATATACTGTGACCGATACCGGAGAACACGGACAAGCGTATTGGTTTGTGACAAGTACGAGAAAGTTTATGCAAGTCCGAGAACTGTAGTGTTAAGATGGTGGAGTTGTGAGGTTAAAAATCTTCGTATTATTTTTTCTTCTAACTCTGATCTTGGGAGTTATCTACCTTGCTTGGAATAATAAAAAAGATAGTTCGAGTGAGCCGGTGGAGGGTCTGGTGGTTAAAGTAGTTGATGGAGATACCTTAAAAGTGAGAGTGGGTGGTGGTGATGAAACGGTAAGGCTGCTTGGGATTGATGCTCCGGAAAGTGTAGACCCAAACAAACCAGTGCAATGCTATGCAAAGGAAGCGACAAGAAGAACTAACAGTTTGCTTGGTGAAAAAGTGACTTTGGTGAGCGATCAACTTCAAGCAGATAGAGATGAGTACGGAAGGTTGCTCAGGTATGTATTTCTGGTAGATGGGACAAACTTTAATAAACTAATGATTGAAGAAGGTATGGCCAGGGAATATTATTTCCGAGGGAAAGAATATAAATACAGGATCGAATTCTACGAAGCACAAGAGGTAGCGAGAGAACAGAAGCTGGGAATATGGGGGGTCTGTGGCAATTAAGCCGTTCAAATATCGCCGGTAGGTTGTGATTTGTAATAAAAGTTGCAAATGCCTGAATGGTGCCATATATTGATAGATATGGCACAAACAGAAGAAATGACAACCGTATCACAAACAATCCCCGTCCAAGTGACAAAAACTACTAAAAGAGTAGTTCCATCTTCACTGGAAGAAGAGACTCCAAAAGAGAATTACGAAACAAAAAAAGCGATTTTCAGAGTCTATCAAGTGATTTGGTATGCATTGGGAATTATGGAGACACTCATTGCTTTGCGCATATTCCTTAAGGCCTCAGGGGCAAACCCCGGAAGTGGCTTTGTAAATGTTATTTATTCTCTTAGTGAGCCACTGGTTTTTCCCTTTGCCAGTATGTTCCGGACGGTAATTGAGGCTGAATTTATTTTTGAACTGCATTCTTTTGTTGCTGGAATTGTCTGGCTACTCGTTGCGACCGGTTTGGTGGAACTTTTTCAGCTGTTAAAACCAACAACCCCACAAGAAGTAGAGGAAAACGTTTAAGCGTGAGGGTTACTTGGGTAGGACTTCGTTTTGCTTGAAGTATTCTGCTATTTGTTCACTGATGAACTTCACGCCTTCGGCTGAGGGGTGAATGTGGTCGTTCGAATTGATGTATTTGAGTAAGGCGTTGCCTTCTTTGTCTTTACTTTTTTCGTAGACATTGATCAAAGGAAAATTGTGCTTTTGAGCATAAGCTATATGATTTTCCAAATACGCCATGCGTTCTTCGGCCTGCTTGGTTCTTTCTTCCGAACTAAAACTAACTGTACCAACGGCATAGAGTCGTTTTGAGGGAGCAATGGTAGACATCAGAATTATGAGAGATTCTGGTTTGGCTTTGTTAATCATCGAGAGTGCTCGAGCGAGAGTTTCTGTTTGATGGGTAAGACCTACACCCCGAGGATATTGAGAGAGGGGGTTGTAGCCGAAGGATTCGATGATAATGATGTCAAAATACCGGTCAAGAGCGGCAGGAATGGTTTTGCCCAAGTAATTGGATTCTTTGGTTAGGCGGTCTTCGACAGAAAAAATGTTTGTGGCGCCAAAGCCGTAGTTAAAGAGACCGAAGACTTTATTGGGGTAGGTGTTTGCGAGGGCTTTTCGGAGTTCGTCAAAATTTTCTCCGAGAGAAGCAGTCATAGAGTCACCGATGAAAAGAATGGTATAGGAATCGGCCGGCTTAACCTTTGGGGGGTTGTAGATCTCGATAGGCTGATAAACAGTCGGAGTGGGAGAACTGGAATTTAAGACAGCAGAGGGAGAGATGGGAGCACTAAGTGGTGACAGGTGAGGCTTGTTTTTATAAAGAAAAAAGAATGTCAACAAGAAAAGGAGCAGAAAAAATTGTTTCATGAATGATTAAGTTGGCTGATAATAGTTATATGTTTTGTAAATGTCAAATAGTATGATAACTTACTTTTATGTTAGGATTTAATTGTTGTATTAACAAGTATTTGTTGTTATGAAAAGAAAGGGTAAGAAAAAAGCTTTAGGAAACAACTATGTATTTGGGATCATGGTGATAGTCTTGATTAGTATTGTGAGTGTATTCTGGTTGAAAAGGAATGATGTGCCGGTAGTGACACCACTTACTAGTGAAGAGGTGGAAACTCAAGACAAGGAAGCTGAGAGGATAAACAAAATGATTTATGACACAGACGTTGAACTGATGAGGCTTGGGAATGAGGACTTGAAAAAAACGGGAGGGAAAAACCAGCAAATGTTCAATAAATTAAGAACGAATCTACAAATGGCAACGGATAGCTACGAGAATCTTTTGGATCTCCGCTATAACGGAATCAGGGTGAACACTGAAGAAGAAAGGTTTGCTGATTTACTGTCTGCCGCCAGGATAGGAGATGTCAAAATGACTGATGAGACTTTATCAAATCTCTTATCATCTCTTTCTACACAAAAAAATTTGATGTATGTGAGGGCAGTGGTGGCGGCTGGTCCGTCTATTCCGGCAAGTGTGCCGGCAATAAACCAGGCACCTGGGTCCGGATATAGAAGACAAAAGGTGACTGTGGGTGGTAGATCATATTTGGTGGATATTCAGGCAGCGGATTTGAATAGCACAAAAGTGATTGTGGATACTGCTTCCGACGGTACGTGTACGGACAATTGCCCAGTGCTTCCTTTGGGAACATATGTCAGTAGAAGTGGTGCCTATGCGGGTGTCAATGGGACTTACTTTTGTCCTGACACGTATCCCTCTTGTGCTGGAAAGAAAAACTCATTCGACATCTTGGTAATGAACAAGAACAAGGTTTACTTCAATTCCGACAATAATGTATTTAGTACGGTACCGGCGGCGATTTTTTCTCCAGGTTCAGCGAGATTTGTCACTACTTCAAGGGAGTGGGGAAGAGATACCGGAGTAGACAGTGTGATTGCCAACCGGCCACTGTTGACTTTTAACGGGGCAATAATGACTGGCGGCGGAGAAGCAAAAGAAAATATCCGGGGAAACAGAAGTTTTGTGGGATCTACAGGTAATACTGTCTACATTGGAGTGGTCAGGTCTGCTTCGATCGTCGAGGTGGCGAAGGTGCTACAAACGATTGGTGTTCAGAATGCAATAAATCTGGACAACGGCGGTTCAACGGCTTTTTGGAGTGGCGGATATAAAGCTGGTCCCGGCCGGAGGATACCCAATGCGGTGCTTTTTGTTCAGAGATGACGTTCAAGTAGTTATATTCAATGGAGTGAATTAAATCACTATAAGATATTGATATCTTTAAAGTGTTATTTGCGTTAGAATGTGGGCAAGCCGAAGAGGTTTTTGAGGCTAATTGGTGTATTGACAAGACAGGGTTACGGTATATAATAGTGTGTATAATACACTAAGTATTTGGACTTTGACAACTTAATTTGTGAAAGAGAGGAGAATTATGTGGAAAATTTTTTCAGCTTCGGCTCAGGGTCCAATCTACTACAATGAGGGGAGAAACAATCAAGACGCGGTAATTAGCTACGTCGATGATGAAGTGGCGATTAGTTTTATTTGTGATGGATGTCACGGAGGGATTAATTCGGAAGTTGCCGCTCGGATGTCTGCACCTTTTTTGGTCAGAACGAGCAAATTACTTTTGAAGGATGGATGCTCTCTAAAGGATCTTCCTGGTCAGTTGTTTGAAATATACTTGGGTTACTTAGTATCACAAGTTGAAGTCCAGCAATTTAGAACAGTTGAGGAAAAGATAGACTTCATAGGTAGTTTCATGTTCTGCACTGTGATCGGGGCGATAGCATACAAAGGAGAGGTGTTGCTTCTCAACTGTGGAGATGGTTCTTATTACTTAAACAATAAAGTTTATGTGGTCAGAACATCTCCAAACGAAAGACCGGGTTATCCTTCTTACAATCTGTACAAAACTTATGGAATTATTCCGCCGGACGCTACAGATGTTATCGATATCCGAGATGGAAAGTCGACCAAGATTCCGGACGGTTTTGAGATTATTTTCCTAAAGGAAAGTGAGGTCCAATTAGTTGGAATAGCAAGCGACGGTCTTAATCGACTACCCAAGCTATATGATGAGCTCAGAGCTCATGCTACTTCTCAGATAAGCCTGAGCCTTTGTCTTAACCGAATCGCGGTAGTCAGAGGGGAAATTCTCGATAACGTAACAGTGTCATTCTTGCTGAAACCCAAAGGAGGGTGAGATGCCACAAAGATTTTTTTTGGGCGATAAACCCGTAAGGGTTAGTAATCTTGACCTCCTGGGAACAGGCGGACAAGCTAAAGTGTTCATGATTGAAGGTCAGGCAGTGAAATGGTGGACATCAATAAGCAGATCACAAGTCCGAAAAGTGGAATATCTTCTGAAGAGCCCCCCCAAACTTCCAGACCGGTTTCTTTTTCCAAAGTTACCATTCCGGGATGAGGCGGGGAGTTTGCTGGGATATTCAATGGATCCACTGCCCAGGAGTTTTGGAGAGGGCGGAATCCTAATGAACAAAGGCTTACGGCTTACTCGCCATATCACCATACCGACAGTGTTAGCTATTTTGGATAGTGAACTGGAAAACATGAACCTCTTGCATAAAGAGAAGATTGTTCAAGGTGACGTTTCCTCGAGAAACTACGCTTTTGTCATTACCGGTAAGGGTGTAAAAACTTATAAGTATGACACGGATTCATTCGTGATAGCTGGTTATCCGTGTCCGGTCTGGACAGAACTATTTCTCTGCCCCGATCTCTATAAGTATGCTGACGGGAAACAAGATGTTCCCTTCTCTGAATCGTCGGATAGATATGGATATGATGTAATACTTTTTTGGAGTTTGTTAAACACAAACCCTTATCAGCAAACACATCTGAAGTATCCCGATTTTAAAGATAAGGCTCAGAAAGGCATATGGCTTTTGGATCCTGGGGTGAAATATCCTCTGGGATTGTGCCCGCATCCTGAGACTGTTAATGATGAGTTGCTTCATATATTTGAAGAAGTTTTTAAAAAGCACAACTACTCTGTACAGATTACTCATGGCGATTTAGTAAGATACGGCTCCCAATTGATTGAGTGCCCCTCGTGCCAGAAGTATTATCCGAACACGAGAGCTAGCTGCCCAAATTGTACGATGAAGACACCGACGATTGACTTTACGCCAACATATCGCTATGAAAAGCTGATGGAGGCTCGCGGCCAGATTATTTTTTCAAAATATCAGGCTAGTTCTCTATTCGCTATTTCGTTAGAGAAAAACGGATACTTTTTACATATTCGTCCGGGAAGCGGACAAACAGTTAGTACTTATATTCCGGTAGACATGAAAGAAAGTTTTCGTTTTGACATCGTGGGCGATGGTTATCTGGTAGCTAATCCGATTGACAGTGAGAGTTTATTCGTCAGTCCAATTGCAGACTTGTCAAATTGGATCACAACAAACACCGTCACTTATAAGGGTAATCGTCAAGCCGCTTTTCGGGGGACAGCCAAAGGTTTATTGCGAATGGCTAACGACCAGCTGCTTCTTGGTGAAGTTCGCCGAACCTCTCTGGTGGAGAATCCTGAGCCAACGACACTAAGTAATGGGCAAAGCTGGTTTTGGGCTGAACCGTCAGGAGAAAGGATTGTGACCTTAACAAGATATTTTTCAAAGTATCAGTATGGACTGGTAAGAGGAGCGAATCGATACGACATCGATCTGACCGAATTGGAACAGAGCGATACTTTAATCGATATTTCAGCTTATTTTGGAGGAAATACAGTGTGTGTTAGACGGATGATTAACCGAAGGGGACGATCGATGATTCTGACTGACGTAGTTGACAAGTTTGGAAAGAATGTTTTGGCAACAACTCATCTAACTACGAAAATGCCAGGACAAAATCTACATACGACCGCTTTTGAAGAAGTTCAGATCTACTGGCCAACTGATGGGGGTGTTGTTATCGAAAACTTAAAAAACAATACTTTTTCAACAGTGCCGAAGACAGAGAAGCTAGTAAGTGCCGATGCAAAGCTGATCCACTTAGGTGGGGGAAAGCATTTCTTGGTTGTACATGAACGAAAAATAAACTATCTCGTGCTCTAAAAACTCTAAGGAGAACAAAATGAAGTTTTCAGACTATTCAGCAAAAAGTGTCGGGACTCTGTATCACCCTAAAGCGGAAGAAGCCTTTCTTGAAGGTCAAGCGACCCACATGCAGGACTATAGTAAAGACGCAAGGAAGGTAATGCTTCTGTTGGTTGATCCTCAGATTGGCTTTATTCATCCGGGCAGACCGCTGTGTGTTCCCGGGGCGGTAGAAGATACGCGTCGAACGATCGAGTGGATTTATCGAAACATACCATCACTGACTTACATCGCGGCATCTCTCGATACCCACGTGCCGTTTATGATCTTCTTCCGCTCATGGTTCCGTAAGGCAGACGGATCGCCGGTTGATCCTTTTATGAGAATCACACTCGCTGATCTCAGGAAAACCGTGTGGCCTGTATATGATTTAAAGTTTGAGTACGAAGATGGGAAGAAGATGTGGTGGAGTGAATGGTACCTAATGAATCTGGAGCAGACAGCCCCTGACCTGCTTCATCACAAGCAGACCCACACCATTTGGCCCATGCACACTTTGCTTGGAACGCCAGAGCATGCAATGGATCCAGCACTACTCGAAGCTGTGTATTTTCATGCCGGTGCCCGAAGTGCTCAACCAAACTTTTTGGTAAAAGGCGACGTTATTTGGCAGGAAAGATTCTCCATTATGGAGCCGGAAGTTGAATTTCCCGGACACCCTAATGGCGGAAAGAACTCAACCTTCCTGAAGATGCTGGAAGAATACGATCTGATCTACATCGCAGGCCAGGCTAAAAGCCACTGTGTGATTGAAACGATCTTGTCGATTGTCCGATTCTTCAAGGATCAGCCTGAAGTTTTGTCCCGAGTGCGGATTTTGATTGACTGTACCAGCTCGGTGCAAATTCCGGGAGTGGATCTGGACGGACCGGCAAACAAAGTTCTGAACCAGTTGGTAAGGGACTTTGGTCTTAAGCTCGTCAAGTCGACAGATCCGATTGGATAAGAGGAGAAAAAATGGATAGCAAAACTCAAATTTCTCA
>Ga0209212_1003213_pt1 | contig 21929 bp, 18 predicted proteins | sample RifGroC2_FD_183996 | JGI IMG/M metagenome (GOLD analysis project Ga0209212, IMG submission 183996) | Groundwater microbial communities from Rifle, Colorado, USA - Groundwater C2 (SPAdes) (version 2) | ecosystem: Environmental > Aquatic > Deep subsurface > Groundwater | place: Rifle, Colorado... | reverse complement strand
GATTTCAGCGTTTCTGTTCAGCCTCCCCGCCTACGGGGAGCAAGCTCCCAAGGAACAGATCAAGGGGCTGGATGAGCAGGTGCAGGAGATCAAGACCGATGTTCTCTCCATTGCAACGGAACTGAACCGGCTGGAAGAGAAGCTTTTGTACCCGTCCGACACCCAGGTGGCGATTTTCGTGTCCCTGGCCGAGGGTGACAAATCCCGGCTGGATGCCGTCGATATCGAGTTGGACGGCACATCGGTCGCCCATCACCTGTACACCTTCAAAGAGCTCGAAGCTCTTCAGAAAGGCGGGGTACAGCGCATCTATGTGGGCAATATCCGCACCGGTGACCACGCCTTGCAGGTGACAGTTCAGGGAAAAACCGAGGGAGACTCGGATTTCCGCAAGGGTGAGCGTTTCACCATTACCAAGAATATCGGTCCCAAGCTGGTTGGGGTCGTGGCCGGCGGCAAAACAGTCACCCTAAAGGATTGGTAGTCATGTCCAGATTGACTCTCATAGTGGTCTGCCTGCTGCTGGCGGTCTCGGCGGCGGGAGCGGAAAGCTACCCGTCAAAAGGGCTGAAGGATGTCTACTTCGGAGAGGCGCTTTACCACGCCTACCAGGGGGAGTGGTTCAACTCCATCGCCCGACTTGACACCGAACTGGGGCAGTACCGCCGGCTCGATGAGCCGGGCCTCGACACCCTCTCTCACCACATCAACCAGGCTGAGTTCGGTGTGGGCGATTTCGAGCTTGGCTATCGGATGCACCTCAGGGCAGGGCGCGCCATCACCGCGGTAATCGAGGGAAACGTCGCGGACCCGGTGCGCAATGAAGCGGTGTATCGGCTGGCGCGGCTTAATTTCCGGAAAGATCAGCCGGAAAATGCGCTCCAGGCCCTGGAACGGATGCGCGGGGAGGTCCCAGCGGCAATCCGGGACAACGTGGAATTTTTGCGAGGGCAGATCCTGATGGCAAACAACCGTTTCCAAGAAGCGGGGCGGGTATTCCAGGACCTTCAGGGGGCCAAGGGGCAGGAGGGCTTTGCCGGCTATAACCGGGGCATCGCCCTGATCAAAGAGGGAAAGGAACAGGAGGGGCGGGAGTCACTGGACCGCGCCGGGCAACTCAAAGGCGATGCCCAGGACGCACTGGCCATCAAGGACAAGTCCAACCTGGTCCTGGGCTACAAACTTCTGGATGAAAACGCCGGCGCCAACGCCAAGCTGGTCCTGGAGCGGGTTCGCCTGAGCGGTCCGTTCTCCAACCGGGCCCTGCTCGGCTCTGGCTGGGCGGACGCCTCCCAAGGTCTCTTCGACAGGGCGCTGGTTCCCTGGAGCATTCTGGCGGAACGGGAAGTCACCGATCCTGCGGTACAGGAGGCGCTCCTGGCCGTGCCCTTTGCCTACGGAAAACTGAACAGCTACGGCCAAGCGGCAGTTAGGTACGGCAAAGCTCTGGAATCCTTCGGCACAGAGGTGGACAAGCTGGGGGCATCCATTACTTCGGTTAAGGAAGGAAAATTCCTTCAGGCTCTGGCGCGGGAAGAGCTGAAACAGGATTCCGACTGGGTCGTCAAGCTGCGCAATCTGCCGCAAGCCCCGGAAACATACTACCTGCTCGAATTGATGGCTTCCCATGATTTTCAGGAGTCCCTCAGGAACTACCTCGACCTGAAAGAGCTGCACAAGAAGCTGGCCAGGTGGGAAGGAGATCTGAACGCGTTCGAGGAGATTATCCAGAAACGCCGGGAATATTACCAGCCGCTGATTCCACAAATCGATCAGGCCTTCAGAGAGCTTGATTCGCAGATTCGTCTGCGCATGGAACAAAAGGATCGGGTCCAGAAACGCCTGAACGCCATGCTGACCGCTCCCCGCCCCGATTACCTGGCCACGGCCGAAGAGCGGATCGCCCTGGAGCGGATCAAAGGGCTGGAACAGGCGCTGGCTGCCAAGGGGCGGACGGAACCCGATGACATCGGGGACCGGATCAGCCGCTTGCGAGGGGCACTGGCCTGGAATATCTCGACCGAGTACGACCAGCGTCTCACCGACGCCTATAAGCATCTGGCCGACCTGAACGAGGAGGTGGACCGGATGAAGAAACAGTACAACGCCTTTGTCCGCACCCGCCAGGCCGCCACCCAAAGCTATGAAGGTTATGACGAAAAGATCCGGGACCAGCGTACCCTGATTGCGTCGGCCCAGGAAAAAGTGAAGCCCCTGACGCTGCGTCAGGGAAGCATGCTGGAAACTATGGCGGTCAATGAACTGACCAAACGCCGCGAACGGCTGGAACAGTACCGGATCACCGCGCGTTACGCCATAGCCGACAGTTACGACCGCGCCTCCAGGGCCCAGGCTGAAAAGAGTGTTGGCAACCAGACTGAAAAGAGTGTCGTCAAATGAAGCGAATAATACTTCTAGTCTTTGCAGTTCCAGCGTTCCTTAGCGCCTGTCAAACGGGCGGCAGCAGGGACACCATCGCCCAGTTGCGGAACATGAAGATCGAGGTCAAAGAGGAAACCATTGAAGGTGGGCTGGAGAAGGCCATGCACAGTTACCAGCGCTTCCTCGATGAGACGCCCGAATCAGGGCTGACCCCTGCGGCAATCCGTCGTCTGGCCGACCTAAAGATCGAGAGGGAATACGGATTGCTGACCGCCTCGGCGGCCACCAAGCCCCTCACCCCCGCTCCTTCTTCTTCAGGCCCTGCGGGTCCTCAGGGCGAGGGGGGAAAACCCCTCTCCCTCGGGGAGAGGGTGGCCGAAGGCCGGGTGAGGGGGGCGGTGCCGCAACCCAACCTGAACGAATCCCAGGCTGATTTTGAAAAAAGGGCGCTCCAAAGCCAGCAGCTCCCCAGCCAGGCCGGGCAGACCGAGGCCGATGCCGAAGAGCTCGAACGGGCCGGGGCCCGGGAGGCGATCGCGCTCTACAGCAAGCTGCTGGACAAATACCCGCTTTACGAGGGGAACGACCAGGTTATGTACCAGATGACCCGGGCCTACGAGGAACTGGGGCAGACCGAGGATGCCATGGCGGTCATGAACCGCATGGTCCGCGATTTCCCCACTTCCCGCTACCTGGATGAGGTGCGGTTTAGGCGGGCCGAATACTTCTTTACCCGCAAGCGGTACCTGGATGCGGAATCAGCCTACAAAAGCATCGTGGACGCCGGTGACGGATCATCCTACTACGAGCTGGCCCTGTACAAGCTCGGTTGGACCTTCTACAAGGAGGAGCTCTACGAGGAGGGTCTGCAGCGGTTCATCACGCTGTTGGATAAGAAGGTGGCCACGGGCTATGACTTTAGCCAGACAAAAGACGATCTGGAGCGCAAGCGGATCGACGACACCTTCCGGGTCATCAGCCAGAGCTTCTCTTATCTGCGCGGCGCCGAATCGGTCATGGAGTTCTTCGACGCCAAAGGCAAACGCAGCTACGAGGACCGCGTCTACGGCAACCTGGGCGAATTCTATTTCGAAAAGCGCCGCTACAGCGACGCAGCGGCAGCTTACAACGCATTCGTCAAACGTAACCCGTTCCACCAGGTCGCGCCCCAGTTCCATATGCGCGTCATCGACATCCAGATGGCCGGCGGCTTCCCCAGTGTCGTGATCGATGCCAAGAAACAGTTCGCCAGGAATTACGGGCTCAAGGCCGAATACTGGAAACATTTCGATCCGGCCAAGCGCCCCGAGGTTCTTGGCTACCTGAAGAGCAACTTTACCGACCTGGCCCATCACTACCACTCGCTGTACCAGGATCGGGAGCATCTCAAGGTGAAGGGGGAAAACTTCCAGGAAGCCCTGCACTGGTATGAGGAGTTCCTGGATTCCTTCCCACAGGATGGCGAATCGCCGGTCATCAACTACCAGTTGGCCGACCTGCTGCTTGAAAATCGCTCCTTTGCCAGGGCAGCGCAAGAATACGAAAAAACCGCCTATAGCTACCCGAGTCACGAAAAGGCGTCCGCTGCGGGCTTTGCCGCCATTCATGCTTATCGGCAGCATTTAGCCGCCGTGGGGGCCGACGAGAAAGACACGGTCAAGCGCGAGACAGTGGCCAGCTCGCTCAAATTCGCCGAGACCTTCCCGAAGCACGAGAAGGCGGCCATCGTCCTCGGCGCGGCCGCGGATGACCTGTACGAGATGAAGGAGTACCAACCGGCGCTGGCCGCCGCCAGCAAGCTCATCGAAGCCTTCCCGGAAGCGGACCGGGAGGTGGTCAGATCGGCTGTGATCGTTGTCGGCCATGCCAACTATGAACTCCAGCATTACCCCGAAGCCGAGACCGCCTACACCAAGGTTCTGGCGCTGCTTCCCGCGGAGGATAAAAGCCGGCCGGGCTTCATCGACAATCTGGCAGCATCGATCTACAAACAAGGGGAGCAGGCCAATGCCCAGAAGGATTATCGGGCAGCTGCAGACCACTTCCTGCGCGTCGGCCGCATGGCTTCCTCTTCCAAGATGCGGGTGAACGCGGAGTACGACGCCGCAGCCGCCCTCATCGAACTCAAGGAGTGGAAAACTGCGGCGACGGTCCTGGCCGGATTCAGAGAACTCTTCCCAGATCATGAGCTGCAGCCGGAGGTCACCAGGAAGATCGCCCATGTCTACAAGGAAGACGGGCAGCTTGCCCTGGCCGCCAATGAATATGAGCGGGTAGAGCAGGAGTCCAAGGATGAGGAGGTACGGAGGGGGGCTCTCTTGCTTGCGGCAGAGCTGCATCAGCAGACCGGCAACAGCAAACAGACCCTGGCGGTATACCGCCGGTTCGTCGGGTACTTTGCCCAACCGGTCGAGGGTAACCTGGAAATCCGTAACAAGATCGTAGAAATCCTGAAGAAGGATAATGATCGGGTAAATTATCTGCACGAGCTTCGCGAGATGGTGGCGATCGAGGCCTCGGCCGGCGAGGCGCGCAGCCCGCGGACCCGCTACCTGGCTGGGAAGGCCGCACTGGTGCTTGCCGAGCAGACCTTTGACCGCTTTGCGGAAGTCCGGCTCGTTAAACCATTCAAAGACAATCTAGCCAAAAAGAAAGAGCTGATGAAGGCCACAACCCAGGAATTCAACCAGCTGGTGGAATATGAAGTCGGTGAGGTCACGGCCGCGGCGACATTCTATCTCGGTGAAACCTACGCCCGTTTCAGCAAGGCACTGACCGAGTCGGAGCGTCCGGAGGGCCTGGACGCCCAGGAAATGCAGGATTACGAGCTGGCAATCGAAGAGCAGGCCTTTCCTTTCGAAGAAAAGGCCATCAATGTCCACGAGAAGAATCTGGAGTTGATCACCATTGGTATCTACAACCCCTGGATCGACAAGAGCCTGGGACGCCTGGCCAAGTTCGTGCCTGTCCGCTATGACAAGCCGGAGGTTCCCACTGAGATCGTCGCTTCGCTGCAGGCCTTTACCTTTGAACTGGCAAGGCCGGCACCTGTGTATTCAATGGCTGTTCCGGAGGCCAAGGTGGAAGGGAGTGCTGCAGCGGAGGTCAAAGAGGAGGTAGCGGTTGCAGCGGAGGTCAAGGTGGAGGCGCCAGCTGCAGACCAAGCCCCTGCATCAAGCGTCCTTCCTGCAGCGAAGAATGAAAAACCGGCATCCAAGGCAGTACCGCCTAAAAAGACAGCGGCCAAGAAGGGCGTGTCGAAAAAGGGCGTGTCTAAAAAGACCCCAGTGGCAACCCCACGGGCAAAGGAGGTCAAAAATGGAAAGCGCACCTAAAAATGAGGTAATCAGGCTAAGAGGGCAGGGTAATGGGGCTCGCAAGGTAGCGATTACCGTTTACCTGCTGTTGGCGGCAGGGCTCCTGCTGATGGCAGGATGCGCCAGCACGCAGACAGCCAAGGTGGCAACCGTTGAATCCAAACCGGTCGTAGCGGCAGAACCGCCTCCTCCGGCAGGACCATCGGTGGCCCATTTCACCGACGGGCGTGAAGGTTTCGTGATTACGGAACCTTTGCGGATGGATAGCCAGGCGCAGTCAGACTTCGATCAGGCCGGCGTGATGATCAAGGAAGGGAAGCATGACAAGGCTATCGAGTTGCTGGAAAAGGTCATTGCAAAGTCAGCGGATATGACCGCGCCCCACATCAATGTCGCCATTGCCTATGGGCGCATCGATAAACCGGAGCAGGCCGAGCTGCATCTGAAAAAGGCGCTGGAGTTGATCCCCGGGCATCCGCTGGCGAGCAACGAATACGGTCTGCTGCTGCGTAAGGCGGGGCGATTCGCAGAGAGCCGGCTGATCTATGAAAAATCGCTCTCCGTTTTTCCCGAGTACTATCCGGTCCACAAAAATCTCGGAATTCTTTGTGATCTGTATTTGAGAGACTCGGCCTGCGCCATTGAGCATTACGAGGTTTACGGCAAGGCGATGACCAAGGACCAGCAGGTGAAGTTATGGCTGGTCGACCTGCATACCAGGTCGGGACATGTTGCCAGCTTAACCAGTCCCCGCCCCACGGAGTAAGCCATGTACCGAACCTTGATTTTCAGTCTGTGTCTGGTTCTGCTATCGGGCGCCCTGGCCGTGGCGGAAGAGAGTGCGCCCAGTGCATCCAATGGGTCGAATGTACAGGCTGGACCCGATGCAGCCAATGAACCTGTCGCTTCGCAAGCCAAGACCCTCAGGGGCATGTCGGTGCTCGGCAACGACGATGCTCCGATGTCGCTTTTCATCGTTCCCTGGAAAAGTTCCCAGCTGGGCGTGGAGGCGAATCTGAGCAGGACGTTGAACGAGCGCGATGCTCCGGTGGATCGGGAGGTTTTCATGCGGGAGCTGGACTTCTATCTGGTCAGCGTCGGGAAGACTAAATAAATCCCTTCTCCCTGAGGACCCAAAAGACGGGCCTAAAGGAGAAGGTGGCCGAAGGCCGGATGAGGGGGGTGGCAACAGAGCATATATTGCAACTTTCCCCCCTCACCCTAGCCCTCTCCCTCAGGGAGAGGGGACTGTTTATCAGTCTTTACGGTGGATTAGAACAATACAGGGCAGATAATAACCAAAACACCGCATTCTGCGGATCAATCCGACCAACAAGGTCAACAAAAAGCCAAGGAGGCAAAAGATGTACGGATTAGTAAGGTTTTTTCAGATGGGCGGGTTCTTCATGTTTCCTATTTTGATCGTGCTTGCGGTCGGAGTCGCCATTGCGGTCGAGCGGTGGATCCACCTGAAGCGAGTTACGAAGGAAAACCGCAAGATGTGGGACGAGGTGCATCCGGTGCTGGCTGAGGGGGATTTCGACAAGGCCAGGGAAATAGTCAACGAGGACACATCAGCCCTCTCGCAGATGCTGTCGATGGGGTTGGCGCGTCAGGGGGCGGTTAGACGACGGGAGGACATAGAGATCGCCATGGAAGAGAGCATGATGGAGATAGTTCCTCAACTGGAAAAGCGCACACCGTACCTGGCGTTACTCGCAAATATGGCCACTCTGTTAGGTCTGCTCGGCACCATCATGGGTCTTATCACGGCCTTTGCCGCGGTTGCCAGTGCGAGCCCTGCCGAAAAGGCCGCCCTGCTCGCGGCCAGCATCTCGGAGGCCATGAACTGCACGGCGTTCGGTCTGATGACCGCAATCCCGCTTCTGCTGCTCCATGCCCGCCTGACAACAACCACGGGGCAGATTGTGAACAGCCTGGAGATGGCATCGGTAAAGGCACTCAACACTATCTCGAATTTCACTAAGCGCCAATACTGACAGGAGCGGGCCATGGCAAGACGTCGATGGAGAAAAAAAGAGTCGTTGACAGCCGGGACGGATATCATGGAGATCCTGAACCTGACACCGATGATGGATGTTTTTACTGTTTTGGTGGTTTTTCTGCTCATCACTGCCGTCTTTACGAGCATTACGATCATGGACCTGAGCGTTCCGACCAGCGCCGGCGGACCTGATTCCAACAGGCCGAATTTTGCCATTGAGGTGATTGTCCGCAAAGCGGGGCTGGAAATTGCCAACGGGAGGACCGTGGAGGCCACGATTCCCAAAAAAGACGATAAATACGATCTTAAGAAGCTGTCCGAAATGCTCGTTCAGCTGAAAGCCCAGTATCCGGAGAAGGAAGAGGCGACGGTTCTGATGGAGCCGAAGGTCGAATACGATCATCTGATCCAGGTCATGGATACGGTTCGCGGGGCCTCCGTGCGGCCGGAAGGGAGCCAAGAGGTTGAGAATACAGTTCTCTTCCCGAAGATATCCATAGGAGACGCGCCATGAGAGAAAGCAGACGTATGAAACGGATGGAGCGTAACAACAAAACTCATCATGCAAGTCTGAACCTGATACCGATGCTGGATGTTCTTTCCGTTCTGGTGTTCTTTCTGCTTTTTCACTCGTTCAACGGTGACATGCCGGAACAGCGGCTCGCTCTTCCCCAGTCCGTCGTCCAGACCAAGCCGAGGGGAACGGTTGCGATCTCGGTCACTCGCGAAGCGGTACTGGTGCAGGGGGAGGCAGTGATGAGGACCGCTGACCTTTTTGATGACCGCATCGGGACGGTTCCTGCCGTTACGGAGCGGCTGGCACAGATTCAGCTCAGAATGAATAACGAGACAGGCACCAACAACGGTTCTGAAAGCGAAATCAGAGAAATCACGCTTCTGGCTGATAAAACCATTCCATTCAATGTGCTTAAAAAAATAATGACAAGCTGCACGGCTTCTGGATACGGGAAGATTTCTCTTGCCGTCAACCAGAAGGCGTCGCACGGTTAGCGGGTATACTGTGAATACATTATTGTTAGAGCAGGAATTGGCGCCGCTGAATGCGCAGATCGAGCAGGTCCGGGGAACGCTGGCGAAGCTTGAGAGTGAGATGCATGCGGCAGAGGCAGAGCTTGAAACCTTTTCAACCGACCGGCTACGTTTCGACGCCCTGCGGGACGCCTGCAATGTCCTCGAGCGACTCAGCGAATTGGAAGCTGAGCAACTCTTCTGGGGAGGATTGCCGGAGATTAAGGATCCCGCCGGACATATCCTACGGCTGCGGAATCACATCGCCCGCTTTGATGGGGAAATCGGGGTGACCCTCGAAAAACAGGCTAAACTCAAGACGCAGGCGAACCGATGTCTCGAGGAACTTTACGGCCTGGACGATCAAATTCAGGATGCGTACGCGCGCGACGAGAGGCGAGAGGAAGAATTTCTCATCGAACGGGAGCTATCCCCGGTTCCGCCTCACCCGTTGGTCATGCCTTGGAGCAATGATGGTGAGAGCGAGCGGCGTTACCGCCGGACCCTGCTCACTGCGCTGTTCTTCAGCTTGCTCCTTAGTATTATCACGTTACTGGTGGTCGTGCCGGTGCCGGTCCGTCCGGTCATTGCCCAAATCCCGGAACGGCTGGCGATGATGGTCAGGCAGGAGCACAAAAGGCCGGAGCCGGTCAAAAAGGCCAAGAGTGAGAAGAAGGAAGAGAAAAAAGAAGCCAAAAAAGAAGCCAAACCGGAAGAGAAAAAACAGATGGCCAAGGTCCAGGAAAAGGCTGCTCCGGAGCGTCCCAAACCGGCCCCGGTCGAGCAGACGGCGGCCCCCAAGAAATCGTCTAACGTTGGGGTTCTTGCCTTCAAGGATAGCTTCAAAGACTTGATCGATGAGACCCCGGCCACCAGACTGGGGACCGAAGCCCGTCTGAGCAACACTGCCAGCCAGACAAGCGGGCTGGCCAGCCGTTCACTGGTATCCATGCAGGGAGGGAGAGGGTCCAGCGGAATCGGCAATGCCGCCGTCAGTCGAAATGCCGGCAGTGGCGGGATTGGCAATGCGGCAGTCGGCAGGAATATCGGCAGCGGCGATGGCAAGGATCGGTTTGGCCGCGGCGGCCCAGGCGGCCCCGGCGTTGGCCAGGTCAAGAGTACGATCGCGGGCGCGGGGGGCAAGGGGGACGCTGCAAAGCCTCTTACCGCCGCAGGGCGTCCGTCCCGTACCGATGAGGAAATTCAACTTCTGTTCGATCGTTACAAGGCTGCGCTCTATCGTATCTATAACACCGAATTGCGTAAGGATCCGACCCTTCGCGGGAAGATGGTGCTGCGGATAACGATCGAACCGAGCGGGGTTGTCTCTGCCTGCGCGTCGGAGTCCAGCAACATGAACGCGCCAGAATTCTCCACCCAGATTGTGGACAGGGTCAGGAAGTTCAACTTCGGTCCCAAAGATGGGGTGCCGAAGACGACAATACTCTATCCTATAGACTTTCTCCCCGCCCGCTGAAAAACTACTGCAGCCAATCCCTCTCCCCACCAGGGGAGGGGGGGATGCTTCGTTGAGGGCTGGCAAGACCGCAGATTCAAATTTCAATCAAGGAGATAAGTGATGCTCAGAGCATTCAGCAAAACCAGCAGTGTGGCGGCGGGAGTCGTTACGGTCCTTGTCCTTGGCGTGTCGGTAGCCAACGGAAATGTGGGGATCGATGTCAATCTTCGCTTCGGTAGCCAGCCTCAGGTTGTGGTTCCGGTCCCGGCCCCACCGCCAACCCAGGTGATCGTCCGCGAGCCGGCTCCCCAGACGGTAGTCGTCATCGAAGACGATGTGGATTTCGTTTATCCCAGTCAGCTCGGCTTTTATGTGGCAGTGGGGGTGCCGTACGATCTCTTCTACGTCAGGAACAACTACTACCTCTTCCGTGACGGGCGCTGGTTCAGAGCCTCCGGTAGCCGTGGCCCCTGGATTGCCACTCGTCATCGGGAGCTTCCACCAAATTTACGCAGGCATGATATCGAGCGGATCAGGACTTACCGCAGTGCCGAACACGATATCTACCGTCGTGATCGTGACCACTACCGCGGCAGGCACTTCATGACTGCCCGGGATGACTGGAAAGAGCAGCGCAATGCCGAGAAAGAGCACTGGAAGGAGGCAAGACAAGAGGAGAGGGAGTACCAAAAGGAATTGAAACGGGCCGAGAAGGAAGAGAGGAAGGCGGAGAAAGAGGAACGCAAGCATTACAAGGGCCGGAAGCATGATAACGACTGATCTGCCTTTTCCTGAGTAGAATCAATCTCCCGTTATAACGGCTAAACAATCCCCTCTCCCTGAGGGAGAGGGTTAGGGTGAGGGGGCAGAGCTGATTTGTACGGCATTGTTACCCCTCATCCGGCCTTCGGCCACCTTCTCCTTCAGGCCCGTCTTTTGGGTCCTCAGGGAGAAGGGACTGGCGGTAGATCAGTTCTAATCAGATAAGGTTTTGATTTCTCAGTTTCTCAGTTGCTCAGTTTCTCTGTGTTATTCGAACTGCCGTTTTTAGATTCAATTGATTCTGCGTTTGAAAATCAACTCAATTGAGCTCAACAAGGAGGAAGCGGTGATGAAATCCCTCCTCAAAAACCAGATTAGCGCCAAAAGCGGGACGGTCCAGAAGGTTGTCATCGTGATGAAGGCAATGAACTCGACCAGGTAGTACAAATAGGAGCGGGAACTTGTAGCTCTGATTAAGACGATTAAGTTAAACACTTCGTTGGTGACGGCCAAGGCAATGCCGCTCCAGGCAGCCGCCCTCAATAGTTTTCTGGCCACTGGCCACATATTCAGGTACAGGGACCCGGCAATTGCGGCATACATGCCCACGATAGCTTCCAGAGTAGGAAACAGGCCGTGGGTCAGGTAGAGCCTGAACGGACCTGGAGAGTCCGCTTGCCAAGCAAACTCGGGCACAGCCGGTTGAATCTGCCCGTAATCGTACAGCCCCTTCATGCCATACGCCATTACGACAATTCCGACAAGGACGAACCCCCAGCCGATATATGGAATCGAGATGTCTACGACCGGCTCCGGCGGCTTCAGATATTCTTCCTGCATCAGCAATGATTGGCAGGCAGCGCAATACCGACTTTTTTTCTTCTCTTCCCGGTCCACCCTTTCCGGTTTCAGGCGCATCAGGCCGAGATCGTTCGACGAAAGGGCCGGACCTTCCTGGTCTGGGACGCCGTCGTTTTCCGGGATCAGATCTTCCGTCAGTTCGCCGTCCCGCACCTTCTCGTCGAAAACACGCAACGCATCCATCAGGACTCCCTGCGCATCGATGTTGATTTCCCGGCTTAGTTTGCCGGGATAGTACCGGTATTTATCGACGATGTCATCGGGCTGCACCTCCATGGTAAAGGTCCCTTTTTTCCAGGTAAGAATCTCGACGACGGTCTTTTTAATGAGATGTTCCAGTCCCCGGTATGCGTCTTCTTCTTTGACCGCCCCCTTGTCAAGGAGCATGATGATCAACGGCTTGCGCCAGGGACCGGCGTTTACTTGTTCCAGGAGTGTCTGGTCGAGAATTTCGGGAGTGATGTTGTTGCGCTCGATGAGGATCGTGCCGATGCGGACGCTGTTATTCACATGGCTGGCGCTGACCATATAGCCGTCCTTGAAGACCAGGTTGCTTTCGCGCTTGCGGCTTTTCACCCGCAGAATGCCCGACTTTTTCGTGGCATGCAAAAGCTGGATTACATCGACAATCGGCAGGTAATCTAGGTCTCCAGAAAAAGACATGGCGCGGACTCCTCAAAGGTTCTCGATGAAACTGCAAAATAAAAAACAGCCGGGCGAAAATATCAGGGATATTTCGGCAACCCGGCTGTCTCTTTGAGACCCTATAGGCTTTCCGCCCCATCCTCGCGGATGGTTGAGTATTATCGTCTACCACCTATGTGTATTGAAGTTGAATCTAAATGGAATGATGAAAAAAGTCAATCCAGAGCCTGCGGAAAAATCACGCATCGACCATTTTCATGGCATAACCTTTACTGAAAACCCCACCACTGCGCCAGATTGCACTATGATAGAATTTATGCTATAAGTGGAAACCTGAATCTGCTTTGATTTAAACGGATAGGGAACTATCTGGAATTTTACGTAAGCGGTTTTCTGATGTAGCAGCTGATATCAAACAAAGCCTCGTCTGGTACAATCCAAGCGGGGCTTTTTTGATGTTTCTTAGTTGTATTGACTGGAAACGTATTGAAGAGAAAGGAGAAACTGTCATCCATGGAAAAGATTCAGTATGTTATCGGCCACCGCAATCCAGACACCGATTCTATAGCGGCGGCCATTGCCTACGCCGCCTTGAAACAAAAGCTGGGAATGCCCAACGTGATTCCGGCCATGGCCGGCGAACCCAATCCCCAGAGCCGTTTCGTACTTGATCGGCTCGCAATACATGAGCCGGTTTATCTGGCCGATGTGCACCCAAAAGTATGCGATACGCTCAACCGGCAACCGGTAACAGTCGCTATGCACTCGTCTGCATACGAAGCCCTTGAGCTTTTCCATCAGAGCGGAGTGCGGGTCCTGCCGGTTATCAGTGGCGAGGGTAAGCCGTGCGGGGTATTGTCATTGCTGCGGCTGTCCGAAAAGTATCTGCTTCCCGGCCGTGATCAGCAACGTGAAATCATCACCACGCCGACCGCCTTGGCCAGAAGCCTTTCCGGGCGGTTCGTGGCTGGTGGTGATGACGATACGCCAACCACCTTTAATCTCTTTATCGGCGCCATGCTGGAGGAATCCTTCTCCGACAGGATTTCCGGTTATGATCCGCGGCAACTGCTGATCATGACGGGTAACCGCCGTTCCATCCTGTTGGCGGCCATCGAGCGTGGGGTCAGGATGCTGGTGGTTACCGGGGATCACCCTCTTGGCAATGATCTCCTTGCGCTGGCCGAGGAAAAGGGGGTCAGTGTTCTGTTGACCCCGCACGACACCGCTACAGCAGCCTGGTTGGCTCGACTGTCCACGCCGGTTTCGCTGTTCGCGGAATGCAAATTCGCTTCCATCGGCATTGGTGAACCACTTACCCATCTGCGCCAGAAGCTGCTTGGTTCCAGTGAATCTGCTATCCTGGCGCTCGAGGAGGATGGGACGCTGGCCGGAGTGGCGACCAAGTCTACCCTTCTGGCGTCTCTCCCGTTTTCGCTGATCCTTGTCGATCACAACGAGTTGGGCCAGGCAGTACCCGGTGCCGAGACCGTGGAGATACTTGAGGTTATCGATCACCATAAACTCGGCAACAATCATACCATCAGCCCGATCACCTTCATCACCTCACCGGTAGGAAGCACCTGCACCCTGGTGGCAGGCCGTTATCGTGAGTGCGGCATCGAGCCGGACAGAAAGATTGCTGCTCTGTTATTGGCCGGCATTCTCTCTGACACGGTCATTCTGAGGTCTCCCACCACCACGGACGAGGACCGAAAGATCGTTTGTTGGTTGGAGATGTTGGCTGATATGGATGCCGCCCTATGGGGGAAGGAAATGTTCGCGGCCAGCGCCTCTCTGCGGAATTTCGCTACTGCCGAAAAGGTGGTTGAAGCTGACTTTAAACTTTTCAAGCATGAAAAATACAGTATCGGGGTTGGGCAGGTCGAGGTTTTCGGTTTTGATGAATTTTATGATATGAAAGAACAGTTGTTATCTGCGCTGGCAGGGATAAAACGGCGCGATGGCCTGTTTATTGCGGGCTTGATGGTGACGGACATTTCTTCGGAAACAACGCTGTTTCTGGTGGAGGGGCATACCCGGATCGGGCATGTAATGGAATATCCGCAGTTGGAACCTCACTTGTATGAGTTGAAGAACGTCATGTCTCGCAAGAAGCAGGTAATTCCCCATCTTATGAAAATATTGGCTAAGGCTTGAGCACTAAAATGATTTTTACAGCGCAGAAATGTGTTACTCTGCTGAGTGATTTAAAAACACAGTTGATGTCGGCAGCAGCAGCGGATAATTAATACACCCGTAAGAGTGCCCATATAAAAAACTTATAATTGACTCTAACCGGTCGATGTTGAAGTGATTATTTATCTGTTGCCTACTTGTTTATCGCAAATGTCAAATTCGGCATACTGGTTGCTACCTAATCCATGCTTCAAGCTGTCAAACCAGTCTGCGCAGCTGCGAAGTCGCTGATTGATTCTGATTCAGCGCCATAGTAACCGGAATACCGGAGGAGGTTCAGAGTGCTCTACAAATCCGTGAACGAATCCTTCAATGAATTTATCATTGAACGAAGCGATCCCAAATGTATACGTTGCAAGGTGTGTGTACGGCAGTGTGCCTATGAGGTGCACCGTTACATCGATGCGGATAACAGCCTGACCGAAGACAATACCCTTTGCATAGGCTGCCGTCGCTGCTCGGCTCTGTGTCCTACCGGGGCTATTTCGATTCGCACCAATCAGGAGGCTTTCAAGAAGAATGAATCCTGGTCGACGGCACACATTCGCAATCTTTATGCCCAGGCAGAAACCGGTGGTATTCTGCTGGCAGCCATGGGCAACCCGGCAAAATATCCGATTTATTGGGATCACTTGCTGCTGGACGCTTCCCAGGTGACCAATCCTTCCATCGACCCCTTGCGCGAGCCAATGGAGTTACGCACTTATTTGGGCAAAAAGCCGGACAGCATCGAGGTTGTCTATGACAAGGCAAGCGGCAAGCCAAGCCTGAAGACAAAATTGACTCCACAGCTCAAGCTTGAGTACCCTTTTATCTTCTCTGCCATGAGTTACGGCGCGTTGAACCTGAACGCCCACCGTGCAATGGCGGCAGCTGCGGAAGAGTTGGGCACCATCTATAATACTGGTGAAGGTGGTCTTCACAAAGACCTGTACAAGTATGGCAAGAACGTGATCGTCCAGGTTGCTTCCGGCCGCTTCGGCGTCAGCGAACAGTACCTGAACGCCGGGGTAGGGATCGAGATCAAGATCGGCCAGGGTGCCAAACCTGGCATTGGTGGCCATCTGCCGGGCGAGAAGGTTGATGACCAGATCTCGGAAACCCGTATGATACCGATCGGCTCGGATGCCATCTCGCCTGCGCCGCACCACGATATTTACTCTATCGAAGACCTGCGCCAGCTGATCTACGCCCTCAAAGAGGCCACCAACTACGAAAAGCCGGTCTCGGTCAAGATCGCGGCTGTCCATCACATTGCGGCCATTGCCTCGGGTGTGGCCAGAGCCGGTGCGGATATCATCACCATCGACGGTTTCCGTGGCGGCACCGGCGCGGCACCTCAGGTTATCCGCGATAATGTGGGTATCCCCATGGAACTTGCCCTGGCGGCCGTTGATTCCCGACTGCGCGATGAGGGCATACGCAATCAGGTCTCGATAGTGGTCGGCGGCGGTGTGCGCTCCTCTGGAGATGCCATCAAGGCCATCGCCTTGGGCGCTGATGCCATCAACCTGGGAACATCCACCCTGCTGGCCCTGGGCTGTACGCTTTGCCAACGTTGCTACACCGGCAAGTGTCCCTGGGGCATCACCACCAACAACCCTTATCTGGCCAAGCGCCTCAATCCTGAAATCGGCGCGGAGAGCTTGGTCAACCTGGTACGTGCCTGGGGGCACGAGATACAGGAAATACTGGGCGGAATGGGGTTGAATGCACTGGAATCATTGCGCGGCAATCGCTACAAGCTGCGCGCCTTGGGCCTCTCGGAAAAAGAAATGTACATCCTGGGCGTTATGCCCGCTGGGGAATAAAACTACCGTGCTGCGTGCGGCGTGCGACGTGCAGGTTGATGTTATGCACGCAGCACGTAGCACGAGGCACGTAGCACGAGGAATTATGAAACGTATCTACTCAATAGAAGACGCTTGTATCGGCTGCCACCTGTGCGAGGTAGCCTGCATAACCGAGCATTCGCTCTCAAAAGATCCGATCAAGGCTTTTCTGCATGAGCCCGAACGCCCCATTCCGCGTTGTACGGTGGAGGAGTTGAATGGCGGGGTCGTCTCACTGTCCACCACCTGTCGCCACTGCGATGAGCCGGACTGTCTGCGGGCCTGTATCTCCGGTGCGATCCAGAAGAATGCCGAGGGAATCGTCCACATCGACAGGGAACAGTGCGTAGGCTGCTGGTCCTGCGTGATGGCTTGCCCCTACGGTGCTATCCAGCGCAACCTGGAACGTAAAAAGGCCAATAAGTGCGACCTCTGTCCGGACCGCCAGTCGCCTGCCTGCGTGGACGCCTGTCCTAACCGGTCACTTGTGTACAGAGAGGGAAGCCAGAAATGAACTACGTAATCGTCGGTAACTCCGTGGCCGCCATTGGCGCCATTCGCTCAATCCGCGAACTTGATCAGCAGGGGAACATTACCGTTATCTCCCGCGAAAAGCATAACGTCTATGGTCGACCGCTGATCTCCTACCTGTTGGGTGGTCTGATCAACGAGAAGCGCATGTCCTACCTGCCGGATGATTTTTACGCACAGCAGCGCATCAATCTACTGCTGGACTCCGAGGTGGTGGCTGTCGATAGCAAGGCAAAAATGGTGAAACTGGCCGGTGGGGATCTCATTCCCTATGACAAACTGCTGCTGGCCACCGGCGGTGATCCGTTCATCCCTCCCATTGAGGGGCTGGCGGATAAGGAGCGTGTCTTCACCTTTACCACCTGGGATGACGCCGCCAAGCTGAAGGGGTTAGCCCCGGACATCACTCGGGCCGTGGTTATCGGCGGTGGCCTGATCGGCCTCAAGGCGGCTGAAGGCCTGAATCTGCTCAACAAGAGCGTTACCGTGATCGAGTTGGCCGACCGGGTGCTGTCCTCGGCCTTTGACCGGCCGGCAGGTAAGATCGTTGCCCGCAAGATGAAGGCAAACGGCATCGATGTGATCAATGAAGATACCGTTGTCCGCATCGAAGGCGAGGGGGGCGAAATTACCGGCGTGACCCTGAAGTCCGGCGATTTCATTCTTTGCGATACGGTTATCGTGGCTATCGGTGTGCGGCCGGCTGCCGGCTTCCTCAAGGGGAGCGGTGTTGAGGTCAATCGCGGCATTGTAGTGGATAATACCATGCAGACATCGGTAACAAATGTGTATGCTGCGGGCGATGTGGCCGAGGCCACAGATTTTTTCAGCGGTCAGAAAAACCCCATGCCAATCTGGCCCGATGCCTACACGCAGGGCGATGTTGCCGGTATAGCCATGGCCGGCGGAAAAAAGGAGTATGAGGGCGGCTTGGCAATGAACTCCATTGAGTTTTTCAATGTCTCCACCATCTCCATGGGAGTAACCAATCCCAGCAATCCAAGTGAATATGAGATTCACACCTATCAGGATATCCAAAACTACCAGTACCGAAAGATTGTATTGCAAAACAATCGCCTGGTTGGCGCTGTCCTGGTGGGAAATGTTGAGCGGGCAGGCATCTTTTCCGGGCTGATCAAAGAAAAGATCGACATGACCCCCTTCAAGCAAAATCTGCTTCTGCCGGATTTCGGCTTCATCAATCTCTCGAAGGAAATCAGGAACAGGCTGTTCAGCCCCCAAGGCAAGGCGGTCGATAACGGTAAACGCGCTGAACGGGCCGTCGGACATTGATTCGCGTAGGGGCGGCTGTGTGGCCGCCCAATCAGGCAACCACACAGGGTTGCCCTGCAAAGGGAACAAACATGAAACCACAACCAACACATATTTTTGAAAAAGACATCTCCAACTGCGGCCTGACCGGCTTTATTTCCAAAAAGGGGACGCGGGTGGAAGGTTCGGTGATCATCAAGTCCATTTCGCTCATGCATGACCGTGGCAATGGACTGGGCGGCGGTTTCGGTGCTTACGGCATTTACCCTGAATATCAGGAATTTTATGCCTTTCATCTGATGTATGAAAACGTCATGGCGCAGCAGATGACCGAGGAGTATCTGGAGGCCAATTTCTTCATTGAGCAGCAGGAAGATATCCCCACCAAGCGCACAAAGGCCATTGTCAGTCCACCGGCTTTCAGACGTTATTTTGTCAAGCCTCTGGAAAATGACGAGTACAAGGAAGCCGTAGAGTACCAGGGACTTACCGAAGAGGATCTCATCGTTCGGCATGTTATGGCCATTAACCATGAGATTGACGGAGCCTTTGTAGTCTCTTCCGGCAAAAACATGGGCGCCTTCAAGGGCGTTGGTTTCCCTGAAGAGATTGCCGAGTTCTTTCGCCTGGAAGAGTACAGCGGCCACATCTGGACCGCCCATAACCGGTTTCCGACCAATACTCCCGGCTGGTGGGGTGGCGCTCATCCGTTTACCTTGCTGGACTGGTCCATTGTCCACAATGGGGAGATTTCCTCCTATGGAATAAACAAACGCTACCTGGAAATGTACGGCTACCTCTGCACCATGCTGACCGATACCGAGGTTGTGGCCTACATGCTGGATATGCTGATCCGCAAGCATGGCTTGACTCCGGGACTGGCCTGTACCGCATTGGCGCCTCCCTTCTGGTCTTTCATAGATCAGCTGCCTGACAATGAGCGCGAGCTTTACACCGCCATCCGTCAGGTGTATGGCAGTGCCTTGTTGAACGGACCTTTTGCCATTCTCTTTGCCAGCAACAAGGGCTTGATTGGCCTAAACGACCGGGTTAAGCTACGGCCGCTGGTCTGTGCCGAGTATGAGGATTTTGTCTACATGGCTTCGGAGGAGTCCGCTATCCGCGAGATATGCTCAAACCCCACCCGTATCTGGTCTCCGCGTGGCGGTGAGCCGGTCATCGCCATGCTGGAAGGCAATGTTTAAATTCAGGAACAAGGTGAAAGGGACAAATGGATTCCATCTCTTTTGCCACCTGATCCTAAACCTCTGGAGATTATCATGAAATTAGATGCACAGGGCATGTACTACCGCGACCTAAATGCAAAAGTGCGTGAAGCGGTCGCGGCGGGCGCTGAAAAAATTGAACTTGCAAATGTCAATGGTCAGTACTTTATCGGCGACGGCATCAACAAACCGGTGACCATCATTATTAACGGGGTGCCGGGCAATGATCTCGCTGCTTTTATGAACGGCGCCACCATTGTTGTAAAGGAAAATGCCCAGGACAATATCGGCAATACGATGAATGCCGGTAAGGTGATTGTGCATGGCCATGCCGGTGATGTCCTCGGTTATGGCATGCGCGGTGGAAGGATCCATATTCTGAAGGACGTCGGTTACCGGGTTGGCATCCATATGAAGTCCTATCAGGACAACAAACCGGTGTTGATTGCCGGTGGCAAGGCCGGCGATTTTTTTGGTGAGTATATGGCCGGCGGTGTCCTGATCCTGCTGGGCATGTACACTGATGACCCTGACAAAGCCAAGCATGGCTACCTGTTTGGTACTGGTATGCATGGTGGCGTAATCTATGTGCGTGGCGGTGTGGACGAATCCCGCCTGGCCAAGGAGGTTGGCGTTTTTGACCTTGACGAAAACGATCAGAAAGAGCTGGAAGGGTATATCAAGGAATACTGCAAAGATTTTAAGCTTGATGTACAAGAGGTTCTGAAGGAAGGCTTTGTCAAGGTTCTCCCCCGCAGCAAGCGCCCCTATGGCAACATGTACTGCCCTATGCCAAAATAAGTCGCAAATATTAAATCACAGCAGCAATGAATGGGAAGGCGTTTAACGTCTTCCCATTTTTTTTGCGCAAAAGTCCACGCACACATTACATGATTGCCCAGAGGCAAGGGAAATTGCAGTACGGATGAAGGAATGTATACAGAGAATGTATACACAGAAATTATGTTTCGGCAAAACAGTGGTTCAAAGTTGGTAATTTTATAAACAGTATAATTGCATCATGCTATTTGTTTGTAATATGCAGATATCACGACAAAAAAACAAATCAACTAATGGTTGATATTATTTCATTGACAATAATATAACATTGTATTACAAATATAAACATAGAATGTGTGTGTATTTTAAACAATCGTTTATCCTCAGTGTCCTGGAGCAGCGCATGGAGAGAGAAAGAGGCACATATTCGGTTCAGGCGGTTGTTAAGGCTTTTGATTTGCTGGAGATCCTGTCTGCAGAGGGCTCCAATCCAACCGTTCCCTTGCTGGCTAAAAAGCTTGAGCTCAGCAGAAATAAAGTGTTTCGTTTGCTGGCCACGCTGGAAGACAGGGGGCTGATCGAGCGAGATGAGGCTACGGGTACCTATCGTCTCGGTCTTTTTGCATTTGAAATGGCTCAGCATATACTTAAAAGTGCCAGTCTCATCAGGCTGGCTCATCCGGTGCTTGAAGAATTGGTTAAGAAGCATGATGAGGCAATGTATATAACGGTCATGAACAACGATGAGGTTCTTTTCCTGGATATGGTTGATTCGTTTCAACAGATTAAGACGGTTACGCTTGTTGGTCAGCGTTTTCCGTTTTTTACCAATGCGGCCGGCAAGGCTATAAAGGCTATGAGTTCGGCTGATATCTTGGAACGGATGGGCAAGAGGCAGGCAGGTAAGTACGGTATTCCTGATATCAAAAAACTTGAATCTGAATTGCAGGATATCCGTCAAAAAGGAGTTGCTGTCGATTTCGGTGGCCTTGGCGAAGGCATCTGCGCAGTTGCCGTTGCCATAAAAGATTATGCCGGCAAAGTGGTCGGAGCCTTGACTATGTTGGCGCCCTCTTTTCGGATGCTTCAGGAACGGCTTGATCAAGAGATTATTCCTTCCATGCTTGAGGGTGCTGAAGTGCTGTCCATGAAGTTTGGTTACGCAAAGATAGTAGCTTGATGTTTATATTTTATAGAAAGGAGGCGAATTAGCAGGGCAACGAAGTTCGTCAGTATGTTTTAAACTCAATTCCGATAGAAAGGAGTATTCTCATGGCAGAGAAACAGTATGATTGGGCGGCAATCGCCAAAAACCCGAAGTTCCTAGACTTGCACCACAAAAAAACAGCATTTCTTTTTGGCTGGTGGATCTTCTCCAGCGCCTACTACTTCCTGCTCCCCATAGGAGCAGCCTACGCACCCGGTCTGTTCAAGATCAAGATCATCGGTGTCATCAATTTCGGGTACATGTTCGCCCTTTCCCAGTTTTTTGTTTCCTGGGGATTGGCCTTGTATTATGCCCACGTTGCCAACAAGGACTTTGACCGTCTGACCAGGGAACTGATCGACGAACTTCATCTCTAGTAAAGGAGGATACGACATGACATTCAAGAATATTTTCATTGCCAC
>Ga0209212_1003210_pt1 | contig 21950 bp, 18 predicted proteins | sample RifGroC2_FD_183996 | JGI IMG/M metagenome (GOLD analysis project Ga0209212, IMG submission 183996) | Groundwater microbial communities from Rifle, Colorado, USA - Groundwater C2 (SPAdes) (version 2) | ecosystem: Environmental > Aquatic > Deep subsurface > Groundwater | place: Rifle, Colorado... | reverse complement strand
GGCTCCAGAACTGGAATATCTCATCCGTTATCTCGTTTGAAGCCCCCTCACACTTTGCCTTCAGCTCTTCGTACTTAACAGCACCCTTTAGCTCATCAATGGAAGTGCCAGCATATTCCAAAAAATCGAGGAATATTTGATCTGATGCACTTACTGTTGCCCTTAAGAAAATTCATTTTGTGCCGTTAAAGTACTTAACCTGAATAAATCTGGATGTGGATAAATCAGGACAAAAGAAATGAATAGCTTGGTGAAACAGATTTTCCTTGAAGAATTAAGTTGCAATTGTACATATGGTTTGTATGGCGATGGTGCTCGCGCAACGTATGGCACTGGGAAAGTTTTAAAAATGCTCTTAATGGGGATAAGCGAAAGGCTCACTGAGAATTTGGGCAAGACGGTCGGATGATTCAAGGTATAGCCGTATTTCTGATCAGATTTGGGATGGCGTAAGACCAGTTTGATGGCCAGAGAGCAGTATTAACAAAAGCGAAGGAGTTGGTTATGTTGAATAACATGAAGATTAGTACTCGGTTGGTATTTCTTATGACATTGTTGCTGGTGTTGGCGATAGTGCTCGGCGGGGTGGGGATTGTGGGCATGGGCAAGACAAACGATGGGCTGCGCTCGGTGTATGAAGACCGCACCGTCCCGCTGATGGATCTGGGGCTCGTCATCGATATGGCCAATCGTATCCGCACCAATGCCGTGGTTGCCGCCAATGCCCTCACGCCGGAGGTAGCCGAAAAAGCCAACGCAGACACCCTTTCGCTGGATGACGAAATAGGTAAATTATGGAAAAAATACACTACCACCTATCTGACGCCGGATGAAAAACAACTGGCAGACAATTTTGGTCAGCAATGGAAGATCTACCAAGAATCGCGCAATGTTACCATGAAGCAGGCGATGGAAGGCAATCTTGCCGTCGCCAAGGAGAACGCTGCCAAGGATGCCGGTCCAAAATTTACCGCCGCGCGTGAGACTCTGTTCAAGCTGATCGAGTTGCAGGGTGCGGTGGCCAAGCAAGAGTATGTGTCGGCGGTGTCACGTTATGAAATGATTCGCAACATTGCCTTGGCGCTCATTTTGGGCGGTGCTGCAGTGAGCTTGTTGCTGGGGGTGCAGACTATTCGCGGCATCAATCGTGCGGTAGAGGAGTTGCGCGGCGTGATGGTGAGAATGTCGGCGGACGGCGATTTGAACGCGCGCGTCAAGGTGTATGGCCAGGATGAAATCGGTCAGGCGGCGACGGCGTTCAATGGGCTGATCGATGGCTTCGCCAATATTATCCGGCAGGTGCTTGGCAGTGCTGGCACCGTATCCAGCACGGCGGCACAACTGTCCACATCCTCATTGCAAATTGCACAAGGTTCGCAGGCACAGAGCGAGGCGGCCGCTTCCACGGCGGCGGCGGTGGAACAGATCACCGTGAGCATCAACTCTGTAGCGGCCAATACCGAAGACGTGCGCAAGCTATCTGAACAGAGTCTGCAAAAGACCGAGCAGGGCAATCAAAGCGTGACCGAGATGATCGGAGAGATTCAGCGCGTGCAGGAGGCGGTCAATCAAATCGCCGGGTCAGTGAAGGAGTTTGTCGACAGCACCCGCACCATTGCCGGCATGACCCAGCAGGTAAAAGACATCGCCGACCAGACCAATTTGCTGGCATTGAACGCAGCCATTGAGGCGGCGCGCGCCGGTGAACAGGGACGCGGTTTCGCGGTGGTGGCCGACGAGGTGCGCAAGCTGGCGGAAAAATCCGCGCAGTCGGCCAACGAGATCGACCGGGTGACCAATTCGCTTAATGAAAGATCGACTCACGTTGAAACGACCGTACAGGCGGGTTTGCATTCCTTGCAAACAACGCAGGAACACGTAGAACGCGTTTCCGTTGTATTGATCGAGGCGGGTGAGTCGGTTTCGCAATCCAGTCACGGCGTGAGCGACATTGCTGCCTCGGTGAGCGAGCAAAGCCTGGCGAGCACTGAAATTGCACGCAACGTAGAAAAGATCGCGCAAATGTCGGAAGAAAACCATGCTGCGGTGGAATCAAATACTCAAGAGATTGTGCGCCTGGAGCAACTGGCCAGGGAGTTGCAGAGTGCGGTAAGCCGGTTCAAGGCGTAGATGGGGAGTGGGGCGCGCTCCTACGCCAGCCGCTCCACTTTCCACTGAAGCGCAAAGCGCCGCCACACTTCCCACTTTCTCACTTAAAGGTTTTTTCAGGAGGAAACAGGCCATGCAAAATAAAAATGCTTATGTTTCGCAAAAGGAAGTGCCGTTTCCGGCAGGTGCTGTTCTTATCTCGAAAACCGACACTAAGGGCATCATCACCTATGCAAACGATGCGTTCGTGGCGATCTCCGGATATTCGCGCGAAGAACTGATCGGCAAGAACCACAATGTCGTGCGTCACCCCGATATGCCGCCCTCGGCTTTCAAATGGCTGTGGGATACGCTGAAAGAGGAGCGTCCGTGGCGCGGCATGGTCAAGAACCGCTGCAAGAATGGCGACCATTATTGGGTGCGCGCGACCGTCGCGCCGATTGTTGAGAGCGGCAAAATTTCCGGCTATGTGTCGGTGCGCAAGGCGCCGACGCGTAATCAGATTGCCGAAACGGAAGTGTTGTATCGGCAGATGAGCCAGTCCGGCGCGCAGGTTGTATCGAAATATGAGCGTTTCAAATTCAAGAACTGGTCGCTGAAGGCCAAGCTGCAATTCATAATCCAGGCCACGCTCATCGTTGTCCTGGCCATTGCGCAAATTTTTGCTTCTGCGTATCTGCAGGAGGAACCGAAAAAACTTGCGGTTGAAAAGGGCGCCCAGCTTGCCAATGAAATTATCGACACCGCGAATATGCTGATGGTGGTCGGGCAATTCAGCGAGGTGAGCAATCGCAAGCTGTTAATACATAAAGCCGGTTCGTCAGCCGGTGTTAAATCCGTGCAGCTTGTCCGTGCACAGCCGGTAGTGAATTTGTATGGTCCCGGCCTGCCGGAAGAGCAGATCAAGGATGATGCACAGCGGCAAGCAATCGAAAGCAAGAAACAAAGTGTTACTTTTATGGCAGATGAGCACGGCGCAACGGTGCTACGGGTAATAACGCCCTATCTGGCGAGCAAGGACTTTCACGGTACCGATTGCACGACTTGTCATGCGGTGCCGGAAGGTACGGTGCTTGGCGCTTCGGATGTGGTGATCGACATGGAATTGGATACCGCCAAAGTCAATCGCATGGAAATGCAGATGCTGGCCGGTCAGAGTGCGCTGCAAGTTTTCCTGTTTTTCTTGATTGGCTTTTGTGCCGACAAGTATGTGCGCCGCCCGCTTCGTATCGTGGGTAATGAATTCAAAAACATTATGGAGGGCAATCTCGATACCGAACTGGATATTTCCACCCGGGATGAAATGGGATCGTTGTTGTGCGAAATTCAAACTATGCAATGCTACCTGCGCACCATGGTGGACGAAATTGTTACGCCGGTCGGAAAGATTCAGCAGCGCATTATGGACATGGATGCCAGGGTGTCCAGCGTGGCGGATAACGCAGTGGATGAGCAGGATCATATCCAGCAGATTGCCAGCACCATGGAGGAATTCAGCCAATCAATTTCCGAGGTGGCGGACATGGCGACAGATTCGCTCAATGACGCACAGGCGATGGAGCAAATCATTTTTGATAGCGCCGGCAGAATGGAAAACAGCATCAGCCCGGCGATGAACAAGGTCGTGGATACCGTGCAATCTTCCAGTAATACCATTACTGATCTCAGCTTAGCCATCCAGCAGATCGGCACGATTGCGAACGCCATCAAGGATATTGCCGAACAAACCAATTTGCTGGCGTTAAACGCGGCGATTGAGGCGGCGCGTGCCGGAGAGCAGGGGCGCGGCTTTGCGGTAGTGGCAGATGAGGTGCGAAAATTGGCGGAGCGCACCGCTGCCAGTACTAAGGATATCACCCGCACCATCGGGGAGATCAATGCAATCTCGGAAAACGCCGTGGCATCGATGCATGATGCGGTAACCGATGTTGAAGCCGGTGTTGCCCTGATTCACGAGAACAGCGAAGGCCTCAAAATGATCAAAAAAGCGATGATCAAGGTGGATGAACGCATGAAACATATTGCCACTGCGTCCAAGGAGCAGTCCGTGGCAAGTGAGGGTGTGGCAAATGGCCTGGAGCGCATCACCGGCCTGGTAGATAACAATGCACATTCTGCCAAGGATGCCAAATCGGCAGCGGAGGAGTTGGCCAGATCAGCGGAAGATCTGAGAAAGGCGGGGTATCCGCTGACTAAATGTGCGATGGGGTAGGCAGGAAGTAGCTTTTTTATTTTCCACTTGCCAGATTTAGGAGAAGAAAATGTCTGACCTGTTAAGAAATATTGATGCCAGAACCAAGCTGGCCGGGACGAACAAGCTGGAGATACTGATGTTCTCGCTTGGCTTGGACAAGCGTACTGACCGCGAAGAAACCTTTGGCATCAATGTGTTCAAGGTGCGCGAGGTAATGCGCATACCGGAAATTACTCGTGCGCCGGAGATGCCGTCCTCAGTGGAAGGCATGGTGAGTTTGCGCGGGGCGCTGGTGCCGGTGATCGATCTGGCCAAATACACGGGGATTCAAACCGATGACAAGGCGGAAATTATGATTGTCACCGAGTACAACGGCCATACTCAGGGTTTTCTGGTCAGGGCAGTGGATAACATCCTGCGTCTGGATTGGTCGGCCATGCGCGTTCCTCCGGAAATGCTGGTTGCGGAAATGGGCGGGCTGGTGACGGCGATTACCGAGTTGAAGGATGGCCGCCTGGTCATGATGATGGATGTGGAGAAAGTGCTTTCCGAGACCAGCCGTTTTGATGCCGATGAATTGATTTTCAAGAACGTGCAACCGCTGGGTAAGGAGCGCACGGTGTTTTTTGCCGACGATTCGTCGGTGGCGCGTAATCAGATTGCACGCACGCTGGATGCGATGCAGGTGAAATATATTTCCGCGATCAACGGTCGTCAGGCGTGGATTGAGTTGGCGAAGATGGCGGATAGTGCCGACGCCTCGCATACGTCGCTCAAGGATGCTGTGCAAGTGATTCTGACCGACGTGGAAATGCCGGAGATGGATGGCTATATGTTAACGCGCAAGATCAAGGCGGATAAGCGGTTTGCCGGCATACCGGTGCTGATGCATTCATCATTGAGCGGTTCATCCAATCAGCAGCTCGGCAAAACCGTTGGGGTGGATGAGTATGTGCCGAAGTTCGAACCACAAAAACTGGCGCAAATATTGGCGCGGTTGTTGGATTGAGAAATCAGGACTGAGTAAAAAAACAGGACTGAGGACTGAGTAAAATCAGAGGTAGGGCGGAGGGCTTTACTCAGTCCTCATCACTCGCGGCTCAGTCCTGTTTTTAAGGAGAAAAAAATGGATTACACGGAAGACATATTGAGCGGTAATCAGGACGGCCTGCTGGGTCAGATTGACGCGCGCGCCAATCTGGCCGGCACCAACAAGATGGAAATTCTGCTGTTCAGCCTGGGTGGCGGTGAAAAATTTGGTATTAACGTGTTCAAGGTCAAGGAGATTTGCCAGGCCGGCAAGATCACGCGCACGCCGAACATGCCGAATGGCGTGGAAGGCATTGTGTCATTGCGCGGGCATGTGATGCCGGTGCTGAGCCTGGCGAATTTCATGGGGATGCACCCGACCGAGAAACATCAGACCATGATGGTGGCGGAATACAGCAATCATATCTTGGGGTTTCTGGTGCAGGGTGTGGATCGCATCATCCGGGTGGATTGGGACAAAGTGCGCGCAACAGAAGGAATGCTCTCGGACAAGGGCGCGCTGATTACCGCGATTACCGAGTTGCCGGATGGATCGCTGATTTCGATTCTGGATGTAGAGCAGATTCTGGCAAATGCATTCGGCGAGGGTGCCGTTGGGAGTGTCGAGCGCATCGAATCCGAGCATGAGTTATGCATATTCTTTGCTGATGACTCGATGGTGGCGCGCCGTAAAATTACCGAAGTGCTGGACAAGATGGGGGTCAAACATATTCATGCAACCAATGGACACGAGGCATGGGAAAGACTCAAAGCAATGGCGGATACGGCGCAGAGCACTGGTGGAAATCTGCATGAACAGTTTCAGGTGATCCTGACCGATGCGGAAATGCCGGAGATGGACGGTTATGTGTTGACTCAGCACATTAAAGCCGATCGCCGTTTTGACGGCATACCTGTGGTCATGCACTCATCGCTGTCTTCCGATGCAAATCGCGCCATGGGGCGTCGCGTCGGGGTAGACCATTATGTGCCAAAGTTTGATTCAATCGTGCTGTCATCAACGCTGCGGCCGTTGTTGACGTGATGGTGAGTGGGAAGCAGCAAGAGGGAAGTAGGGAGTAGGTTTTTTCGCCTTTCACTGAGGTGCGAAGCGCCGTTCTACTTACCACTTCCCGGATTTTAGGAGATGGTTATGGGAATAGAAGATACCAAATTCTTGGTGGTGGATGATTTTTCCACGATGCGGCGCATCGTGCGCAATCTGCTCAAGGAGCTGGGCTTTGTCAATGTTCAGGAAGCAGAGGACGGCGTGGAAGCGTTGACCAAGCTGCGGGCAGACGTATTTGATTTCGTGGTGTCCGACTGGAATATGCCCAATATGACGGGAATTGATTTATTGCGGGCGATCCGCGCCGATGAAAAGCTCAAGCACCTGCCCGTGCTGATGGTGACGGCGGAAGCGAAGAAGGAAAACATCATTGCGGCGGCGCAGGCCGGTGCGAGTGGGTATGTGGTGAAGCCGTTTACTGCTGCGACACTGGATGAGAAACTGAAAAAAATCTTTCAAAACATGCAAAAGTGAGTAATGACATGGCGACCAATATTGCAACCCAGGATTCCGAGGACCTTGAAGCGTTGTTTGACAGTATAGTCGCGGCGAATATCGCTGAAACCAATCCCCTTTCTGCAGCAAATAGCGCGAATGCCGACAATAAAGCTGACACGGGGAAGGTGATCAATCAGATTGGGCAGATGGCGCGAACGCTGCACGATACGTTGCGCGAACTGGGATTGAACAAGGAAATCGAAAAGGCGGCAGCTTCGATTCCGGACGCGCGTGATCGCTTGAATTATGTGGCGACGTTGACGCAACAGGCTGCCGAGCGAGTGCTGAACGCAACCGAGGCGGCGCAGCCGGTAGTGGAAAAGATGGAAGTCGAAGCGCACCGCCTGTCCGGGCAGTGGCAGATGCTGTTCGAAAAGAAGCTCGACGTGGAGCAATTTAAGGGTCTGGTCATGCAGACACAGGATTTTCTCCATGAAGTGCCCAAACGGACCAAGGCGACCAATGGTTATCTGATGGAAATCATGATGGCGCAGGATTTTCAGGATTTGACTGGTCAGGTTATCAAGAAAATTATCGAGGTAACAAAGAGTATGGAGCAACAATTGGTGTCACTGTTGCTGGAGAATGCACCGGCTGCAGTCAAGGCTGAATTTGATGCGGGGCTGCTGAATGGCCCGGTAATTAATGCAGCGGGACGCACGGACGTGGTGACCAGCCAGGATCAGGTGGATGACCTTTTGGAAAGCCTGGGATTCTGATGACACTGCAGGTCGGACGCCAGTCTGACGCTGGCACCGTGTCGGGCTGAAGCCCGACCTACTTGGGAGAATGAAATGAGTGATTTTGCTGGTATGGAAGAGTTGTTGAGCGATTTCTTACTCGAAGCAGGTGAGATGCTGTCCGATGTGGACAGCAAGCTGATGGATCTGGAAAAACGTCCGAATGACAGCAACCTGCTCAACGAAATATTCCGTGGCTTCCATACCATCAAGGGTGGCGCGGGATTTCTCAACGCAACTGAACTGGTCACGCTGTGCCACCTTACCGAAAACCTGTTCGACAAACTGCGCAACCGCGAATTGACGCTGAACGCTGAACTCATGGACGTAATTTTTGCGGCAACTGCTGAGGTGCGCAGGATGTTTGACGCCTTGCAACAAAATTTTCAACCAAGTGCAGCGCCCGCAGATATGCTGGCCAACCTGAAGGCTGCATTGAATGGGCAAGCCATTTCTTTGCCGGCGAAAAACCAGCCGGCAAGCTCAGCGGTAATCCCCCACAACATCTCTTTTGCAAAGGGGGAGGGTAGCGGGGGCGGCGAGGGAGGGGCAGTCCCTGATAGTGTTGACTGGGAGGCGTTGTATAACGCTTTGACCGGCGGCACGGACATTGCTGCCAAAGTTGGTGTGACGCGCGATCCTGAAAAAATTGCGGCGGCAGTGTCCGAAGAAGAATCCACCAAAAAGGCGTTTGGCCGCCGTGCCAGTGATGTTCCTGGCGCGACAGTTGGACGGCGCGATGGCGATGTGCCAGCCAAAGAAGCTAAAGAGTCCACTATTCGCGTTGATACCGATCGACTCGATCAAGTGCTCAATCTTTCCGGTGAGATCGGCCTGACCAAAAACCGCCTGACACATTTGCGTTCAGACATCATACAGGGGCGCAACGATGTGGATACGTTGCGCGAACTCGACCTGTCCGTTACGCAACTTGATATGCTGGTGGTGAATTTGCAGAATGCGGTGATGAAGACGCGCATGCAGCCGATTGGCCGTTTATTCAAAAAATATCCCCGCCTGGCGCGCGACCTGGCGCGGCAATTGGGCAAGGATGTCGAGCTGGTGCTGTCCGGCGAAGAAACAGAAATGGACAAAACCATGATCGAGGATTTGAACGATCCACTGGTACACCTGGTGCGCAACGCGGTGGATCACGGCGTGGAAACCGTCGAGGGGCGTATCGCCGCCGGCAAACCGGAAAAAAGCCTCGTAGAGTTGAGCGCGCGTCAGGAAGGCGATCATATCCTGATTACCATCGCCGATGATGGGCGCGGCATGCGTCCCGAGGCGATTCGCAACAAGGCGATCGAGAAGGGGCTGATTACCACCGAGGTGGCAAATGCGCTGGATGAGAACCAGTGCCTGGAATTGATTTTCCTGCCTGGCTTTTCGACCAAAGATGAAATTTCCAGCGTTTCCGGGCGCGGTGTCGGCATGGATGTGGTAAAAACCAATATCCAGAAACTGAATGGCGTCGTCGGTATTCAGTCCGAGCCGGGCAAGGGAACCGTGCTGACCATTTCGCTGCCGCTCACCCTGGCGATTTTGCCGGTGCTGATACTGCGCCTCGGCGATCAATCTTTTGCCGTGCCGCTGTCCATGGTGCGCGAAATTCTGTCCATTACGCCCGATCAATTGCAACAAGTCTCTGGCCGGGCGACCATGGTGGTGCGCGGCGAGGTGCTGCCGGTGCTGCCGCTGGCACAATTGATCGGCTGGGAACAGGGAGTTAATCCGGAAGTGGGCGTGCTGATGCAGTTTGGCAGCAACAGCTTCATTCTCTCGGCAGACGGCTTTGCCGGGCACGACGATGTGGTGATCAAATCGCTTGATACTTTCCGTCCCAAGGGCGTGGCAGGTGTGACCATGTCCAGTGAGGGCGATATCGTGCTGATTCTGGATATCAAGGAATTGCTCGGCGATGTGCGCGGGCATTAGAAAATCAGGGGGTGGGGAGCGGGAACCCGCTCCCCCCTTCCTGCTTCCCAACATCCGGATTGGGAGAAAATCATGTTCTGTGGCAAGTTGAAGCAATGTTGTGTCGATCTTCAAAAGATTAAATGAGCATTGAATCTGCCCGTGAGTTTCACTTTACCCCGCAAGACTTCCAGCGCATTTGCAAGCTAATTCATCAACATGCCGGCATTTCCTTGGGCGAAAGCAAGCAGGAACTGGTGTATAGCCGTTTGGCGCGGCGGCTGCGGGCTACCGGCATTAAAACCTTTGCGGAATATCTGGATCGCTTGCAGCGAGGTGATGCGGCGGAGTGGGAGGCTTTTGCCAATTCGCTAACTACCAATCTGACCTCGTTCTTTCGCGAAGCTCACCATTTCCCAATCCTGGTTGAACATCTTCGCGAGCTGGATATGGTGCGTCCCGTCGTATTGTGGTGCTCCGCCTGTTCGACTGGTGAGGAGGCATACTCCATGGCGATGACCGCGGTGGATACGTTTGGTGGCTTTAACCACCCAGTCAGGATCATCGCTTCTGATCTGGATACCAAAGTATTGCAAATGGCGCGTGCTGGCCGCTATAAGCTGGAGTCGGTTGCCAGGATGTCCGCACAGCAAGTCGAAAAATTCTTTGTGCGTGGCAAGGGGGAGGACGCGGGCTTTGTGCAGGTGCGCCCAGAATTGCAGAAAATGATCAGTTTTCAGCGTATCAACCTGCTGGATGCTACCTGGCCGATACGCGAGCAACTGGATGCGATCTTCTGTCGTAATGTGATGATCTATTTCGACAAAGAGACACAACTGGCAATATTGAAAAAATTTGACCCTTTGCTACGTAGTGATGGCCTGTTGTTTGCCGGGCATTCTGAGAGTTTTCATCATGCCAAGGCCTGGTTCAAATTGCGTGGCCATACCGTGTATCAGAAGGCAGATGACAGATGACAGATGACAGATGACAGATGACAGATGACAGAAATTCTGCTGCCGCCATGCGGCAATCATCCAACAGGAACGCGGTAAAGCCGCGCGATAATCTGTCCTCTGTTTTCTGTCCTCTGTCTTCCGGAATGCGCATTATTGTCGTCGGGGCTTCCACCGGTGGCACGGATGCCCTCAGGGATTTCCTGTCTGGCATGCCGAGTCATGCACCCGCTATTCTGGTTACTCAGCATATGCCGGAATTGTTCACACAGTCATTTGCCACGCGCCTGGATAGTCTGTGCGGGATGAAGGTCAAGGAATCCGAGCACCACGAAAAGATCCAGGCCGGGAACGTGTATCTTGCGCCAGGTCATTCGCACCTGTCGTTAGAGCGATCAGGTGCGGGTTACCAGACGGTGCTGAGCAAAGATCCTCCGGTAAATCACCACCGGCCTTCAGTTGAGGTGCTGTTCCGTTCCGCAGCCAGGCAACTGGGTGCAAATGCCATCGGGGTGATGTTGACCGGCATGGGTAAGGATGGCGCAGCGGCGATGCTGGAGATGCGTCAGGCCGGGGCATACAACTTTGCGCAGGACGAGGCAAGCTGCGTGGTGTTCGGGATGCCGCGTGAGGCCATCGCCTTGGGTGCAGTGGATGAAATCGCACCGTTGGCAAAGATGGCGGAGCAGGTACTTGTCTATTTGGGTGTTGCCAAATAATGTCGATTCACTCTGAATTGTCTTGACTCAAGGATTCACTTTATACGGAGAAGGAAAGTTGTGAAACGTTCAACGATTATGCATCGGCTTACCTTATTGACGGCGATGCCCGTGATAGCGTTGATTCTGTCTTCGGGCGCGCAGGTCTGGGATAGCTTCGATCGCTATCAGAGCGCGGATCAGGCGCGCAGCATTATGGAAGTGGCGGTGGCGGCGGGCGACCTGGTGGATGTTTTGCAGGTTGAACGCGGCATAACGGTCGGTTCTATCCAGTCATACAATAAGACGTTCGAGGCTGCATTGCCGGGTGCCCGCGCCAAAACGGACGAGAAACTGGCGTCCTTTAAGCGTTTAGTCGAAGGGGGCGATATTGTCCCGATGCCGTGGCTGAAAAAGGCTGTCGAAGAGGTGCGAAGCAAGCTTGATGAATTAACCAGGACGCGCAAGCAGATCGATGATTATGACATTCTTGCCGAGGATGCTTCCGTCTTTTACGCCTCTGTCATTACCCCCCTTATGGAAGTGATGGGTACTTCAGCCGAACACAATAATGACCCTGCAATTGCGGGAAAGCTTTTGTCACACAATTATTTTGCCAAAGCCAAGGAAAATGCAGCGCAGGAACGAGCATTATCCTTGCCGGTGTTTATCTCCAACAGGGCTGTCGAGCCCATTAAATTTCGCACCATTCTGGAGAAAATAAATAAGCAGGAGGCCTACCTGGATTCATTTGTAGACTCCGCAAGTGAGCAGGAAAAGGCAGTGCTGAAATCAGCGCTCGATGGCGCAGCGGCGCAGGAGGTGCAGCGTATGCGCAATATCATGGCCGAGTATTCTGCACAGGGTTTGTACGATTTAAGTTCGATTTTGTGGTTCAAGGCCAGTTCAGACAGGATCGATGCGTTGCATGAAGTCGAACAGCTAATCACGAAAAACATCAATAATGACGTCGACAAGTTGCTGACTGACAGCCGGACGCTCCTGTTGACGCAACTGATTCTGGCGTTGCTGGCAATTACTATTGCTGTGGCGATATCGGTATGGGTGGCGCGTAGCGTGAATCGTCCGCTAAAGGCCGTCGTGGATGCGGCGGAGTATGCGGTTGCGCATGACGATTTCACACGCGGTGCTCCCGAGGATGGCACGCAGGAAACGGCGCGCGTCGGGCAGGCGATCAATCGCCTGATGGAGAAATTCCGCAACATCATATCGGACGCCACCCGTTCCAGCGAAAATATCGCAACCGCATCCAACGCGTTGTCCGCTTCGAGCAAACAGGTCAACCAGAGTTCTGCCGCGCAGGCGGATGCTGCTTCAACGGTTGCCGCAGCCGTTGAGGAAGTTTCCGTGAGCGTCAGCGAAACCGCAGCCAATGCCCGTAGCGCGGGCGAAATCGTCGAGAAATCCCGCGCCGGTACCAAAGGGGCGCTCGCCGTTATGACCGAGACGGTGCAAAACGTGAACAGCATCGCTGTACTGATCCGTGAATCGGATACCAACGTTGGGCGGCTCGACGAGAGCTCAAAAAGAATCGGCGGCATCATTCAGGTGATCAGGGAAGTCGCCGATCAAACCAACCTGCTGGCGTTAAATGCCGCAATCGAAGCGGCGCGCGCCGGCGAGCAGGGCAGGGGATTTGCGGTCGTTGCGGATGAAGTGCGCAAACTCGCCGAACGCACGTCAAACGCGACCACGGAGATCGCTGCGATCATCGGTGACATCCAGTGCCACATTGGCAAAACTGTTACGGGGATGCGGCAGGCCAATACCCAGGTTACGGAAAGCCTTGAACTGGTTGGCAGAGCCGAGACCGCGCTGCACCGCATCGGCGACGATTCGCGCGAGGTGGCGAGTAATGTCCAGAATATCGCGGATGCGATACGCGAGCAGGATGCCGCCATCCAGCAGGTTGCGGCAAACGTCGAGAAAATTGCCCAGATGGCCGAGAAGAACAGCGCCGCCGCCGCATTGAGCAGCGACACGGCGATCCAACTCGATAAATTGTCTGGCACACTAAAGGAATCGGCCACTCGCTTCAAGGTTTGTTCTTGAATATTGGTGTGCGGCAAAGTGACATCGAAAACAATCGGACAGTAGTGAATTCTTACCGCAAACTTTTACAGAAAAAATGTTGAACAATCATTCGGCTGGTTCGATTCTGAAGTGCAGCTTTTGCAAGCTGCGGAACCGTATGGAACTGCCAAATTTTCGCCTGTCCACGCGTATTGCCATCGCGGCCATAGTCCTTGTGGTTGCGGGCGCTGCGGCGTTGATGTTTATCGAAGACGCACGTCTGCGCGATGTTTACCTGGGTGAGCGGCGTGCCAACCTGGAACAAAGCTTCCACGCCGAGAAGTTGCGGCTGAATCAGGCGATCAATACCCTGCGCCAGGACGTGCTGTTTTTGTCCAGCACCCCGCCTGCTTCCAGCGTTGTGCGCGCCGCATTAAACCGCGGCTATGGCGCCCGCGAGGAATTGGAAGCGCGCCTGCAGCAGATTTTCTCCGCTTTCTCTGCCGTACATCCGGATTATTATCAAGTGCGCTATATCGGTGTGGCCGACGGGGGGCGCGAACTGGTACGGATTGACAATCGCGCAGGGAAAATTGAAATAACACCGCCCGTCAGACTGCAAACCAAGGGTGATCGGGATTATTTCAAGGCCGCACTGGGGCTACGCGCCGGTGAAGTATCTCTTTCGGAATTCAATCTCAACCAGGAATTGGGCGTTATAGAGCAACCACACCGGCCCACATTGCGTGCAGTCACGCCGGTGTTTTCGTTGTCCGGGCAAATCTTCGGCATGGTGGTGATCAACATGGACGTGAGCCGTTTGCTGGCGTCTGCCACTTCGGGCTTGCCGGCGGGCGCTCAGGCCTACATAACCAACATGGACGGGAGATACCTGCTTCACCCGGATACATCGCGATCCTTTGGGTTTGAACTGGGCAACAAGGATAACATTGCTACAGATTTTCCTTTCCTTGAGACGATGTTCAACCCGCAGGCACCGGAATATCTTCCTTTGCAGGCGACCGCGACAAAGGCGGACGCTCAATATCTGGCTGCTGGGCGAATTTATTTCGATCCCGGCGATCCGGCGCGTTTTCTGCTGTTAACGTATCACATGCCCGATGCCGTGGTAGCGCAGCAGATTGCCGGAATACCTGCCAGGCACATCGCCGGCGGATTCGTGGCGATGCTGCTGGCCGGCGGGATGGCCATGCTTGTCCTGCGCCGGACATTTGCTCCGCTTGAGCAAATTTCAGCTGCCGCCGATAAAATTACCGCTGGCAATCACGAGGTATCGCTGCCGCAAAACGGCAGCGGCGAAATCGGCAGCCTCGCCAACGCGTTGAATACCATGCTGGCCGAATTATCACAACGGGAGCAGGAGGTTCGCCGGGTTAATACGGGACTGGAAGAGCGGGTGAAGGAACGCACCATTGAACTGGAGCATGCCCAGCAGAAAACCAGGGAACTCCTGCAAGAACTAAGTGTGAATCAGATCGAGCTGGAAATGCAGAACGATGAGTTGCGGCGGGCGCAGGTCACCATAGAAGAATCCCGTGACCGCTACATGGATCTTTATGACTTCGCTCCCATCGGCTATCTCACCCTCACCCGCGAAGCCTTAATCTCCGAAATCAATCTTGCCGGCGCCGCGCTGCTGGGGAAGGAGTGCGACAAACTGATTCACTCTCGTTTCGCGCATTTCGTCATCCCCGAGGACAGCGACTGCTGGCATCGGCATTTCATGCGCACACTGCAACATGACGGCAAACAGAGTTGCGAGCTGATACTCCAGCGCGGCGATGGTTCCAATTTCCATGCACAACTGGATTGCCTGCGCCTGATAAACGATGACAACGCTTTGATGGTGCGCATCACCCTCACTGACATCACCAAGCGCAAGCGGATTGAGGAAGAAAATTTACGGGAAAGTAACGACCGCTTCCGCGGCACCCTGGAGCAGGCTGCGGTCGGCATAACGCATACTGCACTGGATGGTTATTTCAGGCAGGCCAACCAGAAGTTCTGCAGCCTCGTCGGCTATACCCGCGATGAGCTGATGCAGATGAGTTTTTACGACATTACTTTTCCGGACGACATGGCAGAGCAGGAGTGTCGCTTCCAGCAACTGCTGGCGGGCGAAATATCCACTTTCTCCGTGGAAAAACGCTATGTGCGCAAAGACCGCAGCCTGGTATGGGCAAACCTGACCGTTTCCCTGTTGCGTGCTGCCGACGGCACACCCAAATATACCATCGGAGTCATCGAGGACATCACCGAGCGCAAGCAATCGGAAGCTCTGGTGCAGCAATTCGGCAGTTTGCTGCAAAACTCGTTCAACGAGATTTACATATTTGATGCACACACCCAGCATTTTCTCTTGACAAGTGAAGGTGCGGAGAGAAATCTGGGTTACTCCTCTGACGAACTGAATCTGCTCACTCTGCCAGACCTGTGTCCCTTGTTCGACAGGGAGAACTTCGGACAGGCGATAGCGTCGTTCAGCAGCGGCGAACGGCAATCACTATTCTTCGAAACCGTTTTCCACCGCAAAAATGGCACGACTTATTCGGTGGAGATGCGCCTGCAGTTCATGGAGTCGGATTTCCCCGTATTCATGGCCATTGTTCAGGATATCACCGAGCGCAATCGCACGGAACGGCAACTGCGCGATCTTGCCGCGCACCTCCAGACCGTGCGCGAAGAAGAAAAGGCCGGCATTGCGCGGGAAATCCACGATAACCTGGGCAGCACGCTGACCGCGCTCAAGATGGATGCTTACTGGCTGGCGGACGAACTGTCCGCGAACAAGGAAGCGACTCGGCTTCTCGAGCATATCGAATCGATGTCGCAACTGCTCGACAATGCGGTGGCGGTCACGCGGCAGGTCATCACCGACTTGCGCCCGACCATACTCGATGACCTCGGTCTGCAGGCGGCGCTTGAATGGTATGCAGAGCAGTTCAGCAAGCGCACCGGCATTCAATGTTTGATCACCACCTGCACCGGATGCTGCAAAAACGAATTGGACAAGGCGCAAACGATCAACCTGTTTCGCATCTTTCAGGAATCCCTTACCAATATCGCGCGGCATTCCGGCGCATCCAGGGTGGAAGTCGAATTGCAGTACGAGGATGATGAGGTTGCCCTGATAATCAGCGACAATGGCTGCGGACTGCCGGAGGGACACGTTATTGCGCCGACATCCTACGGCATGCTCGGTATGCGCGAGCGTGCCGAGCAACAGGGCGGCAGGATTAATTTTTATAGTCCGCCCGGCGGCGGATTCAGCGTGACGGTGATGCTGCCGCTACTTGCTGATAACCAGAGAGAGGGAGAAGCATGATACGCATCCTGATTGTTGACGATCACGACATTGTGCGCCACGGATTGAAGCGAATCTTCGAAAACATCCAGGGGATGGAAATCGTGGCGGAGCAAGACAACGGCATCGATGCGCTGCATTGGCTGCGCCACAACGATTGCGACGTGGTGCTGCTTGATATTTCCATGCCAGGCCGGAACGGTATTGAGGTGCTCAAGCAGATTCATGAGGAAAAACCGAAACTGCCGGTGCTGATTCTCAGCAATTACACGGAAGATCAATACGCCGTGCGCCTTATCAAGTCTGGAGCCGCCGGTTATCTGACCAAGGGGTGCGCGTCGGCAGTCGTGATCGAGGCGGTGAGCTATGCGGCGAGCGGCAAAAAATACTTCAGCCCGGCGGTGCTCGAAATGCTCGCCAACGAACTCAGCAAGCCGGAGGGAAAGCTTCCGCACGAGACCCTGTCGAATCGCGAATACCAGATTTTCCGGCTATTAGCTTCGGCCAAAACGGTTACGGAAATTGCCAATACCTTGAACCTGAGCGGGAAAACCGTCAGTACCTATCGCGCCCGCATCCTGGAAAAAATGAACCTGCGCAACAATGCCGAGCTGATGCAGTACGCCGTCGAGAAACATCTCACGTAGTTCAGAAGACAGAGGACAGAGGGTTTGTTGCCGCTGCGCGGCAATTTTTCAATAAAGACGCGGCAAAGCCGCTCAACCTTCTGTCCTCTGTCCTCTGTCCTCTGTCTCCTGATGTCAGTCAAACACTGACAGCAAATTTCCATCACCCCTATACAGCAATCAGGCAAACGCCTATGCGTCTGCCATGCGTAAGGGGGCAGTATGCGCCCATGAATTTTGCAGATTGAAGCGGCATGGCAAAGGAGGCATGGTGAAGGTGTTTATTGTGGAAGATTCCGAGATCGTGCGCGAAAACCTGCAAACCATGCTGTCCGGTATTTCCGGTGTTGCGGTAGCCGGTCATGCGGTGGATGAGGCAGGTGCGATAGAAGGTATTGATGCGCTGCTGCCAGAGGTTGTGATTCTCGATCTCCACCTGCAACACGGGTCGGGATTTAATGTTTTGGCAAATATCAAGAAATACCATGCCGCGACCAAAGTCATTGTATTGAGCAACTATGCCAATGATTCTTATATCAGCCTTTGCAAGCGGACCGGGGCGGATTATTTCTTCGATAAATCCTTCCAGTTCATGCTGGTCGGAGCGGTATTGGAGCAACTGATGTCTCCTGATGGGCTGGATGGAGAATTTGTCACTTTGCAGCGCTAATCGGTGGAAAAAACTACCAATTTTCTGGAATGGGGTCGGGTATGAGCCAAGGGGAAATGATAATGCGTGCGGACACAGATACCTGGTTATGGATATCGCCGCTGGCGAGCGGCGCCGCCGGAGTTGCCGCGTTGCTGGGGGTGTCCCGGTTAAGCGGCTTGGGGCTGGGCGGCGTGGGTGTGCAGTTCGCCCTCGCGGTGGCGGCATTTGCCGCGCTATGCGCCTGGGGTAGCGCCTACCGCCAGCGCGCTGCGCTGACGCAACTGGTCCGGCAGGCGGAAACCTTGCTGGAGCAGGCTCAGCAGGCGTTGCGGCAACAAAGCGGTATCGCCGGCCTGGAGCAAGTTTGCGACAAGGCGGCGCCGATCTGGGCAAAACAGATCGAGACCGCGCGCAGCCAGACCGAAGAGGGTATTACCGAGGTGGCGGCGCGTTTCGCCACTATCGTCGAGCGCCTGCACGCTTCGGCGGCTGCTTCGCAACAGGCCGCAGGCGACGGGGAGGGCGTGGAAAGAGGCTGCGTGGTGTCGGTGCTGTCGCGCAGCGAGGCCGATCTGGTTGCCGTTAATCGTTCGATGGACGTGGCACGGCACGAACGCGCGGCGATGGTGCAGGATGTGCGCGAATTGATCGCTTATACCGCCGACCTGAAGAAAATGGCGACGGATGTGGAAGAGATCGCCTCGCAGACTAATTTGCTGGCGCTCAATGCAGCCATTGAGGCGGCGCGCGCCGGTGAGGCAGGGCGCGGCTTTGCGGTGGTGGCGGATGAAGTGCGCAAACTGTCCAACCTGTCCAGCGATACCGGCAAAAAGATGGCGGAAAAAGTCAATATCATCAATAAGGCGATCACGGCGGTCATCGCTGTCGCGGAAAAATTCAGCGAGGAAGATACGCGCTCGGTAGCCGAGGCAGAAAAAACCATACACAAGGTGTTGGACAACTTCAAGGAAGTTGCCAGCGGGCTGAGCGAATCTTCCGAGATGCTGCGCCGTGAAAGCGAAGGCATCCGCATGGAAATCTCCGATACGCTGGTTTATCTCCAGTTCCAGGATCGGGTCAGCCAGATACTGACTCATGTGCGCGACAATCTCGACGGCTTGCATGCCCGCCTCAAGCAATATTCTGCCGAGCGCAGCGGCGGCGGCTCGCCGGCGATTGATGCCAGTGTCTGGTTGAACGAGATGGCGCTGGGCTATACCACCGCCGAGCAGCGGCGCAACCACCGCGACAACAAGACGGGCGCAACGCCGGATGCGGCACCGGATGCGACGGGAATCACCTTCTTTTAGGTGAGATGTCGTGACCCAAACCATCATGATTGTGGACGACTCTGCCTCGACGCGGCAACTGGCCTGTATCGCGCTGCGCGGCGCGGGTTACGAGGTAATCGAGGGCTGTGATGGAAAAGACGCGCTGGCCAAACTGAATGGGCAGAAAGTGCACCTCGTCATCAGTGACGTCAACATGCCGAACATGGATGGCATCACCTTCGTGAAGGCGGTAAGGAATCTGCCGGAGCACAAGTTTGCGCCGATCATCATGCTTACCACCGGTTTTCTGAAGACCACGCGCGAGCAGGCGCGCGAGGCGGGGATCAATGCGTGGATGGTGAAGCCGTTTGACAAGTGCCAGTTGCTGGAAATGGTTGCGCGTTTTGCCTTGCCGTAAGCGGTATGTGTGGCTGGATATTGTGGATAAATTTCTTGTTGGAGAAATGAAAAATGGCTAAAACAGTGATGATTGTGGACGATTCCGCTTCGCTGCGGCAGGTGGTCGGCATCGCGCTGCGCGGTGCGGGATATGAGGTGATCGAGGGGTGCGATGGCAAGGACGCGCTGGCCAAGCTGACCGGACAGAAGGTGCATCTCGTCATCAGCGACGTCAACATGCCCAATATGGATGGCATTACCTTCGTAAAGAACCTGAAACAGATGCCGGCCTACAAATTCACCCCCGTGATCATGCTGACCACCGAGTCGCAGGAAGGGAAAAAACAGGAAGGCCAGGCAGCGGGGGCGAAAGCCTGGGTAGTCAAGCCGTTCCAGCCGGCGCAGATGCTGTCGGCGGTATCGAAGTTGGTAATGCCGTAGTCAGAGGACAGAGGATAGAAGTGGGCGTAGGCCGGGTTAGCGGTTTTTTTGCGTAATCCGATATTTAAACAAAACTGAGGGTGGCTGGTATGGTACAGAAACACAGCGCGGCGCAGCAGCACAGCAATCTGTCTTCTGTCATCCGCCCTCTGTCATCTGATAAAAGGAGAACATCATGACAATCAGCATTGAGACCAGTAACGGTGTATGTCATGCGCGAGTGGCGGGTGAAATGACGATCTATCACGCGGCGGAGATGAAGGGGGAGTTGTTACATTGCTTTGATAGTTCCTCCGAAGTGGAAATCGATCTGTCTGAGGTTAGCGAAATTGATACGGCCGGTTTCCAGTTGCTGCTGCTGGCAAAGCGTGCCGCGACCAGCACGGGAAAATCATTGCGCCTGGGGGCCCACAGTGCGGCGACACTCGAAGTGCTAGATTTGCTCGACATGGCGTCCTATTTCGGCGATCCGGTTGTTATGCCGCGCGCAGTGCATTAGCCCTTGTAGGGTGGGCACGTTTTTGTGCCCACCGTTATCTACAAAATTGGAAAGAAAAAGCGATATGTCGGAACTTGACCAGGCACTGCAAACGTTCTTCGTGGAAAGCCGCGAGCTGCTCGAAGCCATGGAGGAGTCGTTGCTGACCCTTGAATCCGAACCGGACGACAAGGAGGCGATAGGCGCCATATTCCGTGCGGCTCACACCATCAAGGGTTCGGGCGGATTGTTCGGGCTCGACGACATTGTCGCCTTTACCCATGTGGTAGAGAACGTGCTGGATCGGGTGCGCGGCGGTGAAGTGCCTGTGAATGGCGATCTGATTGCATTGCTCTTATCCTGCCGAGACCATATCGGCATGCTGGTCGAGCAGCTCGCCGCCGCCCCCTCTGCCGGACCGGACAAGGAGACCGAGACTACCGGGGTCATGTTACTGAATCAGCTCAAGTCTTACCAGGCCGGTACAACGGCGCCGGCAGTGACGGGCGCCAGGGTGCAGTCACAGGCGCCCGTCATGACGACGTTGCCATCCGGCGGGACGGTGGAAAGCAACTATTGGCACATCTCGCTGCGCTTCGGCCATGACGTGCTGCGCAATGGGATGGATCCACTGGCCTTCATCCGCTATCTCGACAATATGGGAAAAATCATCCATGTCGTCACCCTGCCCGATGCGATGCCGCTTGTTCCCGACATGGATCCGGAAAGTTGCTATCTTGGATTCGAGATTGATTTTCAAGGCGACAACGTAGATAAGGCAATGATCGAAAGCGTCTTCGAATTCGTGCGCGAAGATTGCAGCATCCGCATCCTGCCGCCGCACAGCCGCATCGAGGAATACACCCAGCTCATCAATGAATTGCCCGAGGACAAGATTCACCTCGGCGAACTGCTGGTCGAATGCGGCTCGCTGACCCGCAAGGAATTGGACGAAGCACTGCACTTGCAGGAAAAATTGCGCACCGAATCGAGCCAGGAAGCATCGCCCATGCTGGGAGATATCCTGGTGAAACAAGGCGTGGTGCAGCCGGAACTGGTCGAAGCGGCGCTTGGGAAACAGAAGGCCGCCAAGGAGAACAAGGCGCAGGAAAGCAAGCTGATCCGCATCCAGGCCGACAAGCTTGATCAACTGATCAATCTGGTCGGCGAGATGGTCATCGCTGGCGCAGCGACCAGCCTGCTGGCGCAGCGCACCCGCGACCCCGCGCTGCACGAGGCAACTTCCACATTGTCGCGGCTGGTCGAGGAAATCCGCGACAGCGCCCTGCAACTGCGCATGGTGCAGATCGGCGAGACCTTCAGCCGTTTCAACCGCGTGGTGCGCGACGTGAGCAAGGAAATCGGCAAGGACATCGGCCTGGCAATTGCCGGCGCGGAAACCGAGCTGGACAAGTCGGTGGTGGAAAAAATCGGCGACCCGCTGATGCATCTGGTGCGCAACAGCATGGATCACGGCATCGAGAAAGCCGATATCCGCCGGCAACGCGGCAAGC
>Ga0209212_1003207_pt1 | contig 21971 bp, 19 predicted proteins | sample RifGroC2_FD_183996 | JGI IMG/M metagenome (GOLD analysis project Ga0209212, IMG submission 183996) | Groundwater microbial communities from Rifle, Colorado, USA - Groundwater C2 (SPAdes) (version 2) | ecosystem: Environmental > Aquatic > Deep subsurface > Groundwater | place: Rifle, Colorado... | reverse complement strand
ATGAAAATATGGGTGAGGAGTTGCGCGTGACCGTCGTGGCGACCGGGTTGGGCGCGCCACGCATCGTCAAGCAAAAGCCGGAAATGGTTTATCGGAGCGAAGAAACCTACCAGCGCACCGGCACGCATGATGAGCCGATTGCCAACAGCGGCGTCAATTACACCGAACTGGACACGCCTGCCGTGATGCGCCGTGGCCGCAGGGAAACCATCGACGCGATGGAAAAATCCGGCATGGATACGCTGGACATCCCGTCGTTCCTGCGCAAGCAGGCGGACTAAAAGCGGGGTCGAGGAACGATGATTGGATTCGTAGGTTGGGTTAGCGGTTTTTTGCGTAACCCAACATTATTTGAAAGGCTGTTGGGTTTCCCCGCCGGGAACGAGACGCGTTGAAGTCGCTAACCCAACTTGGCTCACTGCGATGGAGGTTCAATTCCAGCAAGTGATTAAAATGCGGTCGCGATTAAACAGTGTGTTCTGCAAAAGCTGCGCCTGCTGGTTTTGCAATCAGTAGCGGGGGTATATGGAAATTGATCCGGCGTATGAAGGGCGAGAACACTCCCTGATCAAGCATGAACTGCTGAAGGGGTATCTGGAAATATTGCTGTCCATTGTCGGAATCAGCGGAGTCAAAGAGTTTACTTATGTGGATTGCTTTGCTGGCCCATGGGGTGATGAGAGCGAGTCGCTTTCTGGGACATCTATCGCCATCTCGCTGGAGATTCTCGCCAAGGTTCGGAAGACGCTGGCTGAAGTACACAATATTCATGGGGCGAAATTTCGCGCAATCTATGTCGAGGAAAACAAAAAGAGGCATAAGCGGTTATCGGAATATTTGCAGAATAACTGCCCGGATGGGATTGAATGTCACGCCCTGTGTGGCGATTACACTGGGAAGCAAGACGAAATCTTGCGGCTATGCGGAGACAAGAGTTTTGCATTCTTTTTCATAGACCCGAAAGGTTGGCTCGATGTCGGGATACCAAAGCTCATAAAGCTTTTGCGACGGCCAAAATCGGAGTTCCTCATAACTTTCATGTATGACTTCTTGAATCGCGCCATAGGCATGTCGGATTTTCGTGTTCAGGTATCACAAATGCTTGGTGATTTGATTGAGCAGGATTACCGGGAGATGGACGGACTAACCGCACAAGAAAGAGCGAATTGGGTCGTTCGTAAGTATCGTGAACAACTAAAAACTGCGATGGGGCCGGAAGGGAGATTGCCGCCTCGAACATTTCATGCGGACGTTTTGCACAAGGACAAGAATCGCGTCATCTACCATTTGGTTTACCTGACCCGGCACCATAAAGGGATTGTGAAATTTGCAGAGGCCTCGGAAAAAGTAGAAGTTCTCCAGAAGGTAATGCGTATACAAAAGAAGCTCGATGCAAGCAGCCAAGGAAGCCTGTTTTCTGCCGAGGAACAAGTGGCACATCACGATTTAGCCCGTGCAAATCTTGATGACGTAAAGGCTTACTGGCTTGCACAATTGCGGGATAATCCGATCAGATATGATGAGGTTCGTTTAGCTGATATGCTTGAAGAAACGGGCTGGCTAACGCGTGATTTTCAGGATGCATTCCGGGAATTGCTCGCGGAAAAGAAGGTAGAAAACCTTGATGGCAGCACGCGCCGAACCAAGCACCCAATACATTTTGAAAAAGGCGAGCACCTAATGAGGCTCACATGACAAGCACAACAACAATCGAATGGACAGAGCAAACGTGGAACCCGACTACGGGATGCACGAAAATTTCGCCCGGCTGCAAGCACTGCTACGCCGAGGTTATGGCGAAACGGCTACAGGCCATGGGCGCAAGGGGTTATGAAAACGGATTTAACCTCAGCATCCTGCCCGAGCGTCTGGAGCAGCCGCTGATGCGGCGCAAAGCGACGACATATTTTGTAAACTCGATGAGCGACCTGTTCCATAACGATATTCCTTTCGCGTTTCTCGACCAAGTGTTTGATGTGATCAAACGCACACCGCAACACACGTATCAGATATTGACCAAGCGATCAGCCCGAATGCGCAAGTATTTCTCGTCGCGTGGACGAGTAGTGCCTGACAATGTCTGGCTGGGCGTATCTGTAGAGAATAGGCAATACAGCCTTCAGCGGGTAGATGACCTACGGGAAATTAAAGCGGGCATCCGTTTCTTATCAATCGAACCCTTGCTGGATGATGTTGGCGAAATTGATTTGCGCGGCATCCATTGGGTAATCGTCGGTGGCGAATCCGGCCCCAAGGCAAGGCCGATGAAAGCAGAGTGGGTGGAGACAATAAAAAATCAATGCGAGCAAGAAGGCGTGGCATTTTTCTTCAAACAGTGGGGCGGATGGGGCGCAGATGGCAAGAAACGACCCAAGAGAAATAATGGCCGCCTCTTTGCCGGAAAAACTTGGGATGAGATGCCCATGGTGGAATGCAGATAAATCATGTTGGATTACGGCGCAAAAAATCGCGCCTAACTCAACCTACACATCTGAACTATTGACCAAGGAAATTTAGAACGCACCATGCCGACGCTGAATTGGATTGGAAAAGAGGCCGTGGTGAATCATCACCAGCAAGTGCCTTTTCATTTACTCAAGGATGTGCCCGAGCTTGCCTGCGGCAATCCGGGCGAGGGCAATCTCATTGTGCAGGGCGACAACCTTGTCGCGCTCAAGGCGCTGTTGCCCTACTACGCCGGACAGGTGAAGTGCATCTACATTGATCCGCCGTATAACACTGGCGTTGATGAACGAAATGAAGAAAATAAACGATCTGGCTGGATTTATAACGACAACGTAAATAGCGCGGTGATTCGAGAGTGGTTGAATCGCGTGGTTGGGCAAGAAGTGGAAGATTTATCGCGTCACGATAAATGGCTGTGCATGATGTATCCGCGCCTTTCTTTATTGAAACGATTTTTGAGGCAGGACGGTGTGTTGTTTGTCAGCATTGATGAAGTCGAATACGCGAATCTTCGCCAACTTCTCGATGAGATTTTCGGTGTGACTAACCGCATTGCCACGATGATTTGGCATAACGCGACTGATAACAATCCGACAAACATCGCCATTGAGCATGAATACGTGCTTTGCTACGCCAACAACAAAGAGAAACTCTCACCGGAATGGAAATCACAGAACTTGGCTGTGAAGGAAAAGTTGCTGCAAATTGGCGAGGATTTTGTGCAACGATTTTCCGACCAGAAAGAACGCCAGGAAGCATACACAAAGTGGTTTCGTGAAAATAAAGACCACCTGTGGCCGTTTCAGGATTACAAGTTTATTGACGGCGGCGGCGTGTACACAGGTATGCGTAGCGTCCACAATCCTGGGAAGGAAGGCTATCGTTACGACGTAATACACCCATTTACTATGAAGCCCTGTACGCAGCCTATGATGGGTTATCGTTTCCCGCCTGAAACAATGGACAGGCTGCTTGCTGAGAAACGAATTATCTTTGGGGACAATGAGACCAAGCTCATTGAGCTGAAAGTGTATGCACGAGATTACCGTGCGAAGTTCGCGAGTCTTTTTGAGCTAGATGGTCGCGTAGGCACGAATGAGATTAAAGAGATATTCCCAAACGATAAGCGACCATTCGATTTCCCTAAACCAACTGCGTTGATCGAAGAGATACTCAGCTTTACGACATCGGGTGATGATCTTATTCTTGATTCGTTCGCGGGATCGGGAACTACAGGTCATGCTGTCCTAAAATTAAACCAAGCCGACGGTCAGCAACGACGTTTCATACTCGTTGAGATGAAGCAGAAAATTGCAATTGATATAACTGCAGAACGAGTTCGCCGCATCGCCGATGGCTATACCAACGCAAAGGGCGAGCAGGTCGAGGGTCTCGGCGGCAGTTTCCGCTACTGCGAACTCGGCGAACCTTTGTTCGACGAGCATGGAAAAATTCGCGACAGTGTGCGCTTCGCCGATCTGGCGCGACATGTGTACTTCACCGAGACCGGCGAGCCGTTGCCGCGTGAGCGCGTGTCAAAGTCGGCATTGTTGGGTGAGTGCCGTGGAGTGGGGATTTATCTGCTCTACAACGGCATTCTGGGCGATAAAAGCGCGAATGGCGGCAATGTGCTGACGCGCGCGGTGTTGGCGCAGCTTCCATCATTCGATGGGCCGAAAGTCATTTACTGTGCCGGTTGTTTGCTTGGGCGTGATCGGCTGCGCGCCGAAAACATCGTCGTCCGTCAAACGCCTTACGAGATCAAAGTGTCATGATTACGCTAAAAGATTATCAGGAACGTGTGCTGGATTCGTTGCGCGACTTCTTCAGCCAATGTGCCAGAAACAAGAATCTCAACGGCGCGTTTCAGGCGGTACAGCAGAAGAACAATCGTGTGCCGCTGCCTTACCTTCCGGTCAATACGGTTGGGCTGGATGCGGGGATGCCTTATCTCTGTTTGCGCGTGCCAACCGGCGGCGGCAAGACCTTGCTGGCTTGCCACGCTGCCGGTATCGCGATGCGCGATCTGTTGCATGCGGATCGTGCTGTGGTGCTGTGGCTGGTGCCGAGCAATACCATTCTCGATCAAACCGCAGATGCGTTGCGCGATACGCGCCATCCGTACCGCAGGGCGCTGGAGTTGTCATGCGGCGCGGTGGAGATCGTCACCATCGAGGAGGCTCTGCGCTTGTCTTGCGCAACGGTGACGGGGCAGACGGTGGTGATTGTGGCGACCATTCAGGCTTTCCGCGTGGAAGATACGACCGGGCGCAAGGTGTATGACCAGAACGGCAGTTTTTCGGAGCACTTGCTGAATGTGCCAGCCGACCGCCTTGAAGATTTGTTGCCGGGTGCGGATGGCAAGCCGAAGCCCTCGCTGGTGAATATGTTGCGCTTGCGCCGCCCGATTGTGATCGTGGACGAGGCGCACAATGCGCGCACCGATCTTTCTTTCGCCACGCTCGGCAACGTGCTGCCCTCGTGCATTATCGAATTCACCGCGACACCGGCGCGCACGAAACATCCTTCCAACGTGTTGCATCATGTATCGGCGGCGGAATTAAAAGCGGCGGATATGGTGAAGCTGCCGCTGCGCGTGATTACGCGCCATCCGAGCCAGCGCGATCAATTGCTGGCGGATGCCGTTTCGTTGCGCGCCGATCTCGAAAAACTTGCCGCAGCGGAAGCCCAGCAAACCGGCGAATATCTGCGCCCCATTATGTTGATACAGGCGGAGCGCGTGGATGCCTGCGAAGCATTGCGCGATCTGATGGTGAGCAAGTTTGGTATTGCCAGGGATGAAATAAAAATTTCAACGGGCAAGCTCGACGAGCTGAAAAGCGTGGGCAATATCAATTCGCCAAAGTGTCCGGTGCGCTTCATTATCACCGTGGAGAAGCTGCGCGAGGGCTGGGATTGCCCATTTGCATACGTGTTGTGCAGCCTCAAGGAAACGCATTCCGCGACGGCAATCGAACAGATTGTGGGGCGCATTCTGCGCTTGCCGAACGCGCGAGAAAAGCAGCATCCAGACCTCAATTGCGCTTACGCTTTTTCTGTTTCCGAATCGTTGCCTGCGGTATTGAACGAGTTGCGCGAAGCGTTGGAAAGCAACGGCTTCACCTCGGCGGAAGCCGAACGCATCATTATTCCCGTGCCGCAAGGCGTGTTGCCGCTGGGCGTGCAGCCCAAGACGGTGAAATTTACTCCCGATGAGTTGGACGTTGCCGCCGCAAAAGTTCAGATTGCAGAACTCGGCGGCAAGGTTCATCTCAATGCCGATACACACGAAATTACGGTCTTTGTTCCGCTGGACGAAGATGAAACGGAGAGACTGAAAAGTTGTGTAAAAACCCCCGAAGCGCAGGCGCGGGTCGTTGAGATGGTGGCAGTGGTACGCGCAACGGAAATGGCTTTCGGTGGCAGTGGCAAGACGCGAATGCCTTCACCCTATGAGCAGGGATTTGACTTTAAGGTGCCGCTGCTGTGTGTGCGTGAGAATGGCTCGTTGTTTGAATTCGAGAGCACTTTCCTGATCGAGCACAGATGGAAGCTGAGCGAAAAGGATGCGGCGCTTTCACCCAATTACAATCCCTTGCAACGTCTCACCGGAAAGGCGGGCTATGTCGATGTCGGCGCGAAGGGCGAGGTGTTGACCAATGTGCTGCAAGAAACGCCGAGTGCAGATTTTGTCGGTACGCTGCACCAGCAAGTGCTGCAACTTGGAGGCACTAGTGATTGGACGCTGGAAACTTTGATCTCGTGGCTCGATGGCGAGATTGAACACCACGACATTACGGCGGGAGAATCGGCGGAGTTCATCAGGAAGGTGTTGCGCGGTTTGATGGCGAATTTCGAGATCACAGATATAGGCCAACTGGCATTGGATCGCTTTCGTTTGCGTGATGAAATTGAAGGGTGCATCCAGGAACATCGCGACGGCGAACGCAAGAGTACCTTTCAGTCTTTGCTGTTCCCAGATTCTGCGCTGGCAGTCAGCGAGGAGCGTGCGATCAATTTCAAAACCATGCGCTATGAGCCGAGTTGGCTCTATGAAGGCGGCTTCCAATTCCAGAAACATTACTTCGGAACCAGACCCGGCGAACTCGTCGAGTTCAAAAAGAACAGGGAGCTTACCGAGGAATTTCAATGTGCGCAGTTTCTCGATGGATTGCCGGAAGTTAAATTCTGGGTGCGCAACCTCTCTCAAAAATCCACTGCATTCCGACTGCAAACTTCCAGCGACTGGTTCTATCCCGATTTTGTTTGCCAATTGACGGATGGTCGCGTGTTGGTGGTCGAGTACAAAGGCAAGGATCGCTACGACAGCGCGGATTCGGAGGAGAAGCGCGCGATTGGCGCGGTGTGGGCATCGCGGAGCGTGGGGCGTTGCCTGTTCGAGATGCCGACGGATGTTGATTTTTCCAGCGTCACTAAGGTGGTGAAGCAAGCAGTGCATGGTTGACAGAGGGATTAAAATCGCTAGGTCGCGGGCTGAAACACAGGGAGAAATCCGGCTGTGATAAAATTGCCCCATGATTCTTGCGCTCAAGACACCCATGGTTAAGCAACGCACCTTGAAAAGCTCCGTCAGCGTGACGGGCGTCGGCTTGCACAGCGGCGAAAAAGTCACGCTCGGCCTGCGCCCTGCCCCTGCCAACACCGGCATCGTGTTCCGCCGCGTGGATACCAAACCGGTCGAGGAGCTCCGTGCGCGCGCCGAGCTGGTGCATGACACGCGCCTGTCCACCTGCATGGAGCAGAATGGCGTACGCGTCGCCACCATCGAGCACCTGATGTCGGCGCTGGCCGGCCTGGGTGTGGACAATGCTTACGTCGATCTGGACAGCGCGGAAGTGCCGATCATGGACGGCAGCGCCGGCACCTTCATCTTCCTGCTGCAATCGGCGGGCATCGCCGAGCAATCCGCCGCCAAGAAATTCATCCGCATCAAAAAACTGGTCGAGGTGAAACAGGGCGACAAATGGGTGCGCTTTGAACCCTACCACGGCTACCGTCTGACCTTCACCATCAACTTCGCCCATCCGGTGTTTGCCGATGCCAAGCAGCATGTGGTGGTCGATCTCGGCGAAGAATCCTACGTGCGCGACATCAGCCGCGCGCGCACCTTCGGTTTCATGCAGGATGTCGAAAACATGCGCGCGCAGGGCCTGGCCTTGGGCGGCAGCCTGGACAACGCCATCGTGATGGATGACTATCGCGTGCTGAACGCCGACGGCTTGCGCTTCGAGGACGAGTTCGTCAAGCACAAGGTGCTCGACGCAATCGGCGATCTCTACCTGCTCGGGCATCCGCTGATCGGCGCGTTCTCCGGCTACAAATCCGGCCATGCGCTGAACAACGCGCTGCTGCGCGCGCTGCTTGCCGACGAGCTAGCATGGGAGTTCGTCACGTTCGACAGCGTGGAAGATGCGCCGGCGTTCCTGCGGCTGCAACTGCAAACCGCCTGAACCGGCGTGAAAACGGCGGGTATGTGCTGATCCTGCGCCTGTTCCTGGTACTGGTCACGTTGCTGCTGGTTCTGAGCGGCGGAATGTACATCTTTACGCGCAATCGCCGCTACCTGAAATTTGCCTGGCAAACGCTGCGCTTCACCGCGCTGCTGCTGTTGCTCTTTGCCGTGCTGTTCGTGTTGGAACGCTACGTGCTGGCCGGCTGGCGGGTATTGCTTTAACCGGGTAAGGAACCCTATACCGATTATCGTTCGCAAAGGTTTTAGTTTTGCCAGCCAGCTTATGGTCTCCACCTGCTAGCTTGCGGCGGTGTTCTGCATGCGGATTGAATCTGTGCTTGCGATCCGGTACGGTATACAGGTCGGCACCTTTTCGAAGGTGCCGATTGTTTTTTGGGTCTGCGCGGGGATGTAGGGCAGGAAGATGCAGAGCGATCAACGGGTAGTTGAGCCGCTCCAAAGCGGATGCAGGTGAATTGCAGGGATGTGCCATCAACCGATGGTCGAGGTACAGAATATCCAGCAGGAAAGCGGCTGTTCGTGACCGGCAACAATGTGGACTAAGCCGCCCGCAGCTCAATTCAAATTGAGCCAATATAATTCAGACCGTTAATGAATATATATTTGACGTATCCCACCATGGGACTATAATTCGCACAATGAAAATTGTCTCCGTCAAAATCCTTCGTGAGTTCTGGATTCTCTTTCCGAATACAGAGCAGCATTTAAAGGCTTGGGTCGATGAGGTAAAACAGGCAGAATGGCTGCAACCCTCTGATATCAAGGAGAAGTACCGCAGTGCCAGCATTCTAAAAAACCGGCGCGTGGTTTTTAACATCAAGGGTAATGATTACCGCCTTATAATTTCTGTTGCATATAGTTTTGGAGCTGTCTATATCAAATTTATTGGCACACATGCACAGTACGATGCAATCAATGCCGAAACAATAGAATTGGAGTAACAATCATGGAAATTCGCCCTATTCATAATGAAGCAGACTATAAAGCCGTGATGCGTGAAGTCTCCGGTTATTTCGAAGACGAACCGGCACCAGGAACGCCTGCCGGTGATCGTTTTGAGGTTTTACTGACTCTAGTTGAAGCCTATGAGAATAAGCACTTTCCGATCGATTTGCCAGACCCGGTTGAAGCAATCAAATTTCGCATGGAGCAGTCTGATTTAACTGCAAAAGATTTAGTCCCGATGATTGGTCGTCTGAATCGTGTATACGAGGTTCTGAATCGAAAACGTTCGTTGACGTTGGCTATGATTTGGAAGCTACATAATGGTCTGGGAATTCCGGCAGAAAGCTTAATTCGTCCGCCAGACTCATTGCGATCAGCTTAGGCTGAACAGTATATATCCGTCAGCCATGGACTCCTAAGTGTCGTTAACTGCATGTGACGAACTCCCGCTTTCGAGCAGTGTTATTTCACATAGCCTGAAGGTGATTGAGCAAACCAAGTGCTGAAATCAGACAGTTTGTGTCAGATCACGTCGCGCAAAGCTTCTGCAAGAGTTGGAAAGGCAAAGTGCTGGTGCGCCGCTTCCATCTTTTTGGGCAATGCTCTCTGTCCTTCCAGCAGCAGGCTGGCGGATTCACCCATGGCCAGCTTCAATAATGCGGCGGGAGCAACGAAGAAGGCCGGGCGGTGCAACACTGCCGCCAGCGTCGCGGTGAATTCCGCATTGGTGACCGGGTTTGGTGCGGCCATGTTGTAGGGTCCGCTGGTCTGTCCGTCGCGCAGCAGCCTGAGCACCATCGCGGCATAGTCCTCGATATGCACCCAGCTCATCCACTGTTTCCCGTCGCCGAGCCGCGCGCCCAGTCCCAGTCTGAATGGCGGCAGCATCCGCCCCAGCATGCCGCCGTCATTGCTCAGCACCGGGGCGGTGCGCAACAGGCATACCCGCACGCCAACGCTTTCCGCAACCCGCGCCGCGTCCTCCCATGCTTTGCATAACTCGGCGGCGAAGCCGACGCCTGTGCCGGCCGCTTCGTCCAGCATGATGTCGCCGCGGTTGCCGTAATAGCCCACCGCCGAACCGCTCAGCAGCACCGACGGCTTGTGCTCGGCAGCGGCGATGCGCCGCACCAGCTCTTCGGTGAGGGTGACGCGGCTATCCCACAAGACCCGCTTGCGCTGCGCCGACCAGCGCTTGTCGACGATCGGCTCGCCTGCCAGGTTGATGACCGCATCGAAACTGAGCGCCGGATGCCATTCGGCAAGCGAGCCCAGCGCATGGACTCCCGCGCCGCATTTGACCGGGACGGAAGCCGGGTTGCGGCTGAATACAGTCAGCTCATGCCCTTCAGCCAGCAACGCCTTGCAAAGCCGCCGGCCAATCAGGCCAGTACCGCCAGTGATGAAAATGTGCATATTTTCCTCCGCGTCTGAAGTTAATTCTGTTTGGATGGCCTGCTATCCAAACATTACCCTGCTGACATGCCGCAAAACCCGCTATGATTTCGCGTATGCAAAATCATACTCCAACTAATGCCGGTTTTCTTGCGCGCAGCCTGTCTGCTGTCTGGCATCCATGCTCGCAGATGAAGCATTATGAGAATTTTCCGCTGGTGCCGATTGCGCGCGGCAAGGGTGTGTGGCTGTACGACTATGACGGGAAACGTTACCTGGATGCGGTCAGCTCCTGGTGGGTGAATCTGTTCGGGCATTGCAACCCGCGCATCAACGCCGCTTTGCGCGACCAGCTTGAGACGCTGGAGCATGTGATGCTGGCGGGTTTCACCCATGAGCCGGTAGTGCAACTTTCCGAGCGGTTGCGCGGCTTGGCTCCAACCGGGCTGGGGCATTGCTTTTATGGCTCGGACGGCGCCTCGGCGACGGAAATCGCGCTGAAGATGAGCGCTCACTACTGGCGCAATACCGGCAAACCGGACAAGACGCAATTCATCAGCCTGGAAAACAGCTACCACGGCGAAACATTGGGCGCGCTGTCGGTGACGGATGTCGCGCTGTTCCGCGATGCATACGGCGCGCTGATCCGGCAGCAGGCCACCGTACCCAGCCCGGATAGCCGCGAGGCAGCTGCCGGGGAAAGCGCCGAGGCCTATGCGCTGCGCTGCGCCGCCGCGCTCGAGCGGCACTTGCAGCACCACCACGCGCAGCTTGCCGCGTTCATCATCGAACCGCTGGTGCAGGGCGCGGCCGGCATGGCGATGTATCACCCGGTCTACCTGCGGCGCGCGCGCGAGTTATGCGACGCATACGATGTGCATCTGATCGCCGACGAGATCGCCGTCGGCATGGGGCGCACCGGCACACTGTTCGCCTGCGAGCAGGCGGGCATCACACCGGATTTCCTGCTGCTTTCCAAGGGCATCACCGGCGGCTACCTGCCGCTGTCGGTGGTGATGACACGCGATGAAATCTATCAGGCGTTTTATGCCGACGAAACGGCGCACGGCTTTTTGCATTCGCATTCCTACACCGGCAATCCGCTGGCCTGCCGCGCCGCGCTGGCCACGCTGGATATCTTCGCGCAGGACGACGTGCTCGCCGCGAACCGAAACAAAGCGGCGTATTTGAACGGTATCGCGCGCCCGTTGTCCGAGCATCACGCGGTGCGCAACTGGCGCAACACCGGCATGATCTGGGCGTTCGAAGTGGTCAGCCCGCATCGCGATTTTGCGCAGCGCTGCTTCGCGCTCGCGCTGCAAAACGAGCTGCTGCTGCGCCCGATCGGCAACACGGTTTATTTCATGCCGCCGTATGTGATCGGCGAAGAGGAGATGCAATTGCTGGTAACGCGGACATTGGAGATTGTGGAGGCGCTCGCATGAGACAAATAATTTGCGTTATTGCGGCGCTGCTTTTCGCATCCCATGCCGATGCCGCCGCGCTGCCGGGTTCGGTCAAGCGGTCATTGAAGCAGGCAGGCATCCCGCTCTCCAATATCGCCATCGAGGTGCGCGGGGTGGACGGTATGACACGGCGCGCGCAAGCATCTGGTGCTGGAATACCGTCCCAGCGCCTCCTCCCGCAATCGGCTGGCTTCGCCAGTAACGTGTCGAAGGCGCGCGCGCGCAGGCCGCTTCTCAGCCTGAATGCCCGTCAGGCGATGAACCCGGCTTCCACGATGAAGCTGCTCACCACCTATGCCGCGCTGGACATGCTCGGCCCGGCCTATACCTGGAAGACCGAGGCGTACCTGGATGGGGAACTGAAGGACGGCGTGCTGCACGGCAACCTGGTGCTGAAAGGCTATGGCGACCCGAAATTCACCATCGAGCAATTCTGGCTGTGGTTGCGCGAATTGCGCGCGCGCGGCCTGCACGAGATACGCGGTGATCTGGTGCTGGATCGCAGTTTTTTCGAACTTCTTCCGCACGATCCCGCCGCCTTCGACAACGACCCGGTGCGCGCCTACAACGTCGGGCCGGACGCGCTGCTGCTGAATTTCAACACGCTGCGCCTGCGCTACCTGCCCGAAGGCAACGGCATGAAGATCATCAGCGAGCCGACGCTCGAAGGCGTGAGGCTGGACAACCGGCTCGCGCCGCAATCCGCTCCCGGCGCATCCAAAAACAATTGTGATAACTGGGATGACAGCGTCTTCGTGCAGCCGGACGGCGACAGCGTCGTGCTGCAAGGCGGCTACCCCGGCGAATGCGGTGAGCGTGAACAGAACCTCAGTGTGATGCCGCATACGCGTTACCTGGAGGCAGTGTTCCGCGCCTTGTGGCAGGAACTCGGCGGCTCGCTGAAAGGCAAACAGCGCGACGGCGTCGCAAGCGGCAACGCACAACTTTTCTCGACACACCATTCCGAGCCGTTGAGCGCGGTCATCCGCGACATCAACAAGTTCAGCAACAACGTCATGGCGCGGCAACTGTTCCTGACGCTGGGCGCTGCAACTTCTCTCCCCCCTCCCTCGCAGGTAACCAGCGACTTGGCTGGCGTTTCTGGGCAGCCTAGTCGAATGGCTAGTAGTTCCATCAGAGAGGGGCTGGGGGAGAGGGTGGCATCAACCAATCTCGACCGCAGCACGCGGGCCGTGCAGGACTGGTTGAAAATGCAGCGGCTCGATTTCCCCGAACTGGCGCTGGAAAACGGCGCGGGCCTGTCGCGCAGCGAACGCATCAGCGCGGCGCATCTCGCGCAACTGCTGCAGCACGCCGCCGCCCATCCGCTCAGCGCAGAATTCGAGGCATCGCTGCCGATCCTCGGCGTGGACGGCTCGGTCAAGAAACGCCTCAGGGAAAGCGCCGCCGCCGGCCACGCGCACCTCAAGACCGGCACGTTGGAAGGCGTGAAAACCCTCGCGGGCTATGTGCGCTCGCAAGGCGGCAAAGAATGGGTGGTGGTGTTCCTGATCAATCACCCGAACGCGAAATACGGGCAGGCCGCGCAGGATGCGCTGATCGAGTGGGTGCAGCGACAGTAACCCGTTGAGCTCTTGCGGCAAATCGATATATTGAAGATGAAAAATTCATATGATATTATCGCTTTGCCGTGTTGGCTTGATTAATTAAGGGGTTTGAGTGATGAAAGATTTGCTTACTATTGCTTCGCTGCCGCTTGTCATTTTTCCGATTATTTACTTCCTGTTTTATGTGTTCTCACAAGGACATTTCACATATCCGTAACAAACTTTTTTACAATTCAATGGGGTCATATCTGATTAATTCTGCCTTGGTCGGCTGTCTGAATCAATCAGATATGGCCTCTTTGATATTGCGCTAATGGCCTTATTTAACGGCCGATATCAGTAAATCTGACTGACTGGAAGGTGTCGTGGCAGAAGTTTGCTCAGGCACTGCCTGTCGGCTCAATCGCAACTACTACCATTCACGACAGTTACAACGTTCGCGTCAGGTCGCCGCGCGCGAAGCCGCATAGCGGTTCGGCCATTCCTCTGCCCAATGCCATCACCTTGAACAGCTCGCCCATCTCCGCCGGGCTGGTGAGCTTCTGCAACTGTGCCGAGAGCGGCAGGTAGTCGCGCAGGTTTTCCGGCGAGGTGTCTTTTATCAATTCGGTGATGCCGCAGTTCAACAGGAAAAACGCCTGCGAGGTGTAGCCCAGCAGTTCCAGCCCGGCATCGATGCCGCATTCCGCAATGTCGGTAAAATTCACATGCGCGGTGATGTCCTGCAGGCCGGGCAGGAAGAACGGGTCATCGTGCGCGTGGTGGCGGTAGTGGCACATCAGCGTGCCGCTGCTGCGCTGCAGGTGGTAGAACTCGCGCGCGCCGAAACCGTAGTCGATGAACAGCAGCGCGCCCTGTTCCAGGCAGCTTGCCAGGCTGTTGACCAGGCCGCGTGCGGCGAGGCAGATTTCGCCGATGTAATCGTCCGGCACGTTGATTTGCTGCGCGGCATGCAGCAGGGCGGCATCATTGATGGCGCGTTCCTGCCAGATAAAATTGTTAGCGCCGAAACCGTTAGTGCCGATCGCCACGCCGCGCTCGGTCAGCGCGCTGTCCCGCCAATGCACCAGGTGCACAGGCAATGCGTCGAGCACCTCGTTGGCGACGATTGCACCGGAAAATTTTTCCGGCAGCGCGTCCAGCCAGTGCACGCGCTCCAGCAGGTGCGGCAGGCGCGTTTTCAGCAAGGCCTGCTGGCGCGCGCGCAGGTCGGCGCTCACCTCGAGGATCGCATAGCTGTCCGGCAGGCTGCCGAGCCGTTCCAGCTCGCCGAGCATGTCCGCCGCCAGCTTGCCGCTGCCAGCGCCCAGTTCCAGAATATGCGGTGCGCTGGCTGCCATGATCTCCACCGCCTGTCGCGCCAGGGTGCGGCCGAACAGCGGTGACAACTCCGGCGCGGTGACGAAGTCGCCCGCTGCGCCGAACTTGTGCGCCCCCGCCGTGTAATAGCCCAGCCCCGGCGCATACAGGGCTAGCTCCATATAGCGCGCAAAGGGAATCCAGCCGCCCTTTTCGGCAATATCGCGGCGGATGAATTCGCATAACCGGGCGCTGTGTTGTGCGGCTTCCGGGCTAGGGGTGGGTAGTGAAGACATGTCGGCTATGGTAAATTGGGCTCCGCACTAACGATATTTGCAAGAGGTAAAATGGACTTACTTCAGATTATCAAGCTGGTCTCTATCCCCAAGTGGGTTAAATTTTTTTCACTCACAATAATTTCAATTTTTGTTGGTATCGCCATCTATGCGATTTTTGGTGGGCCACATTTGGCCGATGGCACCATTTTACAGGCAGGGATGGGGCTTTTGGGCGTATTGCTCCCATTATCTATAGCAATCATTTTCCTTTCCTTTTATGAGGCCGGAGTTTTACCCTTAAAGAGAGCTACCGAGAGGGTGCTAACGCAATTGATACCCGAAGTTCTGTCTCATCTTGGAGCGGCAGCAAACCAAGGCGACAACCATGCACAGGTGACGACAACGCCTCTTCGAGAACATATTTGCCGTTATCGCATCTCACTGCCTGAAAAACGCGAGCTTCATCTTGAAATCCAGTTAAACGTAAGAAAAATCTGCGTGGTGTTTTATTTCGATAAAATGCAAAACGATAAGCGTATCGCCGACTTTTCGGATATGGAAAAGAAATTTGAGCATACTCTGACTGGGGCACGACTTGAGGGATATACGACTAACAATGTAATAGGATATAACGAACTGAATGGAAGGCACTACAACAGCCTTGTGTTATACAAGGCATTGCCCCAGGATTTTCTGTGGAACTCGGCCGAAAAATTGTATTTTGCACAAGATCTGCAAGTTATGATTGAGTCACTGGCTCAGGAAGCAGGCGATCTACTGATATCAGAAAAAACAAGTGGTTAATAGTGTAGCGATTATCGGGGCAGGCCCAGCGGGGCTATCTTGTGCCCTCTGGCTGAGCAATCAAGGCTATCATCCAATCGTGCTGGAGCGTGCCTCGCAGCCATGCGGAATGCTGCGCTTCAATCATCACCGTAACGATTGGCTTCTAGGCTTTTCAGAGTCGACGGGGCGTTCTATAGGCGACAGATTCCTAGAACATATTCGACACAAGAATATCAGCATAGTTACGTCCGTACTGATAACATCCATCAGCCATGTAGCAGAGAGATTTGCCATAAATTTCACTGATCCAGGGCATACCAAACAGATCAAGGTGGGGTATTTGGTCATCGCTTCTGGCACACGCCCGCGCGCACCCATTGATCTTGTTAAGCTAGCCTCGCAATTTCCAGACAACTTTTTTATTGGTGCAGGGGAATTGCGTGTCGACAGCTTTACTGCGGGACAACATGTGGCGATGCTTGGAGGTGGGGATAATGCATTTGAAAATGCCTATCATCTAGCGCAGCGTGGCGTTAGCGTTGACATTTACTATCGAGCAAAAACCTGTGCACGCCGCGAATGGGTGGCTCGCTGCCGAACAGTTCAAAATATAACCATTTATTCGCATACTGCTGTCAGCCAATTCAGCATGTCCGGCACGAGAGCATGTTTTTTGGCCAATAATGAACCCCGGCAAGTCGATGCAGTCGTGGTCATGTATGGCTATGAGCCAAACACTGACACTCTTAGAAAAATTGCGCCGTGGCTTAACACGGCAATTAACGAGGATGGTTTTATAAAAGTGAACACCTATCAAAAAACACCTATCGGCCGGCTATACGCCATCGGGGATGTGACCGACCGACCATTTCCCTGCTTGCCTTCTGCAATCGGGCAGGGGAGCACAGCTGCCAGAGCCATCGCACTTGATATCGAAGGAATGCTTCCATGAACGACATCGCACAACCCATCCAATTCGAGCGCCACTCCACCAATTTCAACCGCCTCAAGGGGCGGCTGGAACATCAGGTCGGCAAGGCGATCGCCGACTTCAATATGATCGAGAACGGCGACAGCGTGATGGTATGCCTGTCCGGGGGCAAAGACTCCTATACCCTGCTCGACGTCCTGCTCACCTTGCGCAAGCGCGCACCGATCGATTTCCGCATCGTCGCGATGAATCTCGACCAGAAACAGCCGGGCTTTCCCGAAGAAGTGCTGCCGAATTATCTGAAGTCCATCGGCGTGGAATATCACATCGAAAATCAGGACACCTATTCCATCGTCAAGGAAAAAATCCCCGAGGGCAAGACCACCTGCTCGCTGTGTTCACGGCTGCGGCGCGGCATCATCTACCGCGTCGCGCATGAGCTCGGCGCGAACAAGATCGCACTGGGGCACCACCGCGACGACATGATCGAAACGCTGTTCCTGAACATGTTCTTCGGCGGCAAACTCAAGGCGATGCCGCCGAAGCTGGTCACCGACAAGGGCGACCATATCGTGATCCGCCCGCTGGCTTATTCCATGGAGAAGGACATCGCCCGCTATGCGCGCGGCATGGAATTCCCGCTCATCCCGTGCAACCTGTGCGGCTCGCAGGAGAACATGCAGCGCAAACACATCAAGAAGATGCTCGCCGCATGGGAGCTCGAGTATCCGGGGCGCAGCCAGACCATCTTCACCGCGATGCAGAACGTCAAGCCCTCACACCTGCTGGACGGCAGCCTGTTCGATTTCAAGAACCTGCAATTGGGTGACAAGGTGGCGGAAGGCGATGTGGCCTTTGACGACGATATGGCTTGCTGATTGGCCGGCAAGCCAGACATGGACTTTCAACAGGTCGACAGATGTAGGTTGGGTTAGGCGGAGCCGTAACCCAACAACATAAATAATTTCCTCGGGTTTATCGGATTAGAGAGTTGGGTTACGCGATAAAACCGCTAACCCAACCTACACTGCTGCGCTACGTCATTCCACTGCAATCTTGAAAATTGCCTTGCGGATATTACCGTTGCCGACCAGCGGCGCATGCGCATCCTCCGGGAAGAAGATGCAAAATGCACCGGGCGGCGTGGCGATCCAGCTTGCCGGCGTGTCGTGGAAGAACCGGATGTCCTTCTCTTCGCTGTAATCGCTCACCGGCTGCGTGCAATCCGCCAACGCCTTCCAGCCCATCTCGTCCACCCCTTCCAGCACCAGCTGGATGTCGATGTACTTGCGGTGGCATTCCAGCTTCGCCGCTTCGCGCGCGCGTCCGGCAACATTCTCCACAATGACGAACAGCTGCTCGCCGACGATGGGATAGCGCCCCGGTGCGAGTGCCAGCAAATCGGTATTGCGGATATATTCAAAGACACGCGGGAACAGCGGATGCAGCGCGGCGTAGCGGTCGGATTGGGAGAGGGTGGAGAGAATCATCTGGATATCCGTTAAATGAAACGGGCAATCATGCCATTCTGATATTCGCCCTGCAACGGTATCCGCACGCGATGCCCGCTGCCCGGCGCGGTGGTGACGGGCTCGCCTTTGAGGTTGCGCATCTCGGTGAGTTGGACGATGCGGTTGCCGGAAGGGTGGATGATCTCCAGCTTGTCACCTACCCGGAATCTGTTCTTCACATCGATCTCGGCGATGCCGTTGGCGTAGCTGACGATGTCGCCGACGTATTGCTGGCGCGTGCTTTCGGAGTGACCTTGCATATAGTTCTGGTGCTCGTGGGTGTGGTGGCGTTCGAGGAAGCCGTCTGTGTAACCGCGGCTCGCCAGCGCATCCAGCGCACCTAGCAGGCTCCAGTTGAACGGGCGGCCCGCGACCGCATCGTCGATCGCCTGCCGGTACACCTGCGCGGTGCGCGCGACGTAGTAGATGGACTTGGTGCGGCCTTCGACCTTCAGCGAATCCACGCCTATCTTCACCAGCTGCTCGACATGCTCCACCGCGCGCAGGTCCTTGGAGTTCATGATGTAGGTGCCGTGCTCGTCTTCCAGTACCGGTATCAGTTCTTCCGGATGGTCGGCACGCGAGATCAGGTACGCGCGGTCGGCGAGCGGATGGCGCGGTTGGCTGCCGCAGGATGACAGCGCGGATTCGCTCAGCGCCTTGTCGAAGTCGAAATCGATCTTTTGGATGTCGCCGGTGCCATCTTCTTGCGCACCGTCGACCTTGTAATCCCAGCGGCAGGAGTTGGTGCAGGTGCCCTGGTTGGCGTCGCGGTGGTTGAAGTAGCCGGACAGCAGGCAGCGCCCGGAATATGCCATGCACAGCGCGCCGTGGATGAACACTTCCAGTTCGATGTCCGGGCATTGCTGGCGGATATCCTCGATCTCGTCCAGCGACAGTTCGCGAGAAAGAATGACGCGCGTCAGGCCCAGCGATTGCCAGAATTTCACCGCCGCGTAGTTGACGGTGTTGGCCTGCACCGAGAGATGGACCGGCATCTCCGGCCAGCGCTCGCGCACCATCGCAATCAGGCCGGGATCGGCCATGATCAGCGCATCCGGCCGCATTGCGATGACCGGCTCCATGTCCGCCATGTAGGTCTTCACCTTGGCGTTGTGCGGCATCAGGTTGCTGGCGACGAACAATTTCTTGCCGAGCGCATGCGCCTCCTGAATGCCGCTGTGCAACTCTTCCAGCTGGAATTCGTTGTTGCGCGCGCGCAAGCTGTAGCGCGGCTGTCCGGCGTACACCGCGTCCGCGCCGAAGGCGTAGGCGGTGCGCATTTTTTCCAGCGTGCCGGCGGGCAGGAGAAGTTCGGGTGCTTTCATTAACGATTCAATCCAAAAGTAAATTCCCGCAATATTGCAGGGGGAGCCGGGGTAGGAGTGGAAGTCGGGAGCAAAGTTCTGGCTCCCAACCTAGCGGGCATGACAATGAAACTCTCCATGCCCGCTTCCCTCTCTCCTAGCTCTCTCCCGCTTGCGGGAGAGAGGGACACGGTCTCGCTGCGCGAGTTTCACGTTAACCTTCCCGCTAGAAGGGGGAAGGAGCCGGTGTTTCGCGCCACCTGTTCATCAAATCCCCAGCCGCTTCCAGATTTCCAGCGACGGCCCGGCCTGGTTCAGCGTGTAGAAGTGTAGACCCGGCGCGCCGCCCGCGAGCAGCTTCTCGCACAGTTGCGTGACCACGTCGAGGCCGAAGGCCTGCACCGATTCGTTGTCGTCGCCGTAGCCTTCCAGCGTGCGGCGTATCCAGCGCGGGATTTCCGCGCCGCAGGTGTCGGAGAAACGCGCCAATTGCGCGAATTTCACGATCGGCATGATGCCCGGCACGATGGGAAGGGTGACGCCGATCTTGCGGCATTCGTCGACGAAATGGAAATAGCTGTCGGCATTGTAGAAATACTGGGTGATCGCCGAGTCCGCCCCGGCCGCGGCCTTGCGCTTGAAGTTGACGAGGTCGTCTTGCGCCGAGCGGGCCTGCGGGTGGACTTCCGGGTAGGCCGCCACTTCGATGTGGAAGTGCTCGCCGGTTTGCGCGCGGATAAACGACACCAGCTCGTTGGCATACTGGAATTCGCCGGTGGTGGCCATGCCGGAGGGCAGGTCGCCGCGCAGCGCGACGATGCGCCGGATGCCGAGCTGCCGGTAGGTTTGCAGGATGCTGCGGATGTTTTCGCGCGTCGAGCCGATGCAGGACAGGTGCGGCGCAACCTCAAGCCCCTCCGCCTTGATCTGCTGCACGATTTCCAGGCTGCGCTCCTGCGTGGAACCGCCCGCGCCGAAGGTGACCGAGAAAAATTCCGGATGAAGCGCCGCCAGTTGCTTGCGCGTGGCGGCGAGTTTTTCCACTCCTTCCGGCGTGTGCGGCGGAAAGAATTCAAAGCTGAAAAGCGGTTTATTCATGGTCTTTCCTCACGATTTGTTTGCCCATGATCTGCATCGCAGCTGCGCTGAGCGCCCACGAAAAAATACTGTACAAGGCCGCGCCGAGCACGCCGTACCAGAAGCCGTCCACGACAAAGCCGCGCAACACCGATCCGACGAACCAGAACAGCAAGCCGTTGATGACGAAAATAAACAGCCCCAACGTGAGCAGCGTGACCGGCAGCGTGAGCAGCAGCAATAGCGGACGGATCAGCGTGTTGACCAGGCCGAGGAAGAGCGCAGCGATCATCGCCGAAGCGAAACCATCGACATGGATGCCGGGAACGAAATTGGCGACAGCAATGAGTGCCAGCGCGTTGAGTATCCAGATCAGGATGAGTTGCATGTGAACCACCTTAAAGGGATTGCGGAATGCGGATTTCGGATTTCGGATTGAAAACCCAGTGCATCCCGGTCCTTAATTCCGCACTCGTCATTCCGCAATCCGCATTCTTAGTAGCGGTAATGGTCTGCCTTGTAAGGTCCTTCCTTCGGCACGCCGATATAGGCGGCCTGCTGGTCGGTCAGTTCGCTCAGTTGCGCGTTCAGCGTGGTCAGCTGCAAGCGCGCCACCTTCTCGTCCAGATGCTTGGGCAAAGTGTACACGCCGATCGGGTAATTTTCGGTGCGGGTAAACAGCTCGATCTGCGCGATGGTCTGGTTGGCGAACGAGGAAGACATCACATAAGACGGGTGGCCGGTGCCGCAACCCAGATTCACCAGACGGCCTTCGGCCAGCAGCAGGATGCGCTTTTCCGGTTTTCCATTCATTGGAGGGAAGATCACGTGATCGACTTGCGGCTTGATGTTTTCCCACTTGTATTGCTTGAGCGACGCAACATCGATTTCGTTGTCGAAGTGGCCGATGTTGCATACGATGGCCTGGTTCTTCATTTTCTTCATGTGCTCGTGGGTGATCACATGGTAGTTGCCGGTGGTGGTGACGAAGATGTCGCCGAGTTCGGCGGCGTATTCCATCGTGACCACGCGATAACCTTCCATCGCGGCCTGCAGTGCGCAGATCGGGTCGATCTCGGTCACCCAAACCTGAGCCGACAGCGCGCGCATCGCTTGCGCACAACCTTTGCCCACGTCGCCATAGCCGATGATCACGGCGACCTTGCCGGCGATCATCACGTCGGTGGCGCGCTTGATGCCGTCCACCAGCGATTCGCGGCAGCCGTACAGGTTGTCGAACTTGGACTTGGTGACGGAATCATTGACGTTGATCGCCGGGAACTTCAGTTCGCCGCGCTCGTGCATCTGGTACAGACGGTGTACGCCGGTGGTGGTTTCCTCGGTCACGCCCTTGACTGCGGCGAGACGGGTGGAATACCAGGTCTTGTCTACAGCCAGCTTGGCCTTGATCGACGCGAACAGGCAGGTCTCTTCTTCGGAACCGGGGT
>Ga0209212_1003206_pt1 | contig 21977 bp, 14 predicted proteins | sample RifGroC2_FD_183996 | JGI IMG/M metagenome (GOLD analysis project Ga0209212, IMG submission 183996) | Groundwater microbial communities from Rifle, Colorado, USA - Groundwater C2 (SPAdes) (version 2) | ecosystem: Environmental > Aquatic > Deep subsurface > Groundwater | place: Rifle, Colorado... | reverse complement strand
CGCTTCTTTCGGGCGCGGCAGAAGCCGCGGACTGGGTGCCGGAAAACTCAGATACAGAAAAGCCGCTAAAGACAGCGGGTTCTCGTTCCCGATAGAAAAGCGCTCCATAGGCCCGGACGGCAGATGCGTCGTCATGTTTATTTCGGATGCTATTATGCTCGACGAATATCTAGCTCCGGCATCGTCGATACCGGCGGATTACCTGAAAAATATTTTGCCCGGCGTCGAGCTCGACATCGAAGAAAGCAACACCATGCTCACATATAAGGTGAAACGCGGCTTCAACGCGCACAAGGGCCTTCCGGCTATACCCGAGGCCGTCGTCGCGCCCGGCTCGGTCTTCGTTATAAAATTCAAAGACTTCGCCGCTAATAAAGATAAAATATTCGATTTTTTGAATAAACTCGAATTTTACGGTATCGGCGAAAGGACAGGCGAGGGGTTCGGCCGGCTGGCCGTTGCGCCGTTCGGATTAAATTCCGCGATAAAGGTCGAAGAGGAAAAAACCGAAGGGTCGTTAAAGATCGAACCGGATAAGGCGAGAAACCTTTTGAGCCCGCTCGATATTGAAATACGCGCAAAGATCGAGAAGTTTATGGCCGCTAATCCTTATTCGCTCGACCATATACCTTCGATGAGCTCTATTAATAATATTGCTGAAACTATAAAGTCCGATCCGAATTGCGCCGCCGCCAGAGAAAAACTTAAACGCGCGGCCGGTAAAAGCACATCAAAGGAAAAGTGGTACATCAACATATGGCTGCCGGGCAAAAAAGAGCAGATCACTTTTATAGATTTTATAATGAGCGAAGAGTTGACCGGAAACGATGAGAAAGCCTCAAAAACTATGTTCTGGCTGGTGAAACTGCTTAAAGAAAATAAAAAATCGAAAAATAATAGATAATGAAATATTGTGAGGTAAGGATATGATAAATTCCAAATACAATATAAAATACTCTCTGGAAGGCACTCTCGTGTTCCATTCGAGTTTCTTTACCGCGGCGACTATGGAGATGGATCCGAAAATAGATACATGCATATTGAAAACGCCCGATAAAAAACTCATATTGAGCGGTTCGACTATCGCCGGCAAGATCAGGAGCACGCTCGAGAACATTTTTGGCGAAAAAGACCGCCGGATCGAAAGCATTTTCGGTTATCAGGATTCATCGTCCAGAATAATTTTTAACGATTCGATAGCTGAAAATAGCCTTTATGAAGAAAGACAGGGCGTCGCCATTGACAGAAACACCGGCAGCGCAGCTGACGGGCTTTTATATGACAAACAGATCGCCCCGCCCTACGTTGAATTCAAAATTAAGATCGAGCTGGACAGCTCGGATGAAACCAGAGCCGGCGACATTGAAATATTAAGGCTGATCGAAAAACTTCTCACGGGCGGTTTCGTTAACTTCGGCGGAAATTCAAGCAGGGGCTCCGGTTTCTGCTTTCTGAAAGATAACGCGGTCAAAAAAGCTATGCTGGCCGAAGAAAAAGGTTTCATTTCATACCTTCTCGACGGCATGGAAAAGGACGCCGAATCGTCAGGCGCCGCGGAAGTGCAGCTGAAGGCGTCGGGAAAATATTCGGCCGTGCTGGTCGAATACGAGCTTGAATTCAATCAGGGTGTTCTGTCAGGCGATAAAAATAAAAAGCCCGAACTTAATAACGAAGACCTTGAATCGGATATTATGCCTTACTTTATGAAAACTCCCGAAGGCGACTATTTCATAATACCGGGATCTTCCGTAAAAGGCGTACTCAGGACAAAAGCGGAAGGCATATTGCTCAAAAGAAAATTTAAATATATTTGCGATCCTACAAGTTCTAAAATAAAAGGATATTGCAATAAAACTTATAAGGCCGAAAGCAACCCTGAAGCGCTTTGCGAAGCGTGCAGGATTTTCGGCGCCGTGGACTACGCGTCAAAAGTTCTTTTCAGCGATCTGGTAATGAAAGAAAAGATCAGCGCGTCCCAGCTGAAAAAAGTAGAGCATGTAGCCATCGACAGGTTCACTGGCGGCGGTATCGAATCGTGCAAGTTCAACGAAACGGTTGTTGAAAAACCCGTCTATAAGGGTTATGTTGCACTCAGGAACCCGTCTTTGAACGATATGGACATTCTCGCGCATCTGGCCCTCGAGATGAACGACGGAAAGATAAGAACGGGCCATTCGACAAGGAAAGGCTTTGGAAGGCTTATGCCAAGGCTGCTTTCAGTTAAGGTTTTTGCGTGCAACCCGGAAAATGAGGTAATGTCGTTTTTGAGCGGCGGGGCCGCGTTTAAAAGCTACGATGGCGCGGGGTTTATTGAAGTTTTCAAAAAACATCTGAGTACGATAGAGAACGGGAGGAACAAGGCCAATGAATAATCAGTGGTATATTTCTAAAATAAGTGTAGACAAAATATCGGCGGATGAAAACTTCTGCATATATTATGAAACCGTTAGCGAACAGATGCTGAAAAAATTCAGCGCGTCCGAGTTCGAAGTACTGAAAAACGATATAAACAGGGCCTATATATTTTCAAAAGACAAATGTTTTCACATCAGAAAAAGAATGAACGGCCTTTCGGCGGTCATTATAAGCAGGGAGTCGGGCGAAAAACAGCTCGATGAGATCTCGCCGGCGAGCTTATTACCGACAGCGGCTTATTATATGAAGCGCGCGTCCCTAAAATAGGAAAGCGTCTTGACAAAAATTACACCGGCGAAATAAAAATACTGACGCTGTGTTCAAAAACGTCTGAAAAATATTCGATACCCGTTTTAATGTGATCGTTAGAATGAACGGAGGAGCATACGATGAATCAATATAACAGAAACGCCGGCGGCGGTTACTCTAACAGTAATTCCGGCGGCATAGAGAGCCTGAAAGAAGAATTTATTAATCCTTACAATTATGCTGAAAACCTTGGCATCGACACCAGAAAACCTATCAGATACCATTGGGAGCATGAAGGCTTGGTGTCCGGGCGCATTAAATTAAGGCTGAAACTCGAATCTCCAACCGCTATTGGCGATAAAGTCACCGATAAACCGATCGCCGGCGAGAACCCTAATGAAAAATTCAAGCATCTCAGCTTTTACAGATATAACGGCGAACTGGCGATCCCCGCCACTACGCTAAAGGGCATGTCAAGGAGCGTTTTCGAACTGATTACCGGCTCGTGCATGTTTCATTACGACAACGACGATTACGAGGGATTCCGTACGACCGAAAGCGCGTCGAGCGATATACACGCCGGCGTTATAGAAACTTTTCCAACACGCGACCGCGCGGGCGATGTTCGTGTTTGTGAAAAATATCTGATCCTGCCTGAAACATTAAAAAAATGCGGCTGCGACGATCTGTATGCAAAAAAACTCTCTTGCACCAAGGTTTTCGTTAAGCTCGACAAGGTCAGTAAAAGAGTTATCGAAATTTCAAAAACCGAAAAAGCCGGATTTGAAGAGGCTTATCTGAATGTTTCAGGAAAGATGGATGCACCGAAGATCAAATTTTTCCCTGAACATATGAACAAGGTTCCTGCATCTATAAAAGAAAAGGTTGAGCGCGGCGCCAGAGTGAAAGTGTCTTATTCGAGACTGAAGCAGAGCAATCAGAACCGGCCGGCTGACGCTAATTTTATAAGCAATATATCCGAGTCGCCCTCTCATGTGTATATGGGCGAACTGTTCAAGGATAACAGAGGAAATTTCATGCTTCAGCCTTCTAAAAAAGAGGTCGTGGCCGTTATGACCAAAGAATCCGCCGTTCTCGAAACATCCGAAGTCAACAAGTATATGCATGTATTCAGACACGGACAGAGGGCAAAAGAAAAAACACTCGAACTCAAAAAAGGCGATGTTATATTTTTCACTATGGTAAGCAACAAAGTTACGAATATCATAAGGGCCTCTCTCGGACGCGTGGCTTTTAAAAGAAGCGTATCGCAGATATTCACGGACCAGGAAAAACCATGCTATCTTTATAACATTGAAAAAAAGTTATACGATGATGATATGATGTTATGCCCCGCCTGCCAGGTTTTCGGCTTTACGGAGGACGTCAGGCAGACTCACAGCGCCGGCAAGGGCGCGGCGCTCGCCGGGCGCGTATTTTTCTCGCACGGCGTGATCGAGGACAGGACCGTCAAAACGAAAACAACGCCTATAAAAATTCTTAACTCGCCTCATCCTTCGTGTACTTTCTTTTATATTAAAAATAAAGGCGGCAGTCTCGCGGTTAAAAAACAGACGAAGAACGGCATGATCGACGCTATGCCGGATTATGACGAAAACGCCAGAATAAGGGGCCGTAAATTCTATGTAAGGCAGACCGGTGCAGACTTTATGGAACGCGGCAAGCTGAATAACAAGCAGCACAGTGTGGTTGAGTATATTGAAAAAGGCTCATTTACATTCGATGTTGATTTCGAGAACCTGACCGATTTCGAACTGGGCGCGCTCATATATTCGCTCACGCTCGACGAGGGCATGCTTCACAGCGTCGGCCACGCGAAACCTCTCGGCATGGGCGACTGCAAAATAGCGGTTGAAGAGCTTCTCATCGATACGCCCGAACGCGTGACGACGCTCGAAGTTTCAAAATGGACCAGCAAAGAAGATCCGGCCGTCAAAATAAAAGCGTTCAAGGATGAGCTGTCACAGAAAATGAACGGCAAGCCTTTTAAAGAGATAGACGCGATACGCTCGCTGGCTGTGATAAGGGACGGCAAGGGACATCCTCTCGTCAAATATCCTGCGAAGAAAGATTTCAAGGGCGAAGAGCACGGCTTCAAATGGTTCATGGACCACGCTAATTATAACTTTAAGAGCAGGGATTTCATTCCGCAGCCGCTGCCGCTCGCGAAGGAACTTGGGTCAAAAAAACTTAAAAAATAAAGATGGCGCATAAAATACGCCGAAAGATCAAAAAAAGTATCGATCATGAAAAAAGCCATGGTAAGAAAAGAAAAAGAAAAAGCTATATCAGAAAATTCGGCGGGCTACGAAAGCAGTCTGGCAAATTTTACGGTGGCTAAACTGAATTTCGAGCTTGGCGCCATAAGCGATATCAGGCTCAATGAATTTTCCGGCAGTTCGATCCGCGGCGTCATGGGCAGAGGCCTTAAATTGAGCTGCTGCCATTTTGGCGACATCGATCAGGACTGCCGGAAATGTCTTGCTTCAAACGATTGCTGCTATCGTTACGTTTTCGAAACGCCCGTCGAACAGGGGGCGGAAATAATGAAAAAATACACGATGGCGCCCCACCCTTTCGTGATGGTCCTTCCGGACGAAAGTCCGGGGACCGTCGCGGCAAACGGCGATCTATCGTTCGGCCTGACGCTTGTGGGCCGCGCGATAAATTACGTGGACAAATACATCGAATGCGTCGAGCGCATGGGAAAGATAGGATTCGGCGCGTTCGAGCCTAAGGGCCGATTCATACTTAAGAATGTGACATCCACGAATTATTGCGGGCGAAAAAAATTCATTTACAGGGAAGGTGCAGAGGCGGGCAGCCTGAAGCCTTACTTGATCAATTTCAACCGCGACATACTTGAAAAAACGGGATCTTTGCGTTCCGCGCAGGGCCGCGGGCGAGTGAAGGTTTCTTTCAAAACGCCCGTCCGCATTCAATTTGAAGAAAATATCGCGCGCAATATCGATTTTCACATGATCATCCGCAACCTTCTGCGCAGGGTCTTTCATCTTAATTACTTTCATATCGATGGCGAAAAAGCCGACATCGACTTCAATCATCTTATCGAAGCCGCTGGAGAGATAAAAACTGTAGCCAGCGGCCTGAAGCCGTTTATGGTGACCCGCTATTCCAGCCGCCAGAAAAGGTCTCATGAGTTCAGGGGCGTGACCGGCGAGGCGGTTTATGAAGGCGATAATATTGAAATGTTCATGCCGCTTTTGAAGCTCGGCGAATATGTCAACGTAGGCAAAACGACCGCGTTCGGCATGGGACGGTATGAGCTGGCGTGAGTATTAGAAAGTGTTATGCTAAATTTAAATAAGAGGTTTATAAAAAAATTGGCTTGACTATCAATGACTTTTTATGTAAAATCAATTGCCTACGGATAAAATTTAATGATCACAAGAAGTTCAAAGATAAATTATGCTGCTGATATCATACTCTCAGAAAGATGCTGAAAAAGCTCGTAGTCTTTGCGAAGCGCTCGAGTCCAGAGGTGTTAAATGCTGGGTAGCTTTCCGCGATATTTCGCCTGGAACGGATTGGACAGATGCGATTTCGGAAGCCATTGAAACCTGCGATTCAATGATAGTCCTTTTTTCAAAACTTATAATAGACTCGAAAAACAGTTACACCAAAAATGAATTGCTGCTCGCTAAAAAATGCAAAAAAAACATTATTCCCGTATTTCTTGAAGAATTTGAACTTCCAAATAATATTTCTCTGATTATGGGACCGATTCATTATGAATCGTCAAATATCGGTATTGGCGATGAAACGATTTCGCGGATAATACGGTTTGTCGAACCCCGTGCCGAAATTCCAAAAACTACTGTAGAAGATGAGAAGGATGTTTCCCGTAACGCTGTAAAAGATAAAAAACAGACTGACCCCGAAAATTGGAATGCAATAAAGAAAAAAATAATTAATTATATTAAAAATGTTTTTGACGGTATTTATCCGGTCACTCTGGATGAGGCTGCCGACCTGTTCAAAGAAGTCATAGAATATGACATTAAAGATAAAGACCTGGACGGGCTCCAGTCGCTTATTAATTCCTTTGATAAATTCTTTAACTATATAGACCCTGACGACAAAATAATGCCTCTGATTCATTTAGGCATGAGTGTCGAACCTTTTCTGAAAAAAATTTACAAGCTGACCAAAGATCGCGAATTTAGCGACAGGGGAAGCGAGGCAAAGCCGTCAGGATTGAAAACTATAATGGGCAAGTTAAAACTCATTCCGCAGAGTATTCTCGATGCCGGAACCGCAGAAGCGGCGAAAGAGGAGACTGAAAAAGAGCGAAAAAAGATCAATATCTACAAGCATATAATTGAAATTTGCATTGACAGAAATGACTTCGCTCATAGAGCTAAAGAATTTGATTCAAGCCAAATTGCGACGGCTTTTCAAAGCGTCGTTATTACATACTTTTTTGTCGTGTTCGAAAAATTCGGCAATCTGATAGCCGCTCTTCCTTTCAGAGACCTCAATCAATACGTGCAAAAAATAATTTATGATTTTCGCGGTTGGGAAGAAAAATTCACGCATATCGACGGCGTCGAAAAGTCTTTCGAGGAAATTAACTCGTTCGATCCATATTTATCGGAAACCGGATTTGAAAACGAAGTAAATGAATCACAGACGGAGGCGTCCGAAGAAAGGCGGCATGGACGCATTTCAGATATACGAAAAGACATAAGGCACATGGTTATATTAGGACCTCCCGGCATGGGTAAATCAACCACGATGCAGTATCTAGCTTATAAAGATGCGCTCGAGATACAGAAAAGAACTGTAAGCGAAAACATCAAATATCCAGTGTATATCGAATTGAAATATTTCGATGAAAATAACGGGATCATTCAGATAATTGACGATACCGTAAAACTCGGCCGCGAAAAATTAACGCAGATTCTGGAAAATGGTAACCTGACCTTATTCCTTGATGGCCTAAACGAAGTGGGAGATAAATATAAGGGAGAAGTCAGAAAACAAATAATAAATGAAATTTTAAGAAAATATCCAGAAAATACGGTTATAATATCGAGCCGTCCGCAGGCATACAACAATGAGTTCAAGATCCCGGCGTTTAATTTACAGCTGATGGATGAGGAAAAGATCAAAGAATTCATTGTGAAAAATTATACGGACGGGGAGACAAGAGATAAATTTGTCAATGATCTTTCGGCAAATTCAAGGCTATTCAAGCTTTGCCAGGTGCCTTTGACCTGTAATATGCTTATTAAAACGGTTCAGAAAATGAAAGGGTGCATACCCGAAAACAAAGGGCTGTTAATTCGCTATTTCACGTCACAATTATTCGCTATCGATCGTGAAAAATCAGCTTTAAAAGAAAGCGGGATCGACCTGATGACACAAGCGGCCGTGCTATCTTATCTTGCTTTTAATACCAGAATGGCCGGAAGCGTTGGATTTACCGAAAGCAGGGCTAGCGAGCAAATAAATAAAAAACTGGAATTTTTCCACAAAAAAGACATCGATATAATTGAATTTGTAGATAAAATGATAGATTTGAATATGCTTGAGAGAAAACTTACCGGGCATTTGAGCTTCACGCATGAAATTTATCAGGAATATTATGCCGCCGAAGAACTTTACAATCTCGAAGAAGAGGGCGAGCGAATAATCAAAGAAAAAGGAAACGATCCTTTCTGGGAACAGCCGATAATTTTATATACCGGGCTTTCAAGAAACAGGGAAAGATCGGTTATGGCGATCTCATCTGATAACACTCTTCTAGCTGCGCGGGCGATAACTTCATCCACAAAGGAAGAGCCAGAACTGACCCGGCAGATTATGGCGAAGGCTGAAACTCTCGCGAAAGATCTCTCAAAACCGAAAAACGCCGGACAGGGAATTTTAACGCTTCTGGAACTGGACAAAATAGATAAGATCAATGAGATAATTTTAATGATCAGCAATCCCGGAAAGAATGAAAGGATGATCGCCCGCGAAATTATAATGAACGCAACCGTCGATCAGGCATTAAAATTCGTCGGAGTTATTTCGCGCCATAAACATTCCGTGACGCTCTGGGCATTCGAATTTCTTTCAAAAAGATATTTCGATAATTACCCGCCTCACCTTAACGGTGAGATAAAAAAACTTTTGAATGACCTGCTGGAATTCAATTCCAATTTATACAATAAATCCGCGGCGTGCCTGTTGCTAGCGTTCCGGGTTAAAAATCTCGACCATAAGATCTTTGAAAAGGTCGTCAGGTTGAACTTCGCCAAAAACTTTAAAATAACTATAAAGCTTATCAGGCAATATGAATATACCGACTATTTCTACAACGACATAAAAGAAAAGTTTGTCAGCCTTCTCGATAATAAAAAATTTGACGACGCGTCTTTCATAGCCAGCCATTCAGGGTTAAAAGCCGATTTTAAGGAAATATTATTAGATTTTTATAAAAAAATCATAGAAAAAGATGATTTCGATTCGTTTAAGAAATTTTTAAATATTATTTCCGCTTTAAAATTTAAAAACGCGATAACGGAGAGCGATGAGCTAAAACAACTAACGATCAATTACTATAAGGATATTGTTGCTGATAAATCTATTGATTTTAATAAATCTAAGGACATGTACAATATTTTATGTGATTTTAAAATCAACGGCGATGCTATAAATATATCCAAAACTTTGATAGATAAGATACTTGCTGATTCCGTTGTTAAAGATTTCGAAAATTTCCATGATAAAATTGACGGATATAATAAAAACGAATCAAAATTGTATTTTGCCGTATCAATAATTGAAAAAGAACATCTGGAAGAAGAATATAAAAATATAATGAACAAGATCATCACCGACTTATTAAATAATTTTTTTATAAAAAAAGCCGTATATTTGATCGATAAATTCTCTCTATATGATCATTTTCGCGAAATAATACAAAAAGCATTCGCAGAAATGCTTAACAACATAACCGTATATTATTCGGAAATCGCATATCTGGCAGAAAAATACAATTTAAAAGAAATTTTTAAAAATCGAATGGCAGTTTTATCAGAATTATTCTTCGAAACGTATCTGGACATTATCGGCAATCGTGAAGACTTGAATGCCACAATTATAAAATTATCGAAATTTTACAATGGTAACATCATGGAAGAATTTGAAAATAGTAAGAATAACACTGATCTTATAAGAGAAAAAGATTTTAATATAGATCTTTTTATCGACGGAATTTTATTTGAACCCATTTCAGAAATTGGATATCCCAGCAGATTTGATCAATATTTGTATTATTTTAAAGGAACATTTTGCAATAAATATTTTAATTTAATAAAATTATTCGGTCTGGAAGATTTTTTTATTCAAAAATTTAAAATATTAATTGATAAATTATTTGAAATTGAAAGAGTTTCTACACTTGCAAGCATCATTAAACATTTCAACTTATATGAAAGATTAAAACCTGAAATTGATTTACATATAAGTAAATTAATAGATGATAAACAATTAAAACAATTAATATGTTTAGAAAGTTATTTACATGAAAATTCTAATTTTAAATTACCTGATAAAATCAAACCGCTATTATTAATAGAGAAACTCAATGAAAATAACCACTATTGGGGTTACATTGAAGAAAAAATAGCGGTCGAAGAATATAACACAATTGAATTCGAAGATTATTTTAAAAGCACCATCCATAATTGCTATACCCAGATTCAGAGCGTCATATCCAAGTTATCCGAAGTTGAAACATCATGGTTCCTGATCAATATGTTGGGTATTTATAATGAGTTTTTCGAAAAATATTTTTATAGAGCATTCGAAGATTTCTGGAGTTTCGAGCGAAACCATAGATTTTATAGTCGAATTAGCTTTACGAATTTATTAAACGGGTTCATAAGTAAAGCGGTTGAACCATCAATAAACCAAGTTAATACGATCGATAACATGATCATTGTTCTAGCCGATCTAAAAAACACTTATTCAAAGGAAATCAAATCATCGATCACAGCTTATTTAGAAAGTGATTTAAGTCTTCATCAATTCTATGGCTTTTTATTAGTTGATAAATTTGGTCTTGAAACCGATTATAAAAATGAAATAACTGACTATGCAGCTTGGTTATTAGAGGAAGTTGAACGGCCCCACGAAAACAAACCATTCTGGCTGAAATTTTTAATGGCGTGTTTTTATATAAAGAAATATAATATCATTTTAAAATTTAAATCGCCCTTGATTAATATGCTCAACAGCACACTAAAAAAGATAACATTATATGGCTTGATTGATTTTGTAAAGATCATCGAATCACTGGATTTAAAGGACAATTTTAAGGATGCAATAGAAAAATTTATCAATACAAATAAACCGGAAATATTAGAAAAAATTTATTCCGAACAGGAAAGTTACGCAATAAGATTAATAGAGATCATAAAAATAATCGGTCTAGAAAAAAAATTTCACCCGTTGTTCAAAAATATCGTATCTGAATTGATTATAGAAAAAAACCTCGTCAAGCATGCTTCTGAAATAAGAAAAGCGTTTCAACTTGATAACGCAGAATTAACGGACGTATTTAATTTTATCGAAAATTTGATAAATAACTCATATTTAGACAAAGCGTTATATATAATAGACACGATTGATTTCGACACCAGGCAATTCAAATCTTCGATCGCCGGACAGATAAAAAAACTAAAGGAAAAAGGCGATTCTACAGCCAATAAATTAGTATTAAAACTCGAAAAAAAATTCGATATTTCTCCACAAAATTCCTGACTTTTCTTAATCAACTTATTAAATTGCAAGCCGTGATACCTCCTTTTTCTAATGATATGATCTGAACATGTCTGCCGCTTGAGGTGATTAAAAAAGCGTTATTAAAATTACGTATTTTATCATATGAAGCATTTAAATAACCTAAAACTGATTGATCGGCTGATGATTTAACCATAATTTCATTAATATTTTTATAAACTTTATAATTACATTCACATGACATGAAAAATATATCAATACGTTCATCTATAATATTTTTAGGTTCAAACGTATTTAAGTCAATTATAATTGTTTTATTATCAATTGTATTCGTAAAAAGAAATTTTTGGTCTTTTGAAAAACAAATATCGGTATAATCATATTTTTCAAAAACCTCGGTCGATGTCTTTTTTTTTGTTATACAATCAAAAAGTCTAATTTTATAACCGGCGATATAGGCGATTTGTTTTTTATCAGGAGTAAATCTGATTTTTGTGATTTCTTCTTTTTCGTCTGGGTTTATGCAACTATTTATTTCGTTATTTATTAAATCAACAAAATCAATTATATTTTCGTTTTTTAATACGGCAATGTTATTTTCATCTAAAACAAATACATCACGGATGGGTTCATCAAGATTTATTTGAGAAATTAATTTTCCTGATCCCGAATTCCAGATTATTAATGATCCGTTTTCATCAAAAGTAGCGAAAATATCATTTTTAGCAGAATGAAAAATATTATTTATGCTATGATAGTGGCCTGATGGAAGATCATATTTTGTTTCTGACATAGGTTCCCAGAACCTTATTTTATTACCATCCGTCGAAGCTATTAAATCGCCTTTACCGGAATAGCAAACTTTGCCGACGGGTGTTTCACTTCCTGAAAAAATGTTGTGTATTTTGCTTTCTTTGAGGTCCCATATTATTATTAATTTATCGCGTCCGGTTGAAACAAGTTTACTGTAATCAGGCGAAAAACAAATATCTAATACCATATCTTTATGACCTTTGAATCTGTTGACTTCAGTCATGGATTGAATATCAATGATAACTATTGAATTGTCATCGTTGAAAGCCAATGTTTTACTGTCGGATGAAATTGTAATAGCATTGATATTATTATAATAACTAAAGTTGCTATAATATTTATTACTTCTTAAGTCAAACACAAAAATTTTATTTTTATTTTTTATAATGCCGCTCGCCGATAAAACTATTTTTTCTCCATCAGGCGAAAAACAAATATGATGATTATCTGACAGTTCGCTTATTGAAATTACTTTTGTTTCTGAGCCGGAGCTAATATTGTAAATGATTATTTTATCAATAAACGATATTGCAATATGAATACAGTCAGGTGAAAAGCAAAAATCAAAAACTTTATCACTTTTAAGATATATTGTTGAATAGTCCCGATTTTTAATATTATAAATTCTGATTTTATAGTCTAGTTCGTTATCAATTAAATTATCGTAATCGTCATAATAATTGATTTCACGAATAATACAGAAAGCTATTTTCGAATCATCAGAAGACATAACAGGCATTTGGGGAATATCATACTTGATTTCATATTTACTATCATTTTGCTGCGAAAGACAAATTTCATCATCTGTGGATTTTACGGAAAACTGATAACTTTCGCTTAAATCGTTAATATTCCAAATTTTAACGATGTAATCAACATTTAAATTATCTGAAGTATCATAACCGGCGGATAATAATTTTGATTCAAATGGCAGAAAATTAATATACCTTAATGAATTGACATTGGTGTCAATAGACGCTGTTAATGCTGAATTTAATGGAATTAAAGGGGGTCTTTTAGCGCGAAGCCAGAAAAAGTGAGGATCATTTTGAAGTTTTTGCTGATGCCATTTTTCGAGAATTTTATGAAAATAGATTTTATTACCGTTAGATTCATTTATATTTGAATTGTTATGTATTGAATGGCTATCATGCCAAAATCCGGAATTCCATATTGATTGAAATAATGCCTGAGGATAATCGGCGGAATGAGCATTAATAAACTGCACGTTATTGCGTAATGCCTTGTTGATCAATTCTAACACAAAATAATAATCATGTTTTTTGGGAATAAATTCAAGTGAATCAGAAAAATCTTTTAAAATATTAAAAGAATGTCCGGATTTGACCTTAAATTCAAGAAAAGTTATATCGGTCAATAATTCAATAATATCATTTGTTTTTCCGTTTTCAATCAAATGTGAAATTCCCCATTTTAAAATATAATTTTCAATTTTTGAGTTTTTAAAATTATTTATAAAGGCCTGCTTGCATATAAAATTATTAAATAACTTCAAGGATTCCGCGTTTGATTTAGAATTTTTTAAAAACTCGCATAAAGAATTGTGATATAAAGAATATATATATAATCCTGATTGATTAAATTTAACGTTTATGAGCGGTTTAATAGCCTGAAGAGCCTTATGCAGGATATTTTCAGATAATAAAAGTTCTCTCTTGTATAAAAAATCATAAATCTCGTCGAAAGTCAATGGCTCTCTTGCTAAAGTTAAAAGACAAACGAGCGGAGTGATAACTTGCTGAAGGTCTCCGATGCTATAACTATTGATCAGTTTTGTATAATATTCTTCAAGAGAGTTTGGAAGATCAGGTTCGCTTCCAATAATAACCCTTTTTTTCATTATATCTTCTATTACAAATTTAACATATAAAGGAAGGCCCTTGGCTTTTGATTGTACTCTTGAGATAAATAGATTTTTAATGGGTCCCGGGTTGATTTTTTCATTGTCGGCGGATAAGCAGTCCATTTTTATTAACATTTCTCGAAGCGGCTTAATGGTATCGATTTTTTTCAATATCATCTGTCTTATGTCATCTTCAGACATACCTTTTAAGCCGCCTTTAAATATTTCTTCGCATTTTAATTCTTCAGAAAATTTTGTCACTTCGAATTCTGGCCTTCCGGCAAATAACCATACCGTTGAATGATTAGAAATTTGCCGAATATTTTCAGCTTTAAATTTTTTATCAAATTTAATTAGTTCATCGATTCCATCTATAATAAAGAATACTTTAAATGACGATTCAGTCAAAGAACATATCATTTTTTTAATGGAATTTAATTTGTTTTCATTACTTTCATTAGGCTTAAATTCATTGTAATCTTCCAAATTATACGATTCAGGATTGTTTTTGATTTGTTCATGAAGTTTATTGTGAATATTTTTTAGAAAATCATCGAAGCGAATATTTGCTGCATCATTTGATTTAAATCTATAAGGCAGTATTATCTTTTTGACCGGTTTGAGTTTGTGCATGTAAAAAAATGCAATATATGAATTTAAGTATGATTTTCCTATGCCGGCAGGGCCATTTATTATAAAAAAATTATTTTTTCCGGCTTTGAAAGCATAATTTAATGATTTTAACACCGTTAAAATGTCTTTTCGCCTGCCGGTGAAGTCCCGCACTTCTCTGAATAATTTTTCATCATAATCTGACTGAAACTCACGGCTAGAGTTATTAACAAAAAAAATTGTTTCATACGTTTTGAAAGCTTTTTCGTCAGACTCATTTTCATAAAACATGTCAGACCCTAAAGGTATGTATTCAAGATAAGTAGATTCTTTTCTTGAGTAAATTTGAGTCAATAATTTTTCAGATGAAGAATCGTTTTCAATTGAATTTATAATTTGGTTTGGCTTGTCAAATATAGTAAATGGCCACAATGGGAAAGATAAAGAATTATCTTTTTGTGGTATTTCCGATAATATAACAGTTCCTTTATTTTCATCAAGAAGTTTTTTATTATAAAATTCAGAAGTTTGAAAATATGAAGGTAATTCACCCTTTAATAAAATGTAATTATTTTTATGATCTTTTGATATTAATTCAAAAGAGTTTAACCAATCCAAGTCATTTAAAATTAAGTTTTGAAATTTTGGACTCCAGTATTCCAATAAATTTGAGGCTTTTTCATCACTCATTCTGCCGTAATGCGCTAAACGGTTTCTAAGAAATTTGAAATCAATTTTTAATCTGTCATTTTCGTTATTATCATAAATGAAATTTTTAATGCTTTCAGAAATTTGCTTTATGCCATCGATCCATTTATTGTTATTTTGATGTTTATTTTCTGAGAAATTTGAAATTAAAATCAAATTTTCATTCCATTTGCCCATAGTTGGCAGATCGAAATTTAATTTAATTTTTTTTATTAATTCCGGTTGTAAAAAATTATAATTTTTTAAATATGAAATGCCAATTATTGAGCATAATCTTAATATCATTTCAATTACGTCACACATGCACCAAAGCTTTAAGACTGGATTGCTTTCACTTTGATAATAACGTAATGGAATTGAAAGAGCAGTATGTAATTTTAAAATTTTTTCATTCATAATAATCGATCATTAATATATTAACTATTAATATTAAAATATTAATCTTTAATAGTCAAGAAATTTTTAAAATTATTATTTTTAATGCAGTATTTTTAAAAACACTATCTGTTAAGATGTTTTCGAAATAAATAACAATAATTTTATTAAATTTAAAAAAAGGAGGCGGTCAACATGATGAGATGGGCAATAGGTGATATACACGGCATGGCATCGAATTTAAGGGCGCTTGTCGCTAAAATTTCCGGCCTGGAAAAGGTCCTGCCGGATGGAAAGGTCGGCCGCCTTATTTTTACGGGAGATTATATAGACCGAGGGCCTGAGGTCAAGCAGACTATAGATTTTATAATGGGCCTTGGGTTTGAGACGGTCCTGCTTGCCGGAAATCATGAGGATATGATGCTCAGGGCGTTCCATGGAGGGCCGGATTGCCTTATGTGGCGGCAGGTATGGCTGGAAAACGGCGGCGTGGAAACCTTGCGTTCGTTTACGGGCGCGGCGGGACTGAAATCGGGAGAATTAGCCGCGTCGGCCGCCGCGTTTACGATCGAAAAAAAATACCGCGATTTTTTCGAAGGCCTCGGGCTTGTGCATGAAGAAAAAATAGGCGGCGTTAATTTCGTGTTTGCGCATGCCGGCTTCGCGCCCGGAAGCGAAGTTTCTGACTTTGTTAAACAGGGAAGCGGAAAAAGGCTTAATGACCACATAAGCGGCGGCGCTATAGATGACGAGACTTTGTGGAACCGCAAAAAAAGCCCTGAAAAATTCGGCGATTATGTGGTGGTCCACGGTCACACGATAGTTTATATGATGCCGATATCCGGAAATTACGACGGCAGGTCGGGAACGCCATATATAAGGTTCGAAAATACCCGTCCGGCCTTCGAATATGTCGGGAACGGCAAGGTCGTCTGGAACGGCGGCGCGTCCTTCGACAGGATGATCTCAATAGACATAGACACCGGGGCGTTCCTTGAAACTTTAGGGCACCCCGGTTTTTTATGCGCCATCGGCATATCGGACGAAGGCGTCGGTAAAGGCGTCATCCAGCTGCTCAGGGCCACGAAAAATGGCGAGGTGTTCCATGAAGAGATAAGGCTGGTCAGGTAGTGAAGATTAAAAAATATTCGCCGGCAAAACCGGGTGCAATTATTAAAATGCAAAAACTAAAACTATCGTTATTATTGAATTTGTTTAGATAAATCCTTAAAATTTTATAATAAAATAAAAGGTTAACGAAGGAAAAAAGATTAAAATCAGGAAAATTGAAATTACGGCAAAGGGGCGCCGCGGCTGGTGAATGGTGCGGAATGCACGCCCCTGAGCCGTATAGAAATATAAGGAGGAGAGCGGATGAACAGATTGATGCAAACCCCGGGAATCGAAGTGTTAACGGTCAAGGTCGTCCACTCGAAATACGGAAAGCTTGTAAACGTGACGTATTCAGAAAATGGCAGTCTGTTCGAAACTTTTTATGAAACTTCCGCATGAATTTAATGCGGAGGAAAGGATTCGAACTAATCGAAATGAAATAAAAAAAGCATTAAATAATAAATTATAAAAAATAAAAACTATTTTATTTAAACGATAATCAAATCAAATAACTAAAATTTTATTATTTTTTAACAATATCGAATATCGAATAAAATTGAAAAGGAGGAGTTCCAATGATTACATTAACAATGCATGCACTTAAAAGGCTCCAGCAAAGAGGAATAACTAAAGAAGCCATAACCAGCGTGATACTTTACGGCGTAGAAAAATTTTACAATGACGTAATAGTTTATATGCTTAAAAAGAGTGAAACACAAAAGCTGTTCAAGCGTGAAGGTATAGACATACGCAAATATGGCGGCATAAAGGTAGTCATGGGGGTTGAGAACCAGATAGTCACCGTCTACAGGTGCGAATGATAACGGCGCCGGGCGGTCCCGGCGCGGCGCGGAATAAGTAAAAAATAAAGGAGGAGTTACTATGAAAGACAACGTCAGCGCGTTACCAGAACAGGCGAATAACGGTGTCGCCCGCGAGCTCAAAGAATCTAATGTAAGCGTCAACAGCAGGCTCCTCAACCGCTCTTATAATCCGGCGATGCTCGAAATGATAGCCAGCAACAATCCCGGCGCATGCAGCTACGATAAAGGCGCGCTGACAATGAACGGCCTGGCCTATCTGCTGTTCAGCGAAGGGCTGAGCGGGGCCAAAAATAAGATAGAGGCGATCAAAAAGTTGAACGTGGAAAAATGTGAAGGCGGAGTAAGTGAGCGCGAAAAAAGCGCAGGTGAAAAGGAGGCCAAATAATGAGAGGCGACGTTATTTTCGTGTATAAAAGGCTCGACACGGCTTTTGGCGGAGCTTATTCGGTGTCGTCCGACGGAGGTGCCGTCACGGATGGAACTTTTTCGTCCTACTTCAGCTACAAGCATTACGGCATCGATCTTGGCGACGGCGATGTCGTTCACTTCACCGGTGACAGGCCTGAAAACTACAGAATCATCGTTACGTCGAAGTTCGTTTTCGCCGGCGGCGGCCGAGTGCACGAGGATAACGGCGTAAAATACGAATTCTCGAAAGAAGAAACGGCCTCCCGCGCTCTGAGCATGGTCGGCGACGATTTCGGCCGCTATGATTATCTTACAAACAACTGCGAGCATTTTACGAGCTGGTGCTCAGCCGGCGCCAAAAAGAGCCGCCAGTCCGAAAATGTGAAGAATATGTCTAAAGCGGCTATTATTATTATCATTACGATATTGACCGGCGGAAGGCCGATCATGTTTTAAAGGCGAAACGGTGTTTTAATATAAATCGACTAAGGCGGTGATGGTATGCTGTTAGTTACGCTGCTTGTCTCAATTTTTATGAAAACATTTTTAAATTAAAAAGGAGTGATATTTATGAGTATATTTAAAATCCTTTCGGGAATCCAGACCGTGATTTCGATCTTTCTCATAGTAAAAGACATTTACGACAAAAAATAATTTGTGAGTCATGAAGGAGAGTGGAATTTATGAAATCGAATAACAAAAACGGCAAAAATAATAATTACAAGCAATACGTTGATCTGGCTGAGAAGATAATTAAAATAATCAAAATAATAATAATGAAATAAAGAGGTTTATTATGAATATTGATCAGCAAACTTTAAATTTCAGCGACGGTGAAGCTTTTGATAAATTGAAAGAACTTACTGAAAGATCCATAGATAAGGCGCTGACGGCCGCGGCCACCGAAATGGAAAACTCGCGCGCCGGGCATAAATATTACGTGCACAAAACTAACGCGTTCAACTTTAAATGCGAGTCTGAAATGTCCTGCGCCGGTTCTGAATTCGTAAAGGCTAGAAATATCCGCGAGATAGAAAAAGGCGACAGGATGCTTTTTCTAATGCCGATAAATTCACGCGCGGAAGAAAGCGGCCTGCCGTGCAAAAAATTAATGTTCGTGGCGTCCGCAGTGGCCGGCGATCGGTTCATCGTTGAAAACCCTGTTTTAGGCTACGATCTTTGCGAAACCAAGCTTAGGATAGAAGAACTCGAATTTTTTGAAACGCCGGTCAGCGGCGAAGTGTTTTTGAAAGCGTCACCGGGCGGCCATTCTGGCACAAGGACCGTCACTATATCGGATGTGTTAAAAACCGAATATAAGCAGATCGAAATATACGAATTCAGTTCGGTGTTCGACAGCGTCCGAAGGCAAGCGGCCGTTCCCGATTATTTAAAAGATATATTCAATTCGTGCCAGCCGGAACCCGGCTTTAAAATTTCTAAAAAATACAAGATCAGGGAAATGATAAAAATAGTAAATTCGGCTATCGGCATTTATTCAATGATCAGAAACGAAGATGAAAAAGCCAGGATAACGGACCTGATCGAATTCATCGCGGGCGTTTTCGAGGCGGCCGGCGTCAATAAAAACGCGGAAGAACTGAAGGAAATATATGCCAAAATAGGCCGCTATGTTGACTTCGAGCATATACACACCAGGGACGCGGGCCAGGGCGTTAAGGTACTCGACAGATTCGGCAATATATCCAGGTTCGGCTACATTAAATTCGACCGTTCGGACGGCGCGGAAAGTGATGGAAACGGCCCGCAGGGATGATCAAATAAATACAAGCAAATAAGAACATATACAAATATACAAATAAACTATTAATTTATTATAAAATAAAAAATTCAGGAGGTAATATTATGGAAAACAATATTCGATTATCAACTTTATCATTGACGCCCTCGTCCGTTGAGGATTCCGCTTCCGGTACGCCGGATATGCAGCATGACAAGTACAAAGCGATGCAGATACTCAAAAGCCTTCAATCAGGAACGAATCCTCCGGCGGAGCTTACTCCGTTGATACTGGCGTCGAAGACGAACGCGCTCAGCTCGATCGAAGAGGACATATGTTACGTGGCCAATACCGGCTCGTCGTCGGTCAAATTCATAAAAGGCGAATACGGCGCCGGCAAGACCTTCCACCTGAAACTCGCCGCCGCGCGAGCTATGGAAGAGAATATGGCCGTGGCGCACATATTTTTGAACAAGGACATGGCCATGCAGAAAATGAACGAAACGTACGCCAGGATAGTCAAGCAACTGAGGACGAAAACCCGCCTTTCTTTCATTGAAATGCTCGACGGCTGGATCGACGGCGTTCTGGATGAAGCCAAAAGAGGCTCGCTGCTTGGTGATTATGCCGAATTTATCATCGATACATTCAGAAAAAAATTAAGTTCGGTCGAAAGCGCCTCATCTTCATTTGCCATGGCGGTAAAGTGTTATATCAGCTGCCGTCTCAATTCGAATAACGAAGCGCTGTCGGCGATCGCGGGCTGGCTGGCCGGTGAGAGCAACGTCGGCCTCAGCGGCGTCAAGCGGCTGGCCGGCGTTCGCGGCGCAATCGATAAAACGAATTACCTTGAATTTTTAAGGGGTCTTCTGAGGCTTATCAAGGTCATGGGATACCGCGGAACGCTTTTAATGGTAGACGAATGTGAAAAGATGATGCTGATCCAGACGGCGAAATCACGCGCCTCGGCTTATGATACGATACGCGATTTCGTCGATTACACTTCCGACGGCACGCTCGAATCTACACTGCTCGTTTTCGCCGGCAACGCCGAGTGGTATGACGATCCGCATTACGGCATCGCCAATTACCAGGCTTTGTATGACAGGATCACCAACAGGCTCGAAAATAAACTAGCCGGTCGCTTCGTCAACAGGCGTCAGATAATGCTCACTCTCACCAACCTGCCGGAAACGGAACTTATAACGCTTATGAGAAAGATATGCGGCCTTTACAAAACGGCCTATGATTATGACCCCGCGCCGGCCGTAAGCGGCATGGAAGGCGAGCTGGCGGCTGTTTATAAAAACTCGTCGGCTCTGGCCAGGGGCAAAGTGCATCCCAGGACTTTCATACGCTCGTTCGTCGAGCTGCTTAACTATCTTGAACAGAACCAGGATTTGAACGGGTCCGCTGAAATAGTTAGTTTATTCAAGAGCGAAATAGAGCGCAGGGACGACACAGTGGATATGTACGAGGAAGTTTGATCCGCCGATGGGTAGATGGAAACAAAGGAGTGAATCGCAATGAAACTTCATTTCAGGCTAGCCAACTATATCGCCGGCACGCTTAGATGGCCGGATTTCACTAAGATACAAAAGATCGCCGTGCCGGAGCTGATATGCGGCAAAAACTCGCTGATAGTGGCGAAGACGGGTGCCGGAAAAACGGAGGCGGCGATGATACCGGTGTTCGACAAATTATTAAGGACCGGACCGGCGGTGGGCGGCGGAGTATTTTGTATTTATATAGCTCCGCTGAGGACGCTTTTGAACGACATGGCGGTAAGATTGTCTAAATGGTGCGATAATTTTTCATTTTCTTTCACGCTATGGCATTCGGACGCGCCTGAAAACCGGAAGGCGGCTTTTTTAAGATCGCCGACCGATGTGCTTATGATAACGCCTGAATCGCTGGAAAGTTATCTTATAAACCGCAACGAGGCCGACAAAAGAAAAGCGTTCAATCCTGTTCAATTCGTCATAGTCGACGAGGCTCATAGTTTTTATGAGAACGGCCGCGGCTATCAGCTCAACTCGCTTCTGAGCCGGCTGGCTTCATATACTTCGGGTAAATT
>Ga0209212_1003204_pt1 | contig 21986 bp, 10 predicted proteins | sample RifGroC2_FD_183996 | JGI IMG/M metagenome (GOLD analysis project Ga0209212, IMG submission 183996) | Groundwater microbial communities from Rifle, Colorado, USA - Groundwater C2 (SPAdes) (version 2) | ecosystem: Environmental > Aquatic > Deep subsurface > Groundwater | place: Rifle, Colorado... | reverse complement strand
CGGCCGGTGATCGAGGGAAATTTCCCGGTAAGTGTTCAGCATTTCAATTTCAACCGGCGTTTTCACTTTTTCCATTTCGCGGAAAACGTCGACGACCCTGAAGTCGAAATCGGCGAAACAGTTGTCGGGAAGCCATCCCTGCGTTTTGATATAATCGACGGAACGCAATTTTCCGTCGAAATCTCTCAACGACTGGCCGGATAAAAAAAGCGGTTTGAAATTAGCTTTTTTGTAATTGCCGATGAAATCGAGCACTACGAGATTTTTTTTGCCTTCGCACAATCTCAGCCCACGTCCGAGTTGCTGCAGGAAGATCGTAAAAGATTCGGTCGGCCTCAAAAACAATTCCATCTCGATATGCGGAATATCGACGCCCTCGTTGAAAATATCCACGACGAAAAGCACTTTTATTTTGCGTGCCTCGAACGCTTTTATCGCGTCTTTCCTGTCGAAATATCCGGACCCGGTGTACTTTTCACATAATTGCGCGGCGCGTTCGTCTTTGAAAAAATCCGGCGTGCACGAATGAAGCGGAACCGCCGCTATGCCGTGTTTCAAAAAATTCTCCGCCATATAATCGGCGTGCTTTATCGACGAGCAGAAGGCGACGGTTAGGGTCTTTTCATTCGGCCTGTACTGCAAATATTTTTCTCTTATGATGTCCGCCCGCAGGCGCGCCGCGTCGGAGCTGACGTATTTTTTCTCGAGCTCGGCTTCGTCGTATTTTCCGTTGCTGTATTTAATCGAGCCGTAATCCACCGTTTCGTCGTAAATCGCGTGATAGGTGAACGGCGCGAGCCACAGGCTTTCGATGGCTTTTCTGAGATTCACTTCGTATGCTATATTATAGTCGCAAAGCGAATAAATATCGCGGTTATCCATCCGATCGGGAGTAGCCGTCAGCCCCAATAAAAAAGACGGCTTAAAATAATCGAGCACTGTTTTATAGCTCGGCGCCGCCGCGTGATGGAACTCATCGACGACGATGTAATCGAATTGTCCGCTCGAAAAATGCGCGTGTAAATTGTTCGGCCTGCTGATGCTCTGAATGGAAGCGAATACGACGTCGCAGCCGGCTTCTTTTTTCGCGCCGCAGTATTTCCCTATCGATTTGCCTTGATGGATTTCAGCGAACGTTTTAGCCGCCTGGTCGAGTATCTCTTCGACGTGAGCTATAAACAGTATTTTTCCGAAGGGAAGTGAATCCATCGCCGCGAGGAAAGTTTTTCCAACTCCAGTGGCCGCTATTACCAGCGCTTTTTTGTATCCTTCATCGCGCGTATCCTTCAATTGAAGAAGCGCGATCGCCTGAGACGGATTCGGTCCTCTCACTTTCGAGCGGCGTTCACTTCTTTCGATGGCATGAATGGTGTTCGGCTTCCAGGCCAGCTCATATTGGCGGATAAAATCGGGCGTAACCGGCTCGCTTTTCTTATCTGAAAGCAATTCGCCGAGTTCGGCCTCGACTTTTCTGAAAAGGGACTCGTTCGTTCCGGCTGTTATTTTACAATTCCATTCGACGCCTGTTTTAAGGGCGGTATAAGTTAAATTGGACGAGCCGATGAAAATCACGCTATTGGAACCTTTACGTTTGAAATAATAAACTTTAGGATGGAAAGCGCCCAGTTCGTTTTTATAGCACCGCAGATTTATTTTGCCGCCGAATTCGAGCAGCAATTCAGAAAGCGCGGCGGGCTGAGTGGCGCTCATATAAATACCGGTTATAACCTCTACCTGACAGCCTCTTTCCACAACGCGCCTGATATGTTTTTTAAGCAATTCCAGCCCAGATCGCATTATGAACGCGACGTTAAAGACCGCGGCGTCGCACTCGGCAAGTGCCTGTTCGAGCTGCGGCAGAAATTCGAGCTCGCTGGTGCGGTTGGTAAATAAATCAATGGTACCGCAATCATTATTCGCGCTGAAATTACGCTTGTTTTTCAATTCGCCGTATAGTTCGAAGCATTCGTCGCAAACGGCGATATGCGCGATAGTTTCGCGAATATCGAAACTAAGCAGCGGCCCGTCCGACGCAAGCGAATGAATATTATTTCTGAATGATTCACATCGTTTTTTGTTCATCATCTATTCCGTGTCAATCAAGAAAATGTTTTTTTCGAACCCGCCGCGTTTTTTATTTTTTTCAACTCTGATCTTCTCGATTTCATCTAAATCCCAGCCATATTTCGAGGCTATCGAATAAATGACCTCCAATAAATCGGCCATCTCCTCTTTAGACGGCGCGGCGATAAATTCGTCAGCTTCCTCTTTAATTTTAAGCGCGAGCATTTCGGCCGCTTCGTTATCGGACAGGATTCTGCTGTTATATTTGCGGCCTTCTTTTTCGATTATTTCCAATATTTTATCCCGGACTATTTTATTGTATACTTTCATTAATATCACCTTAATATGCGAAAATTTAAATAAGCTTATCAATTATTAATTTAGCCAGTGATTGTTTTGAGGTTCTTTCACTTCTCGTTTAGTTTGAAAAAGTGCCGAATCCAATAATCGTTAATTTTATTTTCCTTTTCAATGTTTCTATTTTGATATGTAAAGTAGTTTAAGGCCAAGCTTTTGTACAAGACGGCACGGCAGGCGCTATTATTTTAACACATTCTCGCTTCAAATCACCAGAATATAGATTAACTTCTATGGTTCAGGTTGCCTTTAGTTTTGAGGTCTCAATGTAATTATTAATTAAACCTCGACGCTAAAAATTTTAATTTTCCTCTTTGTTAAGATAATGTGAAATGACTTTTCTCACTTTTTTAGTTAAATCATTAATATTTATGGTTTTAAACAAATGATTTTTAACTATATTTTGAAAAACTTCATATTCCAAACTAGATAAATTACATACTTGAGACCACCATAATTCGGTTGAACCATCCTCTTCATGTTTAAATCTATTAATAATATATGACTCAGGCATAAGAAGAATTTTATTAAATTCTTCGTGATCGTTTCCAAATGCTTTTAAGAAATATTCGAGTTTTGTTCCAACAAGACCACGTGTTCGAATAAGAACGCATTGAATAGCACGAAGATATTTCATATTCCAATGTTTGCCAATGTTTCCAGGAGTCGAGGTTAAACGATTTTTGCTTTTTAAGTCAACATATCGCATTGGAAAAGAAAAAATATGTAGCCCGAGTTCTTCGTTGAGATCGAGATTAATTCTTAACCGATCATAAAAATCATTTGGATGATCCTTGAAGTTATAGAGTATATAATTTGATAAATGTGAAAGACCATATTTGGCAGCTAAGCGAATCTTTTCTATATACAATTTGCGAAGACTAATGTTATCAAATGCAATTCTAATAGGTCTGATGGCGATCTCACTTAATAAGGCCATTTTCTCTTCAGATAGCAGACGCGAATCCAAACCTTGATTAAAATCTATATATCTGTGAACCGTTGTTATACGCTCTGATTTGTTTCTATGCGAATATGTTGCTCCTTTAGCAAATCCAAGAGCTTTGATATCTTTGATAATGTCCTTGAATTTTTCAGACGCTAGAACATTATTGTCAAGTAATATAAGATTACGCTTATCACCATAGAGTTCTTCAATTTGCTGTATCTGGCGACGAAGAGGCAAATATCCTTTAAATTCAGGTTCGATTTGATGAACCGCACAAAATTTACATTCATTTGGACATCCACGAGTAGCATAAGCTATATAACAGTTTTGTAGTTCATAATCATAATTCGATTCATTGAGTATACTATAATCCGGGGTTAAATTGTCTATCACGGTCTTATTGCCGGCATCAAGTACGCCCGGAGTGTCGAGCAGTCCAAGAATGACTTTAGCACCAGTTTCTGACACTAAATCATTCCTAAGTAGTGTTGCTAATACTCCTCCCACAATAACATCTGACCGACGAGGCACACTATTCTGATAGTATTTAATTGCTTTAATAGTTTCATTCCAATAATAAGTAAAAAGAGAACTGACATACACACGATCCCAACGTTGTGAGCGCTTTTCGGGAACACATCCCTTTGCAAATACGACTCGGTCGTTCAGCCGTTTATGATATGCTGCGATCTTCATTAACCCCAAAGGTGGATATTTACTTTTGTACGCTGGCTCAATCAGCAAAATATTTCTCATAATTATTCCAATCTATCTGGTTCTGATAGTTCAAAAATGAAATGAACAAATTGTTTAGGAAGTGTCTTACATACAGCATTGTCAAGCTGTGGAATTGTTTTTTTAGAACTTGGAAGGAGAAAATCCTCAAGAAATTCATCAATTAGTATTTCCATACCTGAGTTTGCATAGCGTTCAATTACTTCCATTATTTCCTTTTCATCAGACACTTTCGTAAAATCAAAGCCATTTTGTTCTAAAATTATTGCATAATAACAAGACCATTCGCTGGGGGTTATAGTACCTGACCAAAAACGGTCATCGCGTTTTTTTATTGGAGTCATTTTTTTATTTTTAAAACCTAAGCAAGCACAAACAAAGAACAAAGCATGAAAGTCTTCGACGACTCCGTTTCCTTTCATATTATTATATAACTCTTTGTATTTGGCATCTGTCGCAACGCGAATTTTCCCATCCATTTTCATTGATATTCCTCCTCATCGCGAAGAATCACTTGAGCCGAATCGATATCTTGTTGTCTAATTTCGGTATTGCCTTCGCCCGTTGAATGCAATAAATAAAATTTTGCCCACTTACCGCCATTTTTCAGTAACTGAGCTTCTTGACGTCGAAATTCTGTATCTGTGGCAAGAAGAACCCATTGTGAAGCAAAAGTGGGTACGATATTAATAAGATGTTGTCGATGCTCGTATGATAATCGTCCAAAGGGAGTATCCATAAATAAAGGAATTTCGATTTTTTTCCCTTGCGAAGCAGTTATTGCTAATGCTGCAATAATTGAAATAGACATAATTTGTCTCTGGCCAGCAGAAATATTAGCAAGAAAGGGTTTTTTATATCGGTCAAGAACTTGTAAAGAATAATCATCGTTTACCACAATAGTCCGAAGATTATCTCGTCCCTCTTTATCTAGGAGTTCACGAAAAATTTGTGTAGCCGAATCACCAATCAATTTTTTAATCTCACAAGTAAATTGATTGTAAACTTCGGTGAGTGCGTCTTGTGTATCGCGAACAAGAATAGAGCGTCGGGACATTTCATCATTCAGTCCTACTTTAAGTTTTTCCTCTTTCAAAAGTGCACGAAGACGATCATTTTCTTGCTTGAGTTGTTCAAACTGTTCTTGTGCTCTGCGATCATTTGCAATTAATGATATAATATTATCCTGAAGACTTTTTCTATGCCCTTCTAATTTAGTAGCATCCTGTCGTTCCGAAGTTCCGATCTGATTGCGAACATTTTCAAGATTACGATTTATATTTGCGATGTCACTTGTTATATTTCCATATTGTTGCAAATTTCTTTCAACTATACTTGCATCATCACCAAAGTGATTTCGTACATCTCCAAGGTGACGCCATAAACTAAGTGCCACATCCTGTGTCTTGATGTCCTTAGTTCGTTTTAACCAGTCCATGATATGGTTATATGATTCTGATCCTTCACATATATCATTGCCACATATACAACGCTTTTCATTAATAATTCGTTCGATCAGGTCGTGACGTATTTCAGATGGGATTTCCCCTTTTTGCTTCTGATGTTCAATATGTTCGAACACATTAATTACAGTGGGGGCTACAATAAGTGATGCTGCTTTGCAAACTTGATTGCGCATTTCAGCCAAAAAATCTTTTGCTTGTTGTTCTAAAGTATTAAGTTCCCGCTCGAGAGATTTTCTCCGTTCAAGTAAATGACGTATTTCATTAAATTTTTCTAATTCATTATCCGTCTTTTCTATCTCATGTCTAGCAAGTCTTATTTCATTTGCAAGACCTTCGATTTGTTGTTGTAAACGGTTTTGTTCCTCTTCATTATCACTAAGACGATTCATAATTCGAGACAATTCTTCATTTGATGAATCTGAAAGCTCTCTATCAATGGTTTTGGCAACCCGCCCTATTATTCGAATCGAAGTCTCTAACGCATCAACATTTAGCAAGTTTCGAATACCGGCGCTAATTTCTTTTTGTTGTTCAATATTTGCGCGAGTTAATCGCTCAATTTTTTCACCGTCGAACAAGAAATAATCTTTGACACGGCGGTCAAGAATATTATTAATAGTGGGATCAATTTCTGACGTAGCAAGAGTTTTACTATTTCCATCAATAGTGACTATTAGTTTTTTTTCATCTTCCTCTTCGATTATTTGCCCGGCATCTATCATTCCACGTATAGCTCTTCGTAAGTTATATATTTTTTTGTCATGCATAAATTCTAAATCTACTGATGTTCGAACTGGTGCTCCTTCAGTTGCCTCGAGCGCTGAAGTATTAACCAGTTGTATTTCTTTATGTGAAACACCGCCATCTTGGCTTAGACGACGTTCACCAAAAAGACAAAACATGATTGCTCTAAACAACCCTGTTTTTCCGCGGCCGTTTTCACCAAATATAACCGTCACATTGCCCTCTGGTAGAGAGGGATTAATAAATTCAATTTCTTGAATTCCGCGAAACTGGCGAAAATTTTCTATTTTCATTTTACGTAGTATCACTAAATATCCCCTTCCTTTACTTTGCAAGTTTCCGAAGAATTGTTTGAAGTTGATCTGCGACAGCCGCTTCAGAGTACTGCTCGGATAGTTTTATTGCTTGTATCGCTAATTCACGAACGGCCTTTGGGTATGCATTGAGTTTTTCTATTATTAAAGCATTAACATTAGGTGTCGTATATTTATCATCGCTCATTATTACTCACTCCAATCAAAAAGTTTAAGTTTATGATAAACATCCCATGGTTTTTCATCAAAAAGATTTAACATTTCAAATTGATTAAGAATATCCCATAAAGTTGATCGAGCTTCGAATTTATTTTTTGCAGAAGATGCAAATTCAGCAAATCTTGGCATTTCTCTTTTGAGAATGTTTGCATCTGTGTCAAGTTTTAATTCTTGTCTTTCTAAAACAGGTGTGACTATAAAATCATATATATCCGCATGATGTTTACCTTTTACTTTACGAAGAATTCTTCCTCTGCGTTGAACAAACTCGCGTGGATTAGTGCTACTTGCAAGAATAAAAGCCGTCTTGGTCGACGGCACATCAACACCCTCGTCAAGGCATTTAATGGCAACAAGCACTTGTATATCGCCGGCATCAAATTGTAACAACAATTTTTCGCGGTCCTGAAGATTTACATCGCAGACAAATTCATGACAGCGTAATCCCAACGCAGAAACCGCTTTTAAAATTTCTTTATGCCCGCCCGGTGGACAATAAATAAGAATTCCGGTTGGCTCGACAGCATTTTTTCGGCAGCATTCTTGTATATTAGCAAGTAATTTGAGTAATAATGGTAATTTTTGCTGTGCAGCGGAAATAATATGTGCGCGCTTTAAAAGCAAGATTTTTAGTTGCTCATGAAGTTTTTGATCACATTCTGCACGAGTAGAAATTACTACAATTTTTCGCGTTAATTCCTCATATTGTTCATACTCTTCGTTGGTAAGGCTGACCAATTGTGGGTGGTAATCATAAGGAGTAAGAAATTCACCGATCGCTTGATCTATGGTGTATTCAAAACATGGCGGTCCAAAATAATTGAAAATGGTATCAGTTCCTTCCTCATCAAACCATCTGCGTGGCGTGGCAGACAATCCAAGCCGTAATCCGGCTTTCTTTGTTAGTGCCTTACGCAAATGTTTAGCACCTAGGCCGTGCGCTTCATCACCGATTAGCATAGTATTATTTATAGGAAGACGCTGAATTGCTTTAGTAAATTTATCTGTTGCAGCAGTTTTATGAACCGCTATTGCACAAATATTGGACTTTACACCGATATTAAAGTCTTGAATTGCCGATTTTACCTCAATCTGCCATCGGCCATGTTCACCACTACAAATTATCGGTTCAAAACCAAACTGACGGCAATTTCGACCCCATTGCTCAAGCAAATGTAAATAAGGAACAAAAATGAGTAAAGCAAGACGCCCCTTTTTTTTATAAACAGATGTTGCTGCCGCCAACGATGTAAATGTCTTCCCTGTACCGGTGGCCATTTCAAATATTCCACGACATTCAGCTTCGTACCATTTTTCAATAGCGGTTTCTTGATAATCATGAAGTTTTACCGAACAACACGGGCCGGATGTTTTTTCAAATTGTATAGTTGGACTTAAATCAGAGGATTTCATTCGAGCATATGGCGGTTCAGCTGAAGTTCTCAACTGAATTAATTTCTCGTGTATGGCATCAGGAATTAGATAAATACGAAATTGTTTATTCTGATTGTTCCATAATGCCTCAAGTCGCAAATTGTGCATCTCAACATATGGAATTTGACCAGAACTCCAAGAGTTAAAAACTGAAAACGCCTCTCCGTTTAAAGAGGCCTTAATAGAATCGTTCAAAGAACCATGAATTGCAACCATATCCGAATTTTTGTCGGTAAAAACAGCTACTTTGTCATGATAATCTCCGGCAGACTTTCGATCACGTGGAAGCGCAAAACGAAATTCGAGAATTCCATCAGCTATCATCCAAGCAAGTGTGTTGCGTGTATCATATTCTAAATTACTTGAAAGGTCTTCAAGATTTCGAAAAAGAATTTCTCGAAGGAAACTATCATTTTTGGCTGTTTCCCCCAAATTAAGCGCAGCCCAATCAGCCTCTTCAAGAATTGGTGATAAAATAATCCTTGCCTTACCACCATTTTTTACAAGATTAGTTATTCCCGCTGCCGCAAGACGCAACCAGCCGGATGTAAAAAAACCCACTCCACGAAGATAATCTATTGCATTTGTGAGTAAAGGTACTTGTAAGTCTCGAATTAAATCAAATTTTTCACTATCGTAGACCGGCTGCAATTCAAGGTCTTTTAACATAAGTGTGTAACCTCGCTAATTTAACAACATATCCATCAATGATAACTCGACTGTTTTCTCCTAACATCATCGAAGTTAAACTTTTCTTTAAGATTCCGGCTTCGCGCATATTTGTAATAAAATCATCAAGGTTTGCTGCGCCATCATATCTATCACTAAGCACATAATAAAGAAGATCATCAAGGTTTTTGATGTTAAACGAATTGGGAATTGATACAAAAGCGTTTCGTTGTGTGCCAATAATACGATACTTATCTTCACGAGATAGAAGCTCTCTGATAAGAGTTTGTGTCCATGGAATATTTTTTGAAAGTTGTGGTAATTTTTCGTACATATGTTCGTATAGAGAAGTAATAAGCCCAAATGGAATACCGGCGTTTTTTCTGTTTTGCAAATGTTCCATCGCCAGCAATTCCAATTCTAACTGTTTTTTTTCTGTCCACATAAGTATTTCTATGTTCACAAAAACCCCATCACTATAATACACTATTTTGTTGTCTGCATACGTCACATTATATATACTCATTTGCGAATATCCCAAGTCATTTACAAAATGCTGATATAATTCAGATAAACTGCAAGGGTTTTGCTTCTGATAAATATAATTAATGATTTCTGAAGTAACACCTCTGCTATGTTGATTGTTTTTATCAGCAGTATCATTAATTAAACGAATACCAGGATACAAAAAACGGAATTGATCAGAAAAATAAAATTGAATTATTGAAAACAACAAAATAGAATTGGTAATTCCTAACAGTTTACAAGAAATTTTCTTGTCATTAAAAATCTTTACAACTGAAATGTGCTCCGATGAAGAAAGAACGGACTTAATATGATCAACAAGCGGTAAAAGTTTATCTTTTTCTATAGTTAATTGATTAATATGTATAAATTCACCTCGATTTATACGAAGTAAATTAGGAATATTAGAAAAATAATTAGCCAGAAAAGTGCTTTCTTTAACGCATAATGTTTCTGTAGCATACTTTTTTAATTCTTCAAAAGTCACAATTCTGTCTTGTTCAATTAAATATTCTTCTAGTGCAATAGGTATTGGCACACGTTGATTTACACTTTTTCGCGTTGTAACATAAGGGTATTGAAGGTAAGCAAGTACTTTATTATTTAACAATTTAAGACAAGAATAAAGCGCAATTGGACTTAAGATATTTTTTTCTTTAAGATCAGACATGTAAAATTCAAAAATTCCATAAATAGATATAAGCGGAATATTTTCCGAAAGTCTTTGTATCAAATCAATTTCAATTTTATTAATCAATTCAAAAGGAATTCTAATGTTATTTTTATGGATGTATTGACCTCTATCCCAAAGCAATAGATTTTCCACACGCTCTATATAACCACGAAAATTTCTTTCTGAAAATTGTTCGTTTATTGGACGTTTATCATTAATTATATCAAGTGCTTCTTTAAAATGTAAAGGTTTACCGACATCATGAAATAATGTCTCAACTAAAAAAGTGCCCTTCTTTTCATATTTAAGGGCCCAAGCATATTCACTATAGAGTGCAATATCGTCAGCCTTAAAATCATTAGCAATAAACCTAATATATCCGTTGGAATAATTAATTAGTGATTCATTCTTGCATGGTAGGTGTTGACAAAACTTTTGCATTACCCTATTGGCATCCTCGTATAAAAGCATACCATCGGGTTGATTTTCAATAGCTTTAATTAATAAATTTTCGATTTTAGAGCAATATAAGCATCGGTGCTCTGGAAGAATAATACAATTTATAGGATCGTGCAAAATTATGTATTCTGACGATAAACTAGCAATGGATATAATGGCTTCATCAGATGGGATTGTTGGCCACTTCCAATGTTTGGCTAATTCAGATGCTAGTTCATTAATACTGCAGGCGCCTCCAAATGAATTGATAATATAATTTATTGTTACCCATAATCTTTTTAGTCTCTCTGAACTTTGATGCACTAAAGCATCCAAATACTTATTTTCTATTTGCCGAACGCGCTCTCTTGACAAATTTTCATGTTGACCGATATCTTCTAAAGTCCATCTTTTTCCATCAATTATTCCAAAACGAAATGATAATATTAATGTTTTGCGTTCGTTATGGGTAATATTTTGAAAAAAATCATGTATGAGTTTAGAAAAATCACTATACAAATAACTTGAAATTCCTGTAGATAATTCATTTTTAAATTTTATTGCATAATTTTTTAAAATCCAAATTGAATAAATAATCTTTAAAATGTTTAATGAAAAACCGTGTTCAATTATTAATGCTTTTTCACTAATATTTATTACGTCTCTCCAACAAATAAAAGCAATTTTATCTTTTGTCTGAATATTGTCAAATTGTGGATGCTTCATTATATAATCATCTTTAATTTCCTCAATATCAATAGCCGAAAATATTGAATTATCAACCATATTATTAAAATTTACAATTAAATCAGTATGGTCTTTTTGACCCTTTATAGAAGCAATATAATCAAGAATTTTGACAAAGCATTCATCACTAATATTTGCATTAATTAAATATTCCAAAGAATATGACAACAGAAAAGAAGCAGGATCTTCAGGGAATAACATAACTTTACGCAAAAACTCTAAATTTAAAGTTGAAATACCGATGTCGCCGATTGACGGCAATTCGTTTATATTTTGAGTATCTTGAAGACCAATATTAAAAAGTTTTGATAAGGTATTACTTAAAACACTACACTCTGATACAAAAGTTTTATTATTATTGTATGAAAGTTCGTTATTTGGATTATTACATAACTCAAAAGTTTCTGGATATTGTTTAATAATTTTTTGCCTTAAAAATATAATCTCATTCATGCATTTTTTTTCGATACTAGTAAGTGATTGAAAATCAGAAAGAGTGTATAAAATCAATTTCTCAATGGTAAAAATTTTCCTCTGCAAGAGAATTTTTATCGCCATTTTTGAGAGATTACTTATTAATTCCTCTGGTATTTCTGATTTCCAATTCATGATAGGCATATTTTATCATAAAGCGAACCATAAGTAAAGATTAAATATCGTTTTTTTGAATAATTTTTGAGTAAAACCTATCGTTAATTTTGAATTATTTAAAATGAATATTAAACTCGCTCAGCATTTCATTGTCAATAATTCATGATGCATTAAAATAAATTGAATGATATAGTAGTAAATCGCGATGTGATAATTTATTTGCGGATAAGTTCTAAGTAAAACTTGAAAAAAATATAAAATTATAGATTGCTTATTTCGCGGCGATGCCAGGTGCAACCGAGCGCCTCACGAAAATGGAGAACTTAACATTGATGGCGTTCTTGTTAAGGGTGGGTAATATAGTTTCGAAGCTGTGCGAGCGCCCAGCGAGCGAGCTGAGAACAACGATGATTAAGATGAGTCCGGCAGCGAGGCCTTTCGGCTAACGCCCACGCGTGGGCGAAGTTCGGCGCCCCGAAAAACGCTTGCGTTTTTCGAGGGCGGCCGAATTTGATTTAGCCCGCATGGCCGAGCGCGCCACAGGGCGCAGCTCGCTCGGGCTAAAATCGAGTAGGAGACCGGCCATTAATTGGCCGGTCGTCCTCTCACACCGCCGACGTGCCATTCTGCATCCGGCGGTTCGTCAGACATTGCGAAGTTTCAGATAATATTTCGTTGGATCGATCAAGCCGAGGTTTAGGGCGATATACGGATTTGTAACGGTTCTTGTTAATATATGACTGCCGGCTATTCGCCAGTAGCCTTTACGCGAATTCGAAAACTTGCGGGCGGTGTCATCATCCAGTCCAAGTCTCCTCAAGTTGTCGTATCTGCATTTGATGTTCTTCCATGATTTCCACAGACACATTCGAATGCGTTTTCTCAGCCATTTTGCTGTATTATTAAGCATCGTTTTAATATCCGCCGGCATGTAATAATTCAGCCATCTCATCAGATATTGATTAAGGCTCTTAATCCGTTCATAATATTCATGTTCGCCCTTGATTTCACAGATAACTTTATACCGACCGTGCCGTCAGTTTTATTGTAACTCGTGAAGCCCAAGAATTTTCGCTCGGCCGGATTTGCCACCGTGCTCTTTTCACTATTGATACGCAACCGCAATCGGTTCTTAATGAATTCCCTGATACTTTCCATAACCCGCCGGCCGGCACGTTCGCTTTTAACGTATATGTTGCAATCGTCGGCGTATCTGCAAAATTTATGGCCGCGAATCTCAAGTTCCCTGTCGAGAACGTCAAGCAAATATTAATATGGTCTTTATGCCTACGAAATTTGGTTTATTGACTAATAGGAAGTACAACTCTAAAACCAACACCGGCGCTCCGATATGTTGACAAATCGAAGTGACGAGCCCCGGAGCGGTTGTATATAGCAGCGTTGACCCAAGTGCCACCCCGAAGCACTCGCTTTGTACCCGAAGCCGGTCCTGTCGGATCGGTCACGGAATCGCCTGAATAAGTTCCATACCAGTCCGAACACCATTCGAAAACATTTCCACTCATATCAAACAAACCGAATGAATTGGCCGAATTTAAGCCGGCCAAGGTGGTTCCGACGGGATGGGTTTTGCCTCCCGAATTGCTATTGTACCAGCAGTAATCATTATTTATAGTATCACCCCAGTAAAAAGCCGTAGTTGTATTTCCGCGACACGCATATTCCCACTCTGCCTCTGTCGGCAGCCTGAAAGCACCATAACTATTCGGTTTTAAAATGTTAATTTTTTCAAGAAATCCGCCCGTACTGCATATATCATCCCAAGAAACGCTATAAGCCGGATAATCATTTCCAACGGCATATGTAGCCGAAGGAGCAGTACCAGGCCAGCTTCCAAATATCTTCAACCATTGCGCTTGTGTTATTTCTGACTTGCCAATGTAATAATCTTTCAATATGGTTACAGTGTGTACGGGCACTGCATCTGTAACACCAACATCACCCATTTGAAATGTCCCTGCTGGAATTTTTGCCATTTCAAGCATAACGCCATCGCCGAGATCAAGTGAAAGGGTTTGTGGCGGAATAGTGATTGTGTAAGTAGCACTTGCTAAGTCAGAATCAGTCATGTTTGTTTTAATTGCAACAACCTTCAGAGTTGTAGTTTCTGCAACTGTTATCGCAGAGCTATACGTCATACCGTTAGCAGCTGAAGGCGCTGATCCGTCAGTCGTGTATTTGATAATACTGTCGGCTGTTGAGCAAGTAACTAAGATTTGTTGTATCGCAGAATATGTCCCAGAGGCTACAGAAATTAATGGTGTTTGTACTTTTCCAATTATTTTTGGATCGGTAACGATTACTTGAAGATTACTTCCGTCTTTATTCATCATATAAAGAGTATAAATACTATTCGAATCAACTGCTTCAAATATTATTTTTTCATTATATACATAATGCCTGGAACATGATGCATTAATATTAGTGAGTTTCGTAATGCTTTGAGTTGCCAAGTTAAACGAATAAATTTGATAATTAGCTTCATTACGCGCAGAATTAAAATATATAAATAAATTATCGTTAGAATATTGAGAATGAAAGTCATTGTAGGCGTCGTTTGTGATTCTGACAATATTACTTCCATCAACATTGGCAGTGAATATTTCATTTCCTGTAGACGTAACGTTTGAAAAAATTATTTTGGTTCCGTCTTCTGAAAATGCCGGACAAATACCTGCGGTTATTTTTCTCTGATTTGTACCATCTTCATTCATCATGTATATTTCCCAATTTCCGCTTCTTTGGGTTTGAAAAATTATTTGACTTCCGTCTGGTGAAAATGAAGGATGCATATCATCTGAGCTGTTTACTGTGAGTCTTATAACATTGTTGCCGGCTAAATCGCAAGTATATATTTCTAAATTTCCATCTCTATTAGACCAGAATACAATTTTATTGTGTTTTAATATTTGAGTATTTAATTGATCAATATAGTTATTATTTGTTAATCTAATTTTATTTGTACCATCTATATTGATCATATATAACTCATTATTACCATCAAAAGTTGGATCAAATATGATTTTGGGTGTGCTTACGTCTACAATATTATATGCCATAGAAAGGACATCGGAAGTAAGTAGACCATCTTTATATGCAATGACTTTGATCGTTTGTGAAGAATTTAACGTAAAGGGGCCAGAATAGGTTATTCCGTTGGTTGCGGAAGGCTCTGAACCGTCTGTTGTATATTTTATTGTTGCACCAATTGTAGAGCATGAAATCGTGATGGGTTGTGTGGATATATACATTCCTGCTGCTGGGCTTAAAACCGGAGTACTAATTTTTTCTATAGGTTTGTATAAATTATAGTAATTTGTTATTTCGGTTTCTGGCAAGGCATAATTGTAAATTTTTATATCATCAATTAATCCTTGAAAACGATCTGCCCCACTATCGCTAAAACCAATTTGTATGATGACAGAGCTAAATTGTTTGGGTGAGACAGTTGAAATTGTTGACTTGTCAAGTACTCCGTCGATGTAATGTTTTATAATATTACCGTCAAAAGTAACTGTTATTTGATGCCATTTATTGTCGTTGGTTATAGGGGTGTTACTATTGACTGGTTGAAGTGGAAGTACGCTTTCACGTCCAAAAGCAACAACCCTAGCACCGCCATCTAAAGCCATAACGTAATGTTGTGCGGTTGTTCCTGCTGGTCCAACAGCCACAATTCTAGGATTGTTAGTTCCGTTGCCAGTAGGTTTAACCCATGCAGATAATGTTAAATTTGTCAAAGACAGTTTTGAATTTGCATCACCTCTAACCGATGTACTGCTTCCGTTAAAAGTTAAACATTTTCCAATAACTCCATCAGCCCATTGAGGGTTTTGAACTGTACAAGTAAAATTATTGCCGCTACTATCCAGGGCGCTTGTTCCAGTGCCTTCGTCGAATTTCCACCACGCTACCAATGATTGAATTACAAAGTTTGATGTTACAATATCAGAAGTGGTCATACCGGTTTTAATGGCAACGGCTTTTATCGTTGAAGTTTGTGATAACGTTAATGGCGAAGTGTATGTTAACCCATTTGTGGCAGAAGGAGTTGTACCGTCAGTTGTGTATTTGATTGTTGCGCCTGATGTGGCAGAAATAATTGTTATTTCTTGTGCCGAGTTGAATGTACCGCCATTAGGTGAAATTGATGGAATCCCAACTTTTTCTGCAGGTGTTTGAAGTGAAGGAAGTACAATACGAAAGCCTCCGCTTCTTCCGGATGACGCAGGATCTCCAGGGAAGCGTTTAGCTGAACGGCAGTGGGAGGCGCCACTGCTCCATCCTCCACTTCTAAAAACTCGATAAGTACCTGAGGCAGGACCGGAAGGGTTGCTTGAGGAAATTGATGCATAATTGCCGTACCAGTCATTACACCATTCCCAAACATTTCCGCTCATATCATATAGACCAAAAGAATTTGGTGATTTTTGGCCAACAGGATGTAATGTGTTTCCTGAATTATCACTATACCAAAAATAATTGTCACTAATCGTAGAACCCCAATAGTATGGAGTTGTTGTTGATGCTCTGCATGCATATTCCCACTCAGCCTCGGTCGGTAACCTGAATTGACCGTAGTTAGAATAATAAGTATTAATATTATTTATAAAATTTTGACAGTCATTCCATGTAACTGATTCAACAGGATAATTGTCTCCTAGTTTGGCGGAGCTCGGATTATTTCCGCTCATTATTGCTTTCCATTGTCCTTGAGTTATTTCATATTTTCCAATATAAAAATCATTTGTTATATTTACTGTATGAACTGGTCCTTCGTCTGAACTTCTACCGGGTTCATTATCCTGGCTGCCCATCTGAAATGTTCCGGCCAGTATCTTTACCATCTCAAGCGTAACACCATTTCCAAGATCGATAGTAATTGTTTGCCCCGGGGTGGGTTGAGTATTGATAATAAATGATGCTGAAATAACCGTGGAATCGATCATTCCTGATTTAATGGCTATAATTTTAATTGCCGCTGTTTGTGTGATTGCAATTGGAATCGTATAAGTTAAACCGTTTGAGGCCGAAGGAGTTGAACCATCTGTAGTATATTTTAAGGTAGCGCCGGAAGTTGAACACGAAATTGTTAATGTCTGTGGCGCAGTATAAGTTCCGGCTGCTGGTGAAATTGTTGGTGATGCAACAGTAGGCAGAATAACTATCTGCTGAATTGTTAATAGTAGTTCTGCGGTTTTAGTTGCGTTTGATTCAGTGTAGCTGGCCACTAAAGTTGAAGTGCCGGCCGATGTTGGTAAAGTATATGTCGTGCCAGAGATGGTTCCGTTGCCTTGGGCTAGTGTCCATGTTGGAATTATTGATTTTATTGAACCATCTGAATAATAAGCGGTTGCATTTACTTGCGCAAGATTATAGGTCAAAGATGAGGTTAAGACTGTTTCTGCGGTTTTAGATAATGATAATTGCCCCAGAGATTTTACATTATCGTTAATGATATTCAAGGTTAAATACGTTATTTTGTTTATTCCGCTTTCGGTATAAGTGGCCGTTAATGTGGCCGTATAAATTTGTTGTAGAGGCGAATAAATTAAATTTTCTAATGTCCCTTTATCTACAAGCCATTTTGGGATAATTGTTTTCGATTGGTTATTGTCGTAATAAGCGGTTACAGACAATTTTGATAAATCGTATTTTTGATTCATTCCTATTTGATCTTGAGTTTTTTCAATTTCAATTTTTGTTAGTTTGGGTTGCTCCATTTCGATTGTAATATCTGTTATTTCCGTACCATATTGACTAGCGGTTATTTCCAGAGACTTTTCGCCAATTTTTCCAAGTTTGGTAGACGTTAATGAAAATAGACCGATCGCAAATTGGCCATTAATAATAAAGTTACCGCTAGCGTCAGTTTTGACAATAATTCCATCGCCGGCTGAAAAAATAACTTGTGCGTCAGATATTGGCGTATTTGTTCCAGTTATGACAACGCGCCCTTTGATTGTGCTTACATAACCTGAGGTGGTTGGAAGAAGCGTTACTGGTTTTAATTCGCCCTCGGCCGGATAATAAGATTTGTTTTGACTCATATCGTTAGCCGCTATATAATATTTTATGCCATCGGTTGTAATAAATGAAGCCGGTATTGCGTATGAGTATTCGTTCGAGTAATTATTTTCGGTAGTGATAACTCGGTCCATTGGAATAATGCTCCAAGGCGAGTTTTCGTATGCTGCACCCGCTTTTTTAAAATATAAAATCGCTTTTTCAACGTTTTTGTTGTCGGTCACTATACATTTTAATTCTAACGTGGATGCTGGCTTTAATACCGGCGGTATATGAGAAATACTTGGTGGCGTTGTATCAGCAACAGCAGCAATAATGTTTATCAATTTAGATGCAGTTTGTTGGTTATATGTGACTTTTATGATTCCATTATAAGCCGTGGATGAAACTAAACTGCCTTCAGAAATAATAACATTCGCGTTGACGGGAGATAATTCCCATGAGGCCATACTAGCTGGAATTATTGTTACTTTGCCATCGTTTGAAATTGCGACAAGGTTGAATTTATAAACTTTTCCTGTTTCAAAGCCAATGCTTTCGGAGGTTATTTTTAACTGGCTTATTACTGAAGCGCTTGCCTCGATTTTTATATTAATGGTTTTGGTTATTCCGGCGCATTTAGCTGTAATTTCAACATCGCCGGCTTTAATGGCACTAAAAAGTCCTGATAAAGTTATAAAACCATTGGTATTATTAAGCGACCAGTCAACTTTTTGTCCGGTTATAATATTGCCGATGTTATCTCTTACAGTGGCGTTTAACTGGAGTGATTCGCCCTCTTTAATTGTAAGCGTAGAAATGTTAAAATCTATTGTAGCGGGTATCAAATCGTTTGTAAGCGGCTGTAAGAGAATATCTTGGATAGATATACTTTCATCGGCTTTAAGTGAGATTTCACTTGAAAAGTCTATAAATCCAGCTTTTTTATAAAATATTTTATATATGGTTAAAGATCCGGCGGGCAACAAAAAATTAAATGTGCCGTCAAAATCGGTGAAATATTGCTGGGTGGGAGGCGAGGTCACTATAATAGCGTTGCGTAAAGGTATGTCAGTGCCTTTCATCATTAATTTTCCAGAAACCATAGCGTAAGTATTAATAATGTTTTGCGCTTTTTTGAGTGAAATATTTATAAATTTGTTTTGTCCGGTAATAAGAGTTTCGTCAGTGTTAAAGCCGATGAATTGATCTTTGGTTATATAAATTTTATATTTGCCGGCCGGAACGTTATTAAATCTATAATGTCCCGTTATGGAAGTTGATGTTCCAATATCGGTTTTCAAATCGTCGGATAAAAGGCTTAAATTTGCGTTTGCGATAGGCGCGGAATTTTCGTCAATTACATAACCGTCAATATATGAATCAAGAGCTGCTATTGTTTTCTTATTCAGAATGATCGAGTTTAAACTTTTAATTTCTCCGGCTGATATAATAATTTCAGTTTTATAAATTTCGTAACCGTTTGCATAAGCCACTAAATTAAATGTGCCTTCGGGAATATATAAAATGTTAAAAGTTCCGTCTTCGTCGGCTTTTGCAATTAAGCCTGATATTGCCGGAATATATATTTCGGCGCCTAATGGTGATAAACCATCTGAAAGTGCTATTTTACCTGTAATAGCGCCGGTTTTTTTGATAACGCTGGGGCCTATATAAGGTTTTAAATCAATTTTCTTTTTTTCAATTACAGGAACGTCTTTTACAACGCCCTTAAAAACCTCTTCGCCTTCATTTTTTTCATATTCGATGGTGTGGCCTGAACCTTTAGCGGCGGCCGGAACATTTTTAAGTACGAATTTGCCGTTAGAGTCGGTTACGGTATTAATTTCCGGGTGATTTTTGACCCACACTTTAATATTTGAAAGGCTGACTATGTTTATTATTCTGTTAACTGGCGAGCCGGTCGAAAACGTTGGTGAAATTTCGCCTTCGATGTTACCATAGCCTGTTTTTTGTTCAGCCGTTGGAAGGTCGCTAAGTACAGCGGCAGGAATTTCAGTGTTAGTTGGTATCGTTCCACCGATGAAGTTAATCGAACCGCTTGTAAAACTTAAGGTTGTGTTGTCATATACGTTAATAAAATATGATTCGCCAGTTTTAAATTGCGGATCAACTGAGTCGATTAATTGAGGAGTTCCGTTGTAATCTTTAATGACTTGAATAAATGCTCCCGCAGTAGAGCTCCATTTGTAAATGCCTTTGATTATTCCATAAGTTCTAATAATATTTGAAAAGGTATTGCTGGATATTGTTTGGGATAAACCTATTAAATTAAATCCCGTTTTCAGGCTTAAGTCAGGAATAGTAGTTATTGAAGTTCCAGTTATATCTAAAGTTCCATCAGTTTTCGCTTTTAAAATATAACCCTTTCCTGCTGATATCGTTGTTAGCGTTCCTTCGGAAAGGCTCAAAAACGATCCTGCTGATGAGTTGTATAAATAAAGGTCGTCGATTAAGGAAAGGTTGTCTTGTTTTAATTGGGTAGCGGTAATAGCCGGTTGAACCGTAAAACTGATAAAATTAAACCCTTGTTTTAAGTATATTGATTGTCCAATATTTTGAGCAAATGCATTAGAAAATGACAGTAGCAAAAAGAAAATTGTTAAGAACAGTGATTTACGCATGAATTCTCCTTTATAAATAAAAATAATAGCGTATTGAATAAGATTTTAGATTGCTTAAGTAATCTAAAATTTTATGATAAAAATTTAGTTGATAAGGCTTGATGTAAAAAAGAGTTTTTAATATAGTTTTACGCATATGAGAAAAACGCCTTTAACTATAAATAATAAATTTATTGTACATCAAAAGTATATAATAGTCAATAAGTTTTTTAATGATAAAGAATAATGAATATCGAAAAGATTAATGAAGTTTGACGTTCTTGTTTGAAATAAGAGATCTTTAATTTTGAGGCCGCGCAGGCAACCGCCCGCCGGCCGAGAACAGGAAAGGTTAATATGCAGAAACCCCGGCGCCGAGCCGTTTCGCACAACTAAATATAACACGTATATTATTTCACATTTTCCTTATTTCATTGGATGATATAAGGACTCATTTTTATTTAATTACCACATCTTTTTAAACGTTCTATTTATCAGTTTCTTCTTTCTTTCTCAAGGTTCGGGCATAAAACCACGACATAACTATTCGTTTTTTTTGTCATGCAATAATTTCGCTTCGACCTGTTTCAGTTTTAACGTTTCTTCAAACGGCTCATGAATTCTTATCATGTCCGGTTCGATAATCCATAATTTGCCATTGACTTCGTTTTCGGCTAAAGCCCGAATCATGCGGCCTTCACGTCCGGCTTGATATCTACAATTCTTTCGCGGGTCATTTCAGCGCCGTAAGCGATTGCCGCCCTTATATCTTCTGCGGAAAGCACTGGATATTCTTTAATGATCTCGTCAAACGACACTCCTTCGGAAAGCATATCGAGTATTAGTGAAACCCATATACGGGTGCCTTTTATACACGGTTTTCCAAAGCAAATATTAGGATCAGTCGATATTTTTTTATTAAAGCATTCATCATTAACACTTTCCCTATATATAAAATTCATGATTTTTCTTTACTGACGAAAATATCCTCTCAAAAATTTGAATTGATATAACGTTCGAGAGTAGGGAAATTCCGGCGCTGATCAGAGTTATATAACTCGATTCCTTCGTTCTCGATGTTCCTATATAAGGATTGGACATCGATGTTTTCGCGGTATTCCTTTTCAAATTCGACCATTATCGAGGGTAATACGGAATATTTTCCGGTGAGTTCGACGATCAGGTCGACTAATTCGTCGCTGTAACGCTCGAATTCATTTTTGTTTAATAAAACCATTATATCGACGTCAGAGTCGTCTTCGTAATTGCCCCTGGCGTATGAGCCGAATAAACAGACTGTGTGAAATCATCACATGAATTATTTCAAAATTGTTGTAGCAGTTAAAAAATCAATATATTTTATGATAAACACTTGTTTTATCGCATATATTATGATATAATATATTCATA
>Ga0209212_1003200_pt1 | contig 22026 bp, 20 predicted proteins | sample RifGroC2_FD_183996 | JGI IMG/M metagenome (GOLD analysis project Ga0209212, IMG submission 183996) | Groundwater microbial communities from Rifle, Colorado, USA - Groundwater C2 (SPAdes) (version 2) | ecosystem: Environmental > Aquatic > Deep subsurface > Groundwater | place: Rifle, Colorado... | reverse complement strand
CGATCTGCAGATGGCCTCGGCTACGGCGAGCTTCGGATATCGGAACAAGCGGCTCAACCAAACCCTCAAGGAACAATTGGACCGCCTTCCCCAGCTCGGCAGCCACTATCTTCACTCGGAAAAAGTCGAGGTCTCCGCCCGTATCGCCCAACTGTGCGAAAAAATCTTTCATAAAAGGGGCAGGATCCACTTCAACGTGGGCGGCGCCGTGGCGGTCGAGGATGCCGTCAAACTGGTGCGGAACTACTCGCATAAAAACGCCGGCTTCGCCTTCATGGGCGGTTACCACGGCCGGACTCTGGGCGCAACGGCGATCACCTCGAGCTACCGCTACCGCCGCCGTTACGGCCATTTCGGCGACCGGGCCCATTTCGTCCCGTACCCTTATTGCTTCCGCTGCTTCTACGGGCTCAAGCGGGAGGACTGCGGCCTCTATTGCCTGAAGCAATTCGAAAAGATCTTTGACACCGAATACTACTCTTTCTGGGATTCCAAGGCCGGAGAGTGTGAATTCGGCGCCTTCTACATGGAGCCCATCCAGGGGACAGGCGGTTATGTCATTCCCCCTAAAGAATACTTCGTGGGCCTCAAAAAAATCCTCGAAGAGAGAAAGATTCTACTGGTGGACGATGAAATTCAAATGGGATTCTTCCGCACGGGAAAGTTCTGGGCGATCCAGCATCTGGAGATCACTCCCGACATCATCGTCTTCGGAAAAGCATTGACCAACGGGCTGAATCCGTTGTCCGGGGTTTGGGCCACGGAAGAGATCATCAACCCCAAGACCTTTCCTCCGGGCTCGACTCACTCCACTTACGCATCCAATCCCCAGGGAACAACGCTCGCCCTGGAAGTCTTAAAGCTTCTGGAAGAACAGGACTACGGAAAGAAGGTCGCAGAAAAAGGGCGGTACTTTTTGGCGCAACTCAAAGAGCTGCAAAAGAAGTATCCCAGGATCATGGGCGAAGTGGACGGACTCGGCCTGGCTATACGGATCGAGCTGTGCCAGCGAGACGGCATCACGCCGAATCCCGAATTGACCCAGCGGATCTGCCAGGAAGGCTTAAAGGGGGACCTTAACAAAAACGGGAAAAGCTACGGGATAATCTTGAACATCGGCGGGTACTACAAGAACGTCTTCAGCCTTTCCCCTTCCTTTGAGATCACCAAGGAAGAGATCGACCTGGCCGTGGAGTTCTTCGACCGGCTCATGCAGCGCTGTTTGAAATAGCATCAGCCTTATTTCCCGTCACCGACTAAGATAAATGGCGCCCAGAAATAAGGATGGGAAGTCGAGATAGAGACCGGGACCGAGGTTGAGCCGGGAGAGTCAGATTTCGCCTCTGGCACCTCCCCTAACTTCCCTACTCCCCCAACCCCTCGCCGGACCAGTAGATCACTGCTTACTCGTCCCCTGATCAACTCCAACTGCGCCTGCCTGAGAGCCTCTACCTTGGGCATAGTCCTGAGATTCTTGTAAAAACTTCCCATGAGATTTGCTGTCGAAGCATCATCAACCTTCCAAAGACTGGCTATAACCGAGGGAGTCCCTGCATAAATAAAAGCCCTGGTAAGTCCCACCAGCTCATCCCCACTAGAGAGCTTCCCTAACCCCGTCTCACATGCACTAAGGACCACCAGATTAGCTTGCAGATCCATCCCAAAGATCTCTCTTACCTCCAACCTCCCGTCTTCCTTTCCCTCTTTGGCCAATAGGATGGCTGAAGATAAGGGGTCATCCTCCTTTAGCTCCGCATGGCTGGCAAAATGGATAATGTCATGTTGCGGCGATAGGCTCTTCCCTCTTTCCTCCGAGGCTTCTTTCCGTAGGAATACCGTCCCCTGGGGATAAATCTTGCGAATCTCTCTGGCTTCCAACTCGGCAAACTTGAGATCCATGGCCGGATCACCTAAATCCGGATTGCCAAAGGCCAATACCTTCTCCCCCTTGGCCCTCCTCTTCTCCCTGGTAAACTGAAGGAGGCTGGCACTGGAAAGATAATAAATGGGGTACTTCTCAATCAGATAATGGCCATCGGGGGAGATCAAAGCGTGAAAAGGAAGATAATGCAGAACATCGTGGGGAACGATGATGAGTTCCTTGCCTCTAACATGAGACAGAACTGGCTGAAGAACGTGTTTGTATAGAGCAGCAGAGGTCTCGTTAAATTTGTCTCTCTCACCCAGGGCAAAAATGCTCTCACGTAGGGTTTTAACCAAACCGGCCAGCTTCTCTCCGGGTAGCTCAACCCTCACAAACTGCATCTTCTCTTTCTCAATCACCCAAACCAAGATGCCGGTCTGAGTGACAAAGTACTCAATCAGCGTAGTTTCAGGATCGAGGAATTCCTGGACTTCCTTCAGAGCCAAAGGCTCCACGGTCATCAAAGAGGCCTGCTCCTTGTCCTGCTTTCTAACCCGCGCAAGAAAAGCGGTATAGGCTTTCTCGGCAGCCTGGAGCTCTCTGCGCAGGCCTGCTCTGTCGGTCTCGCCTTCCTCACTATCTGCAAGCCTCGCCTTCAAAGCGGCGATACGCTCCTGTAAGCTCCTCTCCTCTTCCAACAAGCCGCTCTTTAGCCTTGAAAGCTGGACCTTGCTGCCTAGAACGTCGAGAAACGCGCGCGACCTGGCCCGCTCGCTGTAGTTGAACGCCTCGTCCTCCCTGCGCGCCGCGAGGAGGACCCGCATCATGTTGATATAAGGCCCGATGCCCCCTTCAAAAAAGGACTGCCTGTACTCTTCGGACTCTAACAGCGATCGGACAGACTCAATCTGTCGGATCGCCTTTTCGTAATGGGGAATGGCTTCAGCGGGCTTTCCGGTCTCACGCAGAATGTCCCCGATCCGCATGCTCGCTCTCCTAATAGCTCCAGGCACTCGTTGAGTCTCAGCTACTTCCAGAGCCGTCTTGAAGTTTTCCAAGGCTTCAGGGAAATTTTCCTGTTGGCGATGAAGCTCTCCTATTTCCCAATAGAGATCGTTCAGCGACTGATATTTTAATCCCCACTCTTTGAGGTGATCGAACGCCTGCTGATACTGCTCCAACGCCTCTTGCCATTTTTCCGCCTGGCGGTAGGCAGCGCCCAGGCGGGTCTTCCTCCAGATGAGATCGATTCTGTTCCCTTCAAGCGTAGCCGGATTGACTCTTGGCCGTACGGTTAGGGACAACAGGTAGCCTTGTTGCAAATGAACCGCATTGGTGAGAGCCTCGACAGCTTTCTCAAACGCCCTCTGCCGCATCATCTCAATGCCCTGCTGGGCATAATATTTGCCTTCCCAAAAGACTCGATCATTCGTATTGGGAGGAAGCTGTTGCGCTATTTTCAACCCTTTTTCCACTAGCTCCGTGGTCTTTTCAAAATTTCTGAGCTCTCTGTAACCAAAAATCAGATCACTAACAATTCCAAGGCGGCGGGTTAAAACCTGATTCGTCCTTTCGGCAATCTCCAAGGCCTTTGTGCCGTGAGCAACTGACCTTTGCAGGTCTCCGCTGATTCGGGCGGCTCTTCCAGCATGAGTGTAGGCGTCCACCGCGGCTTCCCAGTACTGCTGTGGAAAAAAACTAGCCGCGGCATTTTTCTCGGCCTCCCTGGCTTGAGAATCGTAGGCGGCCAAGGCCTCCTTCATCTCTCCGCTCATCTGAGCTCTGCGAATGGACGCGCTAGTGGCCTCAAACTTGGGCTGCTCAACGGCGCAGCCGGTGAGGGAAAAGAATGTAAAGAGAATATTTAAGGACTTTTTCATCAGACGTCTCACTTGTGATGAAAACTCACCGCCCTTACCACGGACCCTGTCCCCGTCACTACTTCAGTTACTTTCTGGATCTTCTTTCCGTCGGTCAACGTGTAAGTCGCCGCCTGGCCCTTGGTGACCCCGCCGACGCCGCGCTGCATGGCCACGATCCGCTGTTTGATCTCTTGGGCGAAGCGTTTCTGCCCGGCTTCGTCCGTGGTTTCCATCCTGGCCAAAAGCCCCCGTATATCACCCATCGGGTTTTCGGAAGCCAAAACGTAGATCGTCTCGGTGCCGGTATTCTCATCCAGCCAGAACCAGAGCTCCTTCGAGGGGATCACGAGTTTTCTTGCTCCCTCGACGAATCCGGGCTGATCGATCTTCGGGTCAGGAAAAATCTGGCTGGCCCTACCCTGACTGTCGTAGAGAAGGATGTAGATGTATCCGGGACGGTTGGTCTCCAGGTGAACCTGAAAATTGTCATGGGAGCGCAAAACGCTCCCTTCACCGACTAACACCTCCGTATAGCTACTATCGGGCGCTTGAAGCGGGTGTCGATGAGGTTGTCCAGCTCTTTCCTTTTCCTCAGGATCTCGTCGAGCTCGCCGGGCTTGTCTTTTTCGCTCATGGCAACCCTCCTCGAGTAGGCCCACCAACTGGCTTCACATCATTCCATTATTCTCAGCCGAATCCTTCCCACTGAAGCGTCAGAGTCCGAAATAGCAAGATTGTATTCTCCCCGAGGAATCCGGTCAAACACGGCTTCCCCTTGTCGAGTCAGGTAGGAAGCTCGTTCCCGACCCCTGGAGAACAGCGTCAACCTGATCCCTTCTACGACCCTGCCATCCTTCTCTCCGACCCTGACGAAAACTGCACACAGTCCGGCCTCGACCATTTCCACCTCAACTCGGACCTTAAGCCTTCCTATCTCTTTCTCAACCTGCAGCAAGGTGCTGTCTAATGGTTTGGCTCTGCCCCGAATCCCGACCGGGGCTGTGATCGGAACCAACTTGCCCGAAGTGCTTATCAGTTCCAGCGTGTCCTTGACCAGCCGCACCACCAGCTCGAGAAAGAGCGATTCTCCGTGCGACGCCGGGACAAGCGCCATGATCCTCTCTACAAGCTCTCGATGGCCCTCTTCTGCACCGCTTCTCCCTTCGGCTTCATAGGCAACAATGGCCTGCTCTAAGCATACGGCGCAATCCGTCAAGTGCGCCTCTATATCGCTCCTCCTCTCCTCGGCGCCGTTACCGTCCAAATAGCCAGCCAAGACTTCCTCGTCTGGGCAATCGGTTCGCCCCGCTTCTTTTCCCCGTCGGGCCAGGAGATGGCGCAAAACCTTTTCGACTTCTTCTTCATCTGGGTCTATCAAGACTGCCTCCTTAACCATATTTTGACCTTTCTGCCCAAATAGACGAGAAGGTCTCTAAATTCTTACATGGCCGCAGTATTTCTTAATATCTCTCGCAACTTAGCGAGGAGGCGGCTTTTCTGCGTGTAAACGGCACTGACGCAGACCTTGAGGATGGCGGCAATCTCTTTTAGAGACAGACCTTGCCAATAATGGAGTGCCCGCCAGAGGCCGGCCGCAAACGAAACGCCACGCAAACCTTGACCTTCAGAGGCATCAGGTATACCTTAAGTAAGGATCCCATACTCAAGGTAATAATCATGGCAATTATCAAGGTTACGGAAAAGGGGCAGGTTACCCTTCCAATTGGTCTCCGGCGAAAGCTGGGAATCAGGAAGGATGATTACCTGGCCGTGGAGACGGAAGGAGAATGTCTGAGGCTCCGAAAGGTCCCGCCGGTTAAACCCCTAGCGCCTGACGATCCTATATGGGCCTTGATCGGGAAGGGGTCTAGCGGGAAAAAAGATGTTTCGCGCCGCCACGACGACTACCTGGCTGAAGGAGAACGCAAAAGGTGGCGCAGGTCCTAGTGGACACAAGCGCGATTTACGCCCTCCTAGACAGGGATGACGCTTACCATCGTAACGCAGCCGCGATTCTCCGCACCTTACCCAGACGTGGCCTGACACCGCTCTTAACTAATTTTATTGTTGCGGAGTGTCATGCCTTGCTGCTCTCTCGACTTGGGACAGAAACCGCCCGCGACTGGCTTTTAAAACAAAGCTGGCCCGTTGAGCCGGTTAACCCCCAGGATGAGGAGAAAGCGAGGGAAATTATCCGCCGCTATACAGATAAGAGCTTCTCTTACACGGATGCCACCAGCTTTGCTGTTATGGAACGCCTGGACATTCGGGATGCTTTTGCATTTGACCCGCACTTCCGGCAATACGGCCTCAAGCTCTTGGTTTGACGTCCACTTGGCAAAGACGTGGTTAAGAATTAGAGTCCCTGGTCTTCCTCAGTACTTCCCGCAGCTTGGCTAGAATCCGGCTTTTTTGGGTGTAGACCGCGCTTACAGAGACGTGGAGGATCGCGGCAATCTCTTCCGGCGGGAAACCTTTGTGGTAATAGAGCACCAGGAACAGTCGGTCACGTGGGGGCAGCCCTTCAAGGGCTGGGGAAAGCTGCCCCGCTTGTTCACTGTCAATGAGGGAGTTGGGAGGGTCAGGCCGAGCGGATGGAAGGCTGTCGGTGACTTCGACAGTCGGCGCGCTCTGTTTTCTCAAAAAATCGATGGTGAGCCGAGCAGCCACGATTCTGAGCCAACTGGCAAGGCTGCAGCCACGGTCGCCACTGAACTGACGGAGCTTTTTGAAGTCGTTTTGGACAAGCGAGAGAAAAACTTCCTGAAAAAGGTCCTCAACTAGATCGGCGCGAGGGTCGGAGTGATAAAGACCGAAGGTCTTTTTGATTGTATGATAGACGAGAGATGAATACTGCAGGACGAAGGCATCCCAAGCTACCTTTTCCCCGTTCACACAACCTGCAAGAAGGGCTTTTTCCTTCTCGGTCACAGAAATAAGGTCCTTCAAAGAGGTCAAGATTCGGCAGTTTCTTATCGGGCATAAGCATAGGGTTCGTCAACCCTTTTTTTATACCTTCAACCTCCCCACATACCCGGTCATCTCTACGTAGCCGAGACCCTGGATCGGTTTTTTTCGATAGCTCCCCTTTACCTGAACGGCCCCTTCCCAGTATGTGACTCTGGTGCTTTTGCGCGTATCGAGCTCCTGCGCTGGGAAAAAGGGAACGATCTCCAACTCGATCCCTTCGGACGGGATGGCGACCCTCCACCTCATAGGGTAGTCACCGCCGCTTTTAGGGCTTTTCCACCTTTCGAGAATCTCTATTTGGAAGTCCTTGAGAGCGAGACGCCGAGACGCGCCGTTGTCGGAAACCAGCGTGCCGCTCGAATAAAGATCAGGAGAGCCATCCCGTCGCCGGATCTGATAGAGCATGATTTCCGTTTTGTTATCGAGTTGAAAACTGAACCAGTCCCAGCCCGCTTGGTCCTCTCCTAACTGATCACTGCCGAACTCATGGTCCATCCAACTGATACCTCGAACTCCTTCCTTTTTCCCCCCGATCTCCAACTCTCCTGCTGTCTTCATACGCGTAAACGAATAGTAGTAGGAGGCCCTCCCTTTCCCCTCACCTTTTTGGCTGAGGCCCTTATCTCCATGAAGGACCGGCGGCTTGAGCGGGCTCAACTGCAACCTCAAAACTGTGTCGCGGTCTCTTACTTCAATGAGATGATTTTGTCCTTGACCTGCCAACTTCCAGTCCTCGTTCCAGACTAGAAGCCGATCGAGCGCCGCGCCCGCCTTATTCCCGTATCCGCGGTTGCTCCTTTCCCGAAAGAGAAACCTCTTCTCTTGTTTGTCCGAGAGCGCGAAGTGGGTCAGGTAGAGATCGCTAAAAAGCGGCGGCTGCTCTTTTCCCTCCGATTGCCGATCGCGCAGGCCGAAGCGGAAGAAGGTCACCTGATAGCCAAATTTCCGCCCGCTCTCCGTCTCTAGATGGCCCGTGTAGTACCACCACTCGGTTTTAAAATCCGGATGGGAAAAATGGTCCCGGGGAAAAGAGACCTCCCTTCCCTTCAGGGCGGGTTGATAGGTGAAAGCTGAGGCGAGCAGAAAAACGGCTTCCATAATTGCCCTATATCGAACGCAAAGCAGTCAGGAAGGGATCTACCTATGGGTTAGAATCAGGTGATGGAGGATTTTGTACAGTAATCTTCCAACGGGGAGTGTCTCATTTCATTGACAGGTTCCGCTTCGCCCGATGGACGGGAAACCACATTTTCCCACGCTCACCCCTCCAGGCAGGGATCAAAGCCATAGAGATACGATGACGAGGACTGACTTCGACCCGAAATGTCCCATCAAACGTTTTTCCCCAATACTTCTCTACTTTCCCTTGGGCTTCTTTTACAGCCCGCGTGAATTCCTGGGCCTCTGAGGGATCGAGCAGATCTGAAAGAAAGAATTTAAAGCGGCCCTTGGACTCGCGGCGAGCGATGTCTACTACACTGAGTGACTGGGGAAACGAGCTATTCGCTAGGAGTACGAACCATATCAACGCCAATACAGCCAGCAAACCGTTCTTCACTTCCCATTGCCTTAGGGTCGGATCATCTTTCGGCAGAAGCACTACTTGATATCACGGGAACACTTCGATTCTTTGTTGTGTTATCGAGACCAACTTCGATCCAGACAAGAGAGCAGCCTCGATATCGGACCACTCAGAATCGAGGATATGGAAAAGTCTGGCGTTGCTACAATTGCCGACAGCGACATGAAGCACTTGTGGAGGGGCACCAAAAAGCAAGGCGCGATCATAGAAATCAACATCCTTGCTGAAAACAATAACTTGCTGATCTTTGCCTCGTTCCCATAATTGTGTGTCAGTCGCTCTCAAAAGGTTCATGTCGGCTAGATGCTCGGCCTCGTGACCACGAGATTTCAACCAGCGACAAAGGTGCGGCGGAAGATTCGCATCGACAAGAAATTTCACTTGTTCAACAGCACTTCGCGATGCGCCGCTTGCCGTGCTGCATACTCGAGACAGGCGTCTATATCAGCCCTCTCTAAGTAGGGAAAGTCTTCCAGGATCTGCTCGGCTGTCATACCGCCTGCCAGCATTTCAAGGATCTGGCTCACCGTAATTCGCATTCCGCGGATTGTCGGTTCCCCGCCGCAGACATCAGGCTTGATAGTGATTCGTTCAAGGCCCATGTTTTTATTGTATATAAGAAATGCCCCCAAAGGCAATCAAATAAGATGTCATTAAAACGCTTGATTACTTCCCATCCCCCACCAGAATAAACGGCGCCCAGAAGTAGGGGTGAGAGGTCGAAAGCGAACCACGCGAGCCGGTGCCTTTTCCGAGCCCGCCGACGCCTCCCACTCCGCGCTTGGCCAACAATTCTCCTGCGATTCCCTTTCCCCTGATAAGCTCCAATTGAGCCTGCCTCAAAGCCTCTCCCTTTGACATGCCTTTGAGCTTCTTGTAGAAGCTCCCCATAAGAGCCGCGGTTGAGCGATCCTCCACCTTCCAAAGACTAGCCATAACTGATGGTGTCCCCGCATAGATAAAAGCCCGCGTTAATCCCACAAACTCATCTCCATCCGAGAGTTTGCCCAATCCGGTCTCACAGCCGCTCAACACCACAAGGTCAACATTGAGGTTCAATTGAAAGATTTCCCTCACCTCCAGTCTCCCGTCCTCCTTGCCTTCGTTCGCAAGGAGTATGGCTGAGGACAATGGATCGTCGTCCCGCAGCTCCGCATGGGCCGCGAAATGGAGCACGTCGTAGCCCGCTGATAGCTCCTTGATCTTCTCCTCGGTGGCACTCTCTTTCAGCAGTGTTTTGGAGCCTGGATAGAGACGCGCTACTTCCCTGGTCTCAGACTCCGCAGCCTGAAGCTCTACCATGGTGTTGTTCAACCTTGGGTTTCCGACAGCAAGGATTTTCTCCCGCGTGGGCTTTCTCTTCGCCGTCGTGAACTGAAGCAGGCTGGCGCTGGAAAGATAACTCAAAGAGCGCTCCTCGATGAGATACTTGCCGCGAGAAGAGCGCAGTGCCTGAAACGGCAAGTAATGGAGGACTCCATGAGGGACAATCGCCACCTCCTTGCCTTTGATGTCAGAGAGGGCGGGCTGAAGCAGGAGGCTATAAAGCTCTCGGGATATCTTCTGATATTCAGGCATCGGCCTTAGCTCGGCGATCGCCTTCCTTAAAGCATTCACTTTTGCCCCCAGATCCTTAGCGCTGATCGGGATCGTTAAGGTTTTCAATCGATCTTTGGTGACAACCCAAAGAAAGGTTTTTTCCGGCGTGAGGAAATATTCCAGCAAGGTCTGACTAGGCTCCAGATGCTCTCGGATCTCTTTTAAAGTCAAAGGATCTACAGACATCAATGAAGCCTGCTCTTTATCCAGTGATTTAATCTTTTCAATTAAGGCAGGGTACTCGCGCTCAGCCTCTTCCCGCTTTTTCGCAACAATTCCTGAGGCCACTTCCTCTTCGGCACCCCCTAACATGGACCTCAATTCTGTAGCTCTCTGCTCCTCCTGGGCCGTAGCGCTCCTGGCCCTTGTGAGCCGTACTTTGCTGCCCAATAGATCCAAAAAGGCTCTTGACCGCCCCCTTTCGCTGTAATTGAAAGCCTCCTCATGCTGTCCCAGCTTTACCAGAGCATCCGCGATCCCGGAATAAGAGGTAAGCCACCCTTCAAAAAAGGATTGCCTCAACTCCTCGGATCTGAGACGCGAGCGCACAGACTCGAGGCGCCGAATCGCATCCTCGTAATAGGCCACGGCGTCAGCGAGCCTACCCTGCCCCCGATAGATTTCACCGAGCCCGATGCTCGACATTCTTATTCCGCCAGGCCATCTCCGGTCCTTCGCAATTGCGAGGGCCTTTTGGAAATTGGCTTCAGCTCGCGGCAAGTCTCTTTGCTGAAGGTAAGTCTCGCCTATTCCGAGGTACAGAAGTCCTTCGTGAGCGTATTGCATATTCCACCCCTTGATTGAATCGGAAACCTTTTGATAGTGATACAAAGCCTCTCGCTGCTTCCCGACCGCGCGATAAGTGTCAGCCAACCGAGTTACCGTAGTTAAAAGACCAGTCCTGCGTAGTTCAAGGAGACTCTCATTCGCTGTCCCACCGCTGATAAGTTCAGAGATATGAGCTTCCTGTAACTGGATCGACTTGAAATAGTTAGTGATGGCGCTGTCATAGTCCCCATCCTGAGCCTCATTCCTCGCCAACCTGTCGTAATGAAGCCCTTCATGAAGTAGCCGGCCCAAGGCATCTATAGACGAATCTTTCAGCATGCGGAACCCTTTTTCTGTTACTTCTTTGGTCTTGCGGAAATCTCTAGCCGAGGAGTACGCAAGGTGAAGGTGGTTTATGATGCCAAGCTGAAGGCCGATGTCCCTTACCCTCGTGGCGAGATCGAGTCCTCTCTCTCCGTAATTGATGGCTTTCTGGAGCTGCCCGGCGAGTCGAGCGGCGACGCTTGCTTGGAAATAGGCTTTGGCGGCGGTTTTAAGGGGTTCCGGATCCGACGGGTTCGTTCGGGCTCTCTCTTCCTCTTGCCGGGCCTTCGTCTCGAAAAAAGCCAGAGCTTCGAAAATCTCGCCGCGAACGAAAGCACGATGCGTCGACTGCAGATTCAACTCAAAATGAGAGGCGGCATAGGCGGAGGCTCCGCCCAAGAGCATCAATAGCGCTGAGAACAAACTGATGAAGTTTTTCACTGGTGCTGGATCGTGATGGCCCTGACCACGGCGCCGGTCCCGCTGACCACCTCGGTGACCTTTTGGATCTTTTTTCCATCGTCAAGCGTGTAGCTGACCAACTGGCCTTTGGAGATTCCGCCGACGCCTCGCTGGACCAAAGTAATCTTCTCTTGAATTTCCTGCGACAATTGCTTTTGGGTGCCGTCATCAGCCAACTCCATCTTCCCCAGAAGTCCTCGGATGTCCGCCAAAGGCTTTTCAGACGCCAATACGTAAAGCGTCTCGAGCCCCGGACGTTCATCCAGCCAGAACCAGAGGTCAGAAGCTGGCACGGCTATTCTCTTGCTTGCCTTGACGAAACCCGGCTGCGCAATCTTGGGGTCCGGGAAGAGCTGGCTCGCTTTTCCTTGGCTGTCATAAAGGAGGACATAGACGTAGGCGGGCCGGTTCGTTTCAAGATGAACCTGGAAATGGTCGCGGGAGCGCAAAATGCTTCCTTCGTTAACCAAGATCTCTGTGTAGCTGCCGTCCGCCTCCCTTCTTTGGCCGATGACGTTCATGCTGAGAGTGAGCGGCGGGACGGCGGACCGCGCCAGGCCATCCTTGAGCAGCGCGTAAATGCCGTCTGGATAGAGGCGGTAATATCCTGCCAGTAACGCCGCCAGGAGGAGAAGTCCCATGACTGGGTAAAGATAACGCTGCCTCGCGGGCTTAGTCTTATGCAGCTGGGTGCCGGCATCCCTGCGCAATGCTTGGCTCCATTCGGTCCGAGGGGCCTGAGTGGCTGGCCTGGCTGTGCTTACTGCTTGTTCTTGTGATACCAGTGTGAACGTCGGATCGCCGTAAAGCATGTAGCTTGCCCAAACGATCGTCTCTTCCCCGTAGGCATCAATGAGCGTGCCGCGCGCCTTTCGCACGGCCTCACCGACACACTCACCTTCAGCCAAAAAGCTATAAAATCTCTTGGCGAAATAAGAGCTGGGCTCGTCCAGGATCTCCCAGAAGGTGCCGATATAGTGCTGGACGCCGGAGAGGAGATAGGCATTGGCAAGGCCGAAAATGCGCTGCTCGCACCCTTCTTGAATATGCCACTGATCGGTGTGACCGGATTGGCAGGCGTTGGAAAAGACCATGAGAGGCATCGGCTGCAGCCCGCCCATCGTGCAGATCTCATTTGCTCTAAGTTTTCCGTCGGTCAAGAGCCAACCGCTCTCGCAAGGATTCTGAGAACGATAGTCGGCATGACCCGCATAATGGACGATGTCGTAATCGCGGATATACTTCTTAACAAACTCCACATCGAGAGGATAGCTCTTAAGGTCAACCTGGAACTTCTCTTCTATCTTGTCCAATAAATCCCTGATCTCCGTGCCCTCGCGATAGCCGGCCTCAAGGTCGCCGCGCGGGTCGGCCAGAACCAACACTTTGAAAGGCGCCCTTAAATCTCGGCTCCGAAGATTTCCGAGAGGCTGGCGCGTGCCCACGATTCTGCCTACGGCGAACTTGCGGCAGAGGAACTCCTCTCCGTTGTAGAGCAGCTCCCACGGGATTTGAACTAACTGGTCGTCCAGATAGAGGATCAGATTCTTGGCAGTCGTGGAATTGATCTTCTCCCGCGCCTCTGGAGTCACCAGGAGATCGAACAGAAACTGTCCGGACTTTTTGAGATCCTGGAGGTTATCCTCCGTGATCCTTGCCTCTTTATTGGCATGATTCAGCAGGACGATGATCTCCCTGCAACCCGCTTCGATCTGTTCCCAGGCGGCGTTGAATTCCTGGTAGGGGCGCAGCGTGCGCTCGGTTGCCTCGCTCTTTTCATAGCAACCGATCCGAATCTTTCGGCCTTCCTTGGAGACTTCGAGTACAAGATCCCTGTCATTCATGGCCGCTACCCTCTACCTTGAGGCGAATTTTTCCCACCGGAGCGCCCGCTTCCAGGATGACCAGATGGTATGAGCCAATGGAGATTCGATCGAACAAAACTTTTCCTTGGCGCGCAAGAAAGGAGGCCAGCTCCCGCTTCCCGGACAGGAGGCTTACGCGGATTCTGTCAGCCGGCTTGGCCTCCTCCATGACTCTGACGATGATTCGAAAAAGGGCGCGTTCAACGTGCCTCATCTCCACGGCGACGCCAAACTTCCCTATTTTCTCCTCGACCTGAAGAGCTCCGGTCTTGGCTGGAGTGTCTCCTCGGCGAACGGGCTGAGACGCAGTGGCGAAGGTCCATTGCCCTGATGTGCGGACCAATTCGAGTGAGTCCCGCGCCCAGCGAACCACAATCTCAAGCAAGCCTTCTTCGTCATCAATCTGCGGGCTTTCTGCTCCAAGAACCTTGCCCAACTCTATGGCCCGCGCCAGCAACCGGGCAGGAGTGGGACGGGACGATTGCGCAACCATCGACAAGCGATCCGAGGCGTCGGTCAATTCCTCACGGCATGCTGGGCATCCGGCTAAATGGCGCTCCACGGAATCCCTCTCCGCCTTCTTCAGGCTGCCTTCTAAGTAGGCGGCGAAAAGATCCGTGCCCAAGCAGTCAGAACCGGCGGGAGTCGCCTCTGCTTGCGCCAGAACCACTGCTCGCAGGCTCTGTTCTAAAGCCTCAATCGATGCGGCTTCCTCGCGGCACCGGAGACAGGCAGCGAGGTGAAGCCGAATCGCGCCAGCTTCCGCAGCGGTATGCTCACCGTGGAGATGTCGGCTCAAAGAATCAACGTCGAGACAATTCATAATAAACCTCCCCGTTCTTCTAGACGGACAGGGAGAGGAAATTTGTCTATGCCCTTTGCTTTCAACACGCTTTTTAAAGACAAGATGACCTGTTTGCGGATCTTATAGATTTCCTGCTCCGAGCGGCCCATCAGCCGGGCGATTTCTCGTGGCGGTTTTGGAGGGTCGGTGTAAAAGCGATGTTCGACGTACAGCCGCTCCTCCGCCGAGAGCCGAGACAGGGCCTCCTGGAGAACCTGGCACCCTTTCTCCTCCGCGCCCCGCTCTTCAGCCTCGACAATCGCAACCTCAGGCGAATGGTAATCTACGGTCTCCTTTTTCCTCCAGGCCTGGGCTTGGGCTTTGGAATTAAAGGAGATTGCTAGATCCGACGCCGACACGACTTTCCCGCTAAACCTTCTTGCGGAGAGCGCAGTCTCCACCCGCGCGAGCGCCTCTTCTACCCGCTGCGCGGAGAGGGCTTTGCCCGCCTCGTCGCGCAGGAGCTGAAAGAGTTCCTGTTTGCTTCGACCTTCCCAGTACCTCTGTCGGTAAATTTCCTGCTCGAGCAACGGTAGCCGCTGGATCCGTTCAGGAAGGCGTCTCCGGCCTGCGCTTTTACGGACAATATCTCTGTAGAGGTTTTGCACGACGCGGCGGATATAACCGGTAAAGCTCCCCCGACCGTCGTAACTCAGGATCCTTTGACAGCCTTGATCCACCAGAAGACAGCAAATCTCCTGATATAGGTCTTCAGGCGTGCTACCGTCCTGGAGCGTCTCTTGGTGGCCGAAAAGGGAACTGTGCCTGGATATGATCCGCATGATGTCTCTTTTAAACAAACGCTCGAAGGCGCCCCAGGCCCGGTCACTGTTCACTTGAAAGAGATGCAGGATGCGGGCTGAGAGAAGATCAGCGATCTTGAGGGTTAGGTAGGTGGAGAGTTTAGCCCTTCCATCCAAGCCCCGGAGCAGATCAAAGCTATCGCTCCGAATGGTCTTTAAAACATTGAGGTATTCCTCTTCAAGATCAGGCTCGGGAAAGACTAGAGCACAGAAAGAATAGACGAGATCGGAATGGCTGCGGACGAATTCGTCCCACGCCTCTTCTTCTCCCGACAGAAGGCGGCGGACCAGCAAGAGGTCAGTCTCGACATTAGAGCCCTCTCTGCCATCTATGCTAAGCGGAAGCCGGTTACCCTTCACGGGGAAAAATCGCCCCTTAAATAAAGCTAAACCGCGTTATTATAGTCATTTCCGAAGCCAATGCAACAACTATCTTGCAGATCCCAAGCCGCCAAAAATTCCTTCCTGTCCGTCTTAAGGTAATAGAAAAGCTAAAAGGAGCCGGTGTGAGAAAACTCCGGGCCTTTCTGGTTCTGTTCCTGATCCTAGGAGGGGTCAAAAGCAGTGGGATTAACGTTCCACGAAGATGCAATCGCTGTAACGAGGAGAAAGTAGTATGAATATCAAGCAGATGAAAATAATGGCGATTTCGATAGCTTTGCTTTCGGCTGTGGCGGTGGGCGCGCCTGCTTCCGCTCCGGGCGTCACGATCGACCTCACTGCGCTCAGCACGCAGGGCTTCTGCATATATACTGTCGGCTGTTTTTCAGGTAACAGCGCAACCCTGAGTCTGGCGCCCGGTCAATATTTCTTAACAAGTGGCGCGGAATTTTCCTTTACTGTTACGGCCAACGGCACTGTTGATTTCGACCCTGCGCTTGATACTTTTCTCACCGGCCGTGGCACGAACACCCTCGTCGTGCATGGGCTGCCGATCACCATAAACGCCACAGCGTTGAGTACCTTCCAGTTCTCTATCTATCAAGTCGGTGTGTTGCCGACTGCGACCGTATCCACGTTCAGACTGATCCCTGGCGTCTACTTCTTCGGTAGCGGCGGTGAGTTTGCTTTCACGGTCACGACCCAGGGGCTGGTGGACTATCAGGCAGCCTTTGACACCTTTCTCACCGGCCGTGGCACAAACACCCTGGTCGTACACGGGCTACCGATCACCATAAACGCGACGGGGTTAAGCACTTCGCAATACTCTGTTTATCAAGTTGGGTTGTTTCCGACGGCGTGTGTATCCACGTTCAGGCTGATCCCTGGCGTCTACTTCTTCGGGAGTGGCGGAGAGTTTGCCTTCACGGTGCTTCAAACTGGGCTGCTGGATTTCGATCCGTCGCTCAATAGTATGGTCTCCGGACGCGGAACGAACTCCTTGATAGTGGGAACTCCCGTCTCCACGCAGCCATGCGGAAATAGATCTCCGGCTGCAAACGCCGGCCCGGACCAGACCGTGGGAGAGGCAGCGCAGGTGGTCTTGGATGGCTCTGGCAGTGGCGACTCGGATGGCGACCTGCTCACATACCGATGGGCACAGCTTGCCGGTCCGTCGGTGACCTTAAGTAACCCGACAAGCGTGAGTCCTACTTTCACGGCGCCTCTGCTCCCGGGCGGATTCGGCAGTCAGACTCTCACCTTTGAACTCGTAGTCAGCGATGGCAGTTTGTCAAGCTCTGATACTGTGAACGTCACAGTCGTCAACGTAAATCACGCTCCGGTGGCTGAGGCTGGAGCGGATCAGTTTGTTAACGAAGGAAGTCTGGTTACGCTCTCTGGCACGAATACCTATGACCCGGAGGGTGACCCGATCGCATATCAATGGGTCCAAACCTCAGGTCCCGCTGTGACATTGAATGGCGCGAATACGGCTCAGGCTACATTCACCGCTCCGTTAATCCCCGGCGGCATCAGTAGCGCGCTAGTGCTGGAGTTTTCGCTGACCGTCTCTGACGGGGGACTTTCGAGCACTGATGGGGTCCGAGTGACAGTGGAACAAGTTAACCACGCGCCGGTAGCTGATGCCGGGCCCGATCAAACAAGAAATGAAGGCAGCTTGGTAACGCTCGATGGAACCGGGAGCACTGATCCGGACAGCGATCCTCTGACCTACACGTGGACTCAGATCTCCGGACCATCAGTCACTTTGTCTGATCCCACTAGCCCGACGCCGACCTTCATGGCTCCAACCGTGGGTCCCGGCGGAACCACACTAGGCTTTCAACTCGTGGTTGGCGACGGTTTGGCCCAGAGCCTGTCGGATGATGTCATTGTTACCGTGCAGAACGTCAACGATCCGCCAACGTGTAATCTGGCCCAGGCAAGCCCAAGCCGTCTCTGGCCTCCGGACCACAGGCTTATACCTGTTAGCATCATGGGAGTGACCGATCGAGACAAGGATCGAGTGGCAATCACTATCACTTCAGTCACACAAGATGAACCGGTTAATGGTCTTGGCGATGGCGACACAAGCCCGGATGCCGTGATCCAGGGAGACACGGTTCTGCTACGCGCCGAGCGGTCGGGAACAGGGAATGGTCGAGTCTACCGTATCCAGTTTACAGCCAGTGATTCCCAGGTAACTGGCGGTTCTTGCGCGGGATCGGTCAGCGTCTCGGTTCCGCATAGCATGAAGCCGGGAATGGATGCGGTTGACGACGGCCAGCGTTACGACTCCAGTCGGCCGTAACCCGTGGCAAAAATTCCTTTCTGTCCGTCTGAGAGTAATAGAAAAGCTCAAAAGAGCGAGCGGGAGGGCGGCTAGGACCTTGTCCGTTGGGCTCAAGGAAACACTTTACTAAAAAGGAGACAGCAATGGCCAAGCGATATTTCAGGGCTGTGCCAAGAGCGCCTTAAAGCGGCTGTTTGACGTAGCCCACCAAAGATATTGTATTTCCTCCAACTGAATTTACAGAAAGGAGCACTTGTGAAAATGGCAAAAATAAAGGGGAAGGAAATGAGGTCTATCGTTACAAAGGGCGTTTGCGTCGGTTTGCTCGCAATCGCCGGCACCGTATTGTACGGCAGCGGCGCGTCGGCCGCGACATTTAAGGTTCATTGTGGCAGCGGACCGTCGATTCAGGACCGCCTAGACCGCAACGCATCGGGTGGTGACACGATCGAGGTCTCCGGAACCTGCGTTGAGAACGTTGTCATCAACGTCCCCGGGTTGAGCCTTGTCGCCCAGCCCGGCGCGCAGATCGTCGCCGCAGACCCTAATTCGCCTGTCGTTACCGTCCAAGCTCCTCGCGTGAGGATCATCGGCTTTACGATCAGCGGGGGCTTCGACGGTATCCGCGTCCGGAACTCCGGTTCGGCCATCATCAGCGACAATACGGTCGAGAACAATTATAGGGAAGGCGTCAACGTGGTCGGGAGCTCCCATGCGCAGATCGAGGGGAACAAGATCCGGCACAACGGGTTCGACAGCAACGGAAATCCCGTCAACCGTGGTCACGGCATATTCGTCGGGCAGTCCTCGAACGCCGTAATTGTCAGCAATGAAATCGACGGCAATGGAGACATTGGGGTGCGCGTCGCGGACGCGTCGGCCGCACGACTCAACGACAACGACGTCACCGACAACCAGAACGACGGCATCGACGTGACGCTGAATTCGAGCGTTCGTCTGAGCGATCCCTCGACAAGCCCCGCGGCCGCGAACCGCATCAACGGCAACGGAGGCTTCGGCTGGCGGTGCCGCATCAACTCGTCGATCTGGCCGGAGCAGAACCAGAACTACACGGGTGGCAACGGGTTGGGCAACACCAGCATCGAAAGCGGCTGCGTCAAGCAGGGCTTGCTCTTCTAATACCAAGCCGAGGCGTTGTTGCGCTGCCGGATGTCGCGGGAACCGGAGGGCTACCTCCGGTTCCCGACCGGTTACGACTAAGCCGTTCTCGCACGTGACGGAAGGAGGCGCATGGCAAACGTACCTCAGCGGATCTTCAAAAAAGGGCTGGCGGCTTTCGCTGCCGCTACGGTTGCTCTAACGCTATTTATTCTTAAGGACTTGAGAGTCCAAGAACCGGCTGGGACAGCGAGCGGCGACAAAGTCAACTGCAGCTCGATGGGCGACGCAGCCAACCACCCGCTTCCGATCGCTGATGCGCACTTTCATATCCTTCCCTGGATGACTCCGGCGGAGCTGTGCCGGCTGATGCGCGAGAACGGCATCAAGTGGATCGGCGGGGGAGGCCAGATGCAGCCCGATGGCTTCATCAACCGTTACCGCAAGGTCTTCGGAGAGCGGTGGCGCGTGTTTGGGGGCCAGCGTGAGCACCTGGCGGAGATCCCCCAACAGCACGGCGTGAATGCTTTGGAGGATGCCGAGCATCCAGCCATGCGGCAGCTAGTGGCCACACTCGAATCGGACCTGAAAAGCGGCCGGTACAAGGGAATCGGCGAGCTGCTCGTCAACACGCGCACCTCTGCGACCCGACCCGATTGGCGGCGCAAGATCCGCGCCGACTCACCAGGCGTCAAAGCGTTGCTCAATCTGGCCGCCAAGTACGGGCTTCCAGTATCGATCCATGCCCAATGGGACAACGACACGGCCGAGCAGATGAACCGGCTGGCCGAATCCAACCGCAATGGGGTGATTTTTCTCGCGCATTGCGGCACCGATGCTTCGGCTGACCAGATACGCGACTTCCTGAGCAAGAACCTGAACGTATACTGTGATATGTCCTCGCGGTATGACCGCAGCAAGGCCGCTGGTCGCACCGTCTACTCCGCCGGTTGGCTGGAGCCCTCCTGGAAGAAGTTGATCGAGGCGATGGCGGACCGCTTCACGGCGGGCATTGACGACGTCTTTTCCGAAGCCGAATACCTGCATACGGTGAAGGCCGTGCGTGAAGGGCTGCTGGCAAACCTAAGCCCGGAAGCGGCCAAGAAAGTGGCATACGAGAATGCCGACCGGCTGTTCAGGATATCGAAGTAAAGGCTGCGATAGATCTGCTGTCACACCTTCAACTTTCCCGCGTAGCCGGTCATCTCGACATACCCTAAACCCTGTACGGCTCTTTTTTTGTAGCTGCCGCTGATTTTGACCGCTCCTTCCCAGTAAGTCACCCGCGTGCTTCTACGCGTATCCAATTCCTGTTCGGGGAAGAAAGGCAAAATCTCCAGTTCAATCCCCTCGACCGGAACGGCCACCTTCCATCGCATAGGATAATTGCCTTTGCTTTTAGGGCTTTTCCATCTATCCAGAACCTCTATACGGAAATCGTTAAGTGCGAGATGCCGGCTAGTGCCATCTGCCTTAACCAGCGTGCCGCTGGAATAGGGATCTGGCGAGCCGTCTTGCCGCCGGATCAGGTAGAGCATGATCTCTGTGTTGTTTTCTAACTGCAGGCTGAACCAGTCCCATCCCGCCTGCTCTTCTCCAAGCTGGTCGCTGCCAAATTCGTGGTCCATCCAGCTCAAGCCGCGAACCCTCTCCTTTTTTCCCGCAATTTCCAGCTCTCCCTCCGTTCCCATGCGCGTCAAGGAATAGTAATAAGAGGCCCTTCCCTTGCCTTCGCCTTTTTGACTGAGTCCCCTATCGCCGTGCAATACCGGCGGCTTGAGCGAAGTCGCGCGCAATCTCAAAGCCGTATCCCGATCTTTGATTTCGATGATATGGCCTTGCCCCTTACCTTCAATTTTCCAATCTTCGTTCCAAACCAGATAACGTTGGATGGAGGCGCCCGCCTTGTCACCGTATCCGCGGTTCGCCCTCTCCCGAAAAAGAAATTTTTTCACGCGCTTATCTGAAAGGGCGAAATGGGCGAGATAGAGATCGGTAAAAAGCGGAACCTCGTCTTTGTCTTCTTTTTGGCGGTCGCGCAAGCCGAATCGGAAAAAAGTCGCCTGATAGCCGTACTGCCCTCCGCCCTCGGTTTCCAGATGGCCAGTGTAGTACCACCACTCAGTTTTAAAATCAGGATGGGAAAAGTGATCTTGGGGGAACGAGAGCTTTCTTCCCGGCAGAGCGATTTGATAGGCGAAAGATGTGGCGAAGAGAAAAACGGCAATCAGCCCAAAGGCCGCGCGCCAGCGATAGCTCATAGAGAGTCTAAGCATCGTTTGAGACGGGAGCGAAGCGGTGGTATATAGCCTTCTATGGCAAACGAAGGATACACCCGGCCAGAACTTCTCACAACCCCGGCCGATCTGCAAACGAAATTGGGAGAATCGAGCCTTGTTCTTATTGACACCAGGCCGGCAGAAAAGTTCGCCCGGGGCCATATCCCCGGCGCGATCCATTTCGATCTTTTCGGCTTGAGCCTCACCGATACCAGCCCGGCCCCGCTCAAGGCCTTCATGGCGATGATCGCCCACGTCTTTGAAATGCGCGGCGTGAATTTAGAAAAACAGGCCGTATTCTACGATGACGACTCCGGTATGCGGGCCGCTCGCGGCTTCTGGTTCTTGGAATACTTCGGCCATCAAAACGTTCAGGTGTTGGATGGCGGCATCAATGGCTGGATGGAAGCGGGCCGTCCGGTTACCACGGAGGCAGTTTCTCCCAAGGCCGCACAATTCAAAACGGCGGAAAGACGTGAACTACTGGCTACGGCCGAGGACGTGCTTCACTCACTGAACCAAAAGACGGTCTGTATCGTGGACACGCGCAGCGATGATGAGCATATGGGGAGGGCCATTCGGGCGGCCCGGGGCGGAGCGATCCCGGGCGCCGTGCATCTCGAATGGGTCAATAATCTCGATTCCAAAGGGAGATACAAACCCGCGGCGGAGCTCCGGCAAATGTACAGCCGATTAGGAGTTACTCCCGATAAGGAGGTTATCCCCTACTGCCAGGGCGGCTACCGCTCCGCCCACACCTATCTCGCGCTTAGACTCATCGGCTTCCCCAAAGTTAGAAACTATCTCGGCTCCTGGGGAGAATGGGGAAACCGGTTGGATCTCCCGATCGAAAAGCCGTGGGAAAAGAAGTGAAAAGAGACCGGAGAATCGTCTACTTGACCCACATGGTTGCTATGGGTATACTTTTAGGCAATTTATGAAGTTACATGTAGTGATCGAAAAAGATGAAGCTGGATATTTTGTAGCTGAGGTCCCGGCTCTTCCTGGTTG
>Ga0209212_1003198_pt1 | contig 22032 bp, 19 predicted proteins | sample RifGroC2_FD_183996 | JGI IMG/M metagenome (GOLD analysis project Ga0209212, IMG submission 183996) | Groundwater microbial communities from Rifle, Colorado, USA - Groundwater C2 (SPAdes) (version 2) | ecosystem: Environmental > Aquatic > Deep subsurface > Groundwater | place: Rifle, Colorado... | reverse complement strand
CCCCCAGCCGCTGGATCATCTCGGGCGCGTTGCAGATCGTCACCGGACGCAGCACCATGCAACTTTTGTAACGGTCGAGGTCCGCCTTGAATCTCTCCCACGCTTCGGAGGACAGCCGCAGGGCGGTCCCCGAAACCCAGTCGACCTTGCCTGCATCGACGATTTCCAGGACGGGATCTGTGACGACGGGCACCTGAAAACGGAATTTCGTGAACTCGCTGGACCCGATCTTCCGCATGACCTGGCCCGCAAGATCCCCGATTCCGAGTTCGATCGGAGGCAGGAGCTCGCTCAACCGTCCGGCGGCGATCTCCCGCCTGAAAAAATCGAGGAGATGCTCGCCGATCGCCTCGCCCATCCGGTCCGGCTTGGCCTCCCCGGAGGGCCTGTCGCTCCGGTCAGAGAGAACGATCGCTTTTATCTTCGAGGGATCGACGCTGAAATAGGGAACCCCGATCCTTTTGAGGGGATTGCCGACGATCGGGATAGGATCGGCGCCCCTCTGATACACATCGTGCAACCCTTCCAACGCCATCGGGCGGTTCAGGTTGATCTCGACGATCACTCCGGATGCGACTTCCAGCCACTCGGGAGAATCGTAGACCGCCGTCGCCGGGATGATGTTCCCTTCGCTGGTCAACCCTATCGCCTCAAGAACCACCATATCGACGGGTCCGAACCAGCCGCGCTTGACCTGTAGCGGCATCTGCGCTCCCTTGCCTTCGACGAACCTCACCTCGCCGCGATTGACGGCGGCCCTGAGTTTCTCGCTGCCGACGACGCCGATCCTCGTTCTGATCCCGCCGGCATCGACAAGGACGTCTTCGATTTCAGAACTCAGCGGCCCGGCACACAGCAGGTCGATCTTGATCCCGCCCTGCGTTTTGATCCGCTCCGCAAGGGCCGCAAATGTAGCCTTGGGGTACCCCATGGTGCTTCCCGAGGTCGCAACCTTCATCCCGTCCCGGAAAAGCAGGGCCGCCTCTTCGGCCGACACGACCTTTCCCCGGGATTCCCGGTGCCTGATCCGCTCACGGATGTCGTCCACTTCACTCTCCCGAATGTTTCACATTTTCCTCGACGAATTCCGAAATCTTATCGTGTTTCTCCGTCTCTTGCATCTGTCGGGTTCAAATTTACCCGGTCCGTCGGCGGATCCGATATGACGTTCCTCAACAAATGAAAAGGAGTATATCGGTATAGCGTTCGGTCGTCAATGATCAACTTTCCAGGCCATTTTTTTCATCTTAAATATCCCTTGACAAACAAAAAAGGCCCCTCTATGATTTATGGCAAGCAATTCAACCTTATCAAACAAAGTTCTGTTCTTCACCCGAGACAATTAGATGTTCGTGCGTACTTTTAAAGGGAGGTGATCATGAAAAGAGCTTCTATAATTAGATTTGTTTTCCTTAGTATTTGGGTTCTATCGACAATCGCAATTCTTCCGTGCATGGCGGCAGAAAATTTTCCCGCGAAGCCAATCACGATTCTGGTGGGAAGCACTCCTGGTGCTGCTGCTGATTTACCAGTCAGGGCATGGGCAGAGCCAGTTTCGAAGAGGCTGGGTAAACCCGTATTGATAGCCAACAAGCCTGGGGGCGGGGGCGCCTTGATGCTGAATGAACTTTTCAAGTCAGCGCCAGATGGCTATACTCTTGGTGTTTTAACCGGCGGCGGTATCATAAACGCCCACTTCCTTAAAGTTCCCTATGATCCTGTCAAAGACTTTGACCCAATAATCCAATACATGAGCCCTCATTACGGGTTGGTCGTCAAGCCAGATTCACCTTTTAAAACATTAAAGGATTTGATTACTTATGCAGCGGCCTCTCCAGGAAAGGTGAAATATAGTACCTCTGGAATTGGTTATCCCCATCATCTGGTTATGATACAGCTTGGAGACTCCGCTAAAGTCAAATGGGTCCACGTTCCTTTTCCCGGCGGGCAGGAGTCCATGACAGCTTTACTGGGCGGTCATGTCGATTGCTCCTCACAAACCAGTGCATTTGCACCTTTTGTGAAGTCGGGTCGGGCTCGTCTGCTTGCTACCTACGGGGAAAAGCGGATGGCCAGTTTTCCAAACGTGCCTACCCTGATCGAACAGGGTTACAACATCGTCGCTTTCTCCTCTTACTTCATCGTTGCGCCTAAGGATATCCCAAAAGACCGGGCGAAGATTCTTCACGACGCTTTTTATGCAGGGATGCAAGATCCTAGATTTAAGCAGACCCTGGAACAGTTGGATATGGAGACGAAATATAAAAATTATGAGGACTCTAAGCAGGTCATAGCGGACATTTTCCGAATTAGCGGTGAAATAAAGGCAAAAATCGAGAAATGATTCCTTAACCGACGAAGGGTACATCCTTGCGGAAAAAGGGAAAAAGAAGCCATGAGAAGACACGACTTGATAACCAGTTCGGTATGGTTTTTGATTGGTCTATCCATCGCCATTTATGCGCCTACGTATGGCTTGGGAACCCCTGGCATGGTTGGATCCGGATTCATCCCTTTTATCGCCGGTATTCTAATGTGTTGCTTTTCAGCGGCAACATTTCTTAACGCGTATCTGGACAAATCAGGCATCGTCAAAAGAATATGGGGCAATATTCAATTTCGGAATCTATTCTTGGTTTTGTTTGCGCTTCTTATTTATATCTTGTTACTGGAAAAAGTGGGTTTTATTATTTGTACGTTCTTTCTGATTGTTTTGCTGTTTCGTTTTATAGATCCCGAGACTTGGCTTACAAGCCTCTTGGGAGGAGGACTAAGTTCCATTCTATTATACCTTATATTTGAAACATGGCTTGAAGCACAACTTCCCAAAGGGTTTTTTGGATTTTGAGGTTTTCTCGGTGAGTTTAATAGATAATATTTTGATGGGGTTTAGCATTACTTTCGAACCCTTTAATATTATGGTTTGCTTTATTGGAGTCCTGGTAGGAACGCTGGTCGGCGTTTTGCCTGGTTTGGGGCCGGCCGCCGCCATATCTCTTTTACTGCCTACGACCTTCCGTTTAGATGTTACTTCCAGTATCATCATGCTGGCGGGCATCTACTATGGCGCCATGTATGGTGGGTCCACCACCTCGATCCTGGTTAATATCCCCGGCGAGTCTTCTTCTGTGGTCACCTGTTTGGACGGGTATCAGATGGCTCGAAAAGGAAGGGCTGGGCCGGCACTTGGGATAAGTGCCTTTTCAAGCTTTATTGCCGGCACACTCAGTGTTGTAGCTTTGATGCTGATGGCGCCTCCGCTAGGGGAGATGGCCCTGAAATTCGGGCCACCTGAGTATTTTTCGCTCATGTTCATGGGTTTGACCCTCATTGCTTTTCTCTCTTCGGGCTCAATGAGCAAGGCCATGCTGATGGCCAGTTTCGGTCTTTTTCTTGGGACCATCGGCCTCGATGCAATGACTGCAACATCCCGATTTACCCTCGGAACGATGACACTCCTGGATGGAGTCGGACTTGTTCCGGTGGTGATGGGACTCTTCGGAATAGGGGAGGTTCTGTCGAACTTGGAGCAGCCCGTTCGAAGGGAAATTTTTAAACCCAAAATTGACCGCTTACTTCCTACGGTACAAGATTGGATTGACTCCACATGGCCTATTATAAGGGGAACTCTTGTCGGTTTTTTCCTCGGCATCCTTCCCGGTGGTGGAGCCGTCCTTTCCTCGTTTGCTTCATATGCTATGGAGAAGCGCTTCTCGAAGTCGCCGGAGAAATTCGGGACCGGCATGATCGCTGGGGTTGCTGGTCCGGAAGCGGCCAACAATTCGGCTACGAGCGGGGCTTTTATTCCCCTGTTATCCCTCGGGATTCCTGGAACTGCCGTGATGGCAATTATGCTTGGGGCTTTAATGCTCCACGGAATTCAACCAGGCCCTCTCCTGATTAAGGACCATCCGAATATTTTCTGGGGTGTGGTGACCAGCATGTATGTCGGGAATGTGATGTTATTGGTTCTTAATCTGCCGCTCATTGGTCTTTGGGTGCGGATCTTAAAGGTCCGTTACAGTATCCTGTTTCCCCTGATCTTGGTCTTCTGCCTTATCGGTTCTTACAGCCTGAAAAACAATATTGGGGACATACTTATCGTGGTTATTTTCGGCGTCATCGGCTACCTGATGAGAAAATATGAATACGAAACCCCTCCCCTCATACTTGCCTTTGTTTTAGGAAATAGAATAGAGGTCTCTCTCAGGCAGTCATTCCTCCTTTCGGACGGGAGTCCGTTAATCTTTTTTCAACGGCCCATATCTTTAGTATTTATGCTTGTTGCTGCCTTTCTATTAGTTTCCCCGATGATTCCGGCTATAAAAAAGAAAAAAAGTGTGTTGGATGATAAACAAATACTGTAACTATCCGACACACAGCGCATTATCTTTTTTGACCGACTCACGATCGGAAGGAGGACTGCATGTTTGAATTGATAAACGGGATGCGCTCTATACTTGAAGCATGTTCGGTAGTGAAGCCAAAAGAAAAGGTATTGGTTTTGGCTGACAATGAGGGCGGACCCATTTGGATAGGCCAGATTGTCATGAACCTGGTTAACTCTATGGGAGCAGAAGCTGTTTTGATCATTAAAAATCCCGAGTGGAACTACGAAAACGAACCCCCAGCGCCTGTTGCGGCGGCCATGAAAGCCGTAAATGCCTTTATATGTATCTCGGACAAAGCAACCGTGGTTCACACCAATGCTCGCAAGGAGGCTACTGCTCTTGGGGTAAGGTACTGCGGTATATGCCAGATTCCCTTAGAGGACCTGAAGCGAGGCATATCAGCGCCCGATGCACAACGTATCAAAGCGCGAACCGAAACATTGGCACAAAGATTGACCCGGGCTGACACGGCAAGAGTGACCAGCCCATCGGGAACAGATATTACCTTCCGCTTACATGGTCGCGAAGCTCTATCACTTCATCCCCTTAGTATGGTGGCCAGCTTGCCTTATTACGCCGAGTCGGCCATTGCGCCGGTGGAGGGGACTGCACAAGGATTGATTGTGGCTGATCTTGCATTCTCAAGCTCGAACAACATACTCAGGCAACCCGTAAGCTTGACGGTAAAAGAAGGCAGAGTGTCGGAGATCTCGGGCTCTGATGAATCTGTCGGCAGATTGCGCGAAATAGCAAGTAGCGATAAAAACTCCAGCAATATCGCCGAGCTTGGAATTGGCACCAGTCACGTGATCCCGGCCGAAATGCACGGTACCAGAAGGGACTATGCCAGAACAGGGACTGCCCATATCGCCTTTGGTAAGAATAATGATATTGGCGGGCAAACGTGGAGTCATATTCATGTCGATGCGTTGTTTGGCCGGCCAACGATTATATTGGATGATGAATATGTCATAAGGGATGGTAAATTCTTGATATGACCGCGCTGATTGACGGTATTCTTACCGGAGATTTGTGATGAGGGGAGGCCCATCTGTCTGGGCAGAAATAAACGCTATATTAAGATATTTACTCTGCCGGTTCAGCCCTGATGAATCCGGTGTCAACCTGATAAACGACACGTTCTTTGGAATATTGGGTTCAATCCTTTAGTGATAAGGAGTTGGAAAGATGAAGAAGATCGAAATGATTACAGGGGCTAAAAAACTTGTAGATGAATGCACCCAAGTCAAGGAAGGAGAAAGCGTCCTTATCGTTACGGATACGGTTACGCCATTCAGTATTGCCGAGGTTTTGGCTACAGCCTGCAAAGAAAGAGGAGCCGAGCCTGTGATCATCATCATGAGTCCTCTCCAAATGGAGGGAAATGATCCTCCCCCGCCTGTTGCGGAAGCCATGCTGAAAGCGCATGTGATTTTCCTTGCATTAAGCAGGAGTATCTTCCATAGCCATAGTCGTGTTCGAGCTACAAAGACGGGGGCTCGTTGTTTTGCTTTTTCCGAGTTTACAGAAGAGGACATGTTTAAAGGCGCCATAGAGGCAGATTTTCTGAAGATGAAGGGGTTGGGAGAGAGATTGGGCGATGCATTGCGAGAAGCCAAGGCCGCCCGAGTTACAACGCCGGCCGGAACCGACATTTTTCTTGACTTCAACGGGAGGCCGGAAAAAATATTAATCCTCAACGGTATATGCCATCAACCGGGAGATGCTGTAGCCATCATTCTTGAGGCGGCAATCTCTCCCAAGGTTGGATCAGCGCAGGGGGTCGTTGTTTGTGATGCGAGCACCAGTTTTCTCAAGCCCGGGTTGGTCAAGGAGCCAATCCGAGCGGTGGTTAAAGATGGGATCGTGACCGATATCAGTGGAGGGATCGAAGCAACTAAGCTTGTTGAAGGTTTGGCGGCATTATGCGACCCTAAAGTATACAATGTTGCGGAACTGGGGATAGGTTTCAATCCAAAGGCTAAAATGACCGGGGTTCAAACTCAAGATAAAGGTGTTTACGGGACTTGCCATATCGGGTTTGGTTCCAACATCAGTTGGGGGGGAGATATCAAAGCAGCAACCCACTTTGATTTCATTATGTATGCGCCCAAAATCGTCCTGGATGGTACTGCCATACTGGAGAATTATCAGTTTAATCTTTAGGAGGGAATCCAAATGGGATCGCTTCGTAAAAAAAAGTCCGATTCGGATGAAACAGATACAAGCTGCTCATTATTTTCATCCTTCGTCGCGCCCGCCCCGAGCATGGGGTGGGTTAACGGGTCATTGAGGAGGTGTTAAATGATGAAAATCGAGTTAGACGGTTTTGATTTCAGGGCGTCACATCACTTGATGGCCGGAGCTTTAGTGCCGCGACCAGTCGTCCTTATCTCGACGATCGGTGAAAATGGCGTATTCAATGTTGCCCCTTTTGCTACTATCACCAGACCGAGCATGAAGCCGCCACTACTCGGGTTCGAAATATCGACGAGAAGAGACGGAGTAAAGAAAGATACGAGCAGGAATATCGAATTCTCTAAAGACTTCGTCGTCAGTGTTGTTGACGAAAGCTTAGCCGAAGCGATGAACAAGACTTCTGCCGACTATCCCAGCGATGTAGACGAATTCAAGGTCACTGGGCTCACGCCAGTAAAGGCTGACCGAGTGAAGGCGCCGATCGTAGGCGAATCTCCAATAAGTTTCGAGTGTCAGCTTTTACAGATCCTGCAATTCGGCGAGTTGCCCAAGATTTCTCAGTTTATCATTGGCGAAGTGGTCATGGCCCATGTCAGAGATGACTTGTGGGTTGATGGCAGCATAGATTCACGGAAACTGAAAGCCATAGGCCGGCTTGGGCAAGACCTTTACTGCAGGACCACCGACATATTCGAAATGAAAAGAGAGTACGGATTTTAGAGCCATAAGGAGTTGAGAAAATTATGCTGACTCACTATAGATTGGGAAGCATCATCTGGCTTGCGGTTGGAATTTATGTAGCAATCAGTTCATATCGCTTAGGTTTTGGGTCTTTTACTCAACCAGGGCCTGGTTTTATCTTTGTCTTGATGGCCTTGCTTCTTATGGTACTCAGTGCCATCGACCTTGGGGCTACCTTCATCAGGAAAGAGAAAGCCGGAAAAGAGAATCCCGGTGACATTCTGTGGTCAGGGGTTCGATGGCAAAAAGTCCTGCTCTTGATAGCAGGCTTGTCTGTCTATATTTCTGTATTCAATTTCTTGGGGTTCCTTTGTTCCACCTTCCTGTTGATGCTCTTCTTATTCAAGGTGGATGAACCCACAAGGTGGTGGGTTGCGATACTGGAGAGCTTCATTACCATTTTGTTTTCATATGGTCTGTTCGGACTTTGGCTGAAAGTCTCTTTTCCTCAAGGAATTCTTGGGTTTTAACGTTTCAGATTGGGGTCAGCAGGAATTTAGGAGGGGGCGATCAATGGATGTTTTGCATAATCTTTTCTTGGGTTTTTCTGTAATTTTCGAGCCGTACAACATATTTTTCTGTTTTATTGGAGTTTTTATAGGAACCTTGATCGGGGTTCTCCCGGGAATCGGTCCCGTCGGGGCGATGTCACTTCTTCTGCCGGCCACGTACAAAGTAAGTCCCTTGGCATCGTTGGTTATGTTGGCAGGAATTTACTATGGAGCGCAGTATGGAGGTTCGACGACATCCGTTCTCGTCAATATCCCAGGCGAGGCATCCTCTGTTGTAACTTGCCTCGATGGCTACCAGATGGCGAGGCAGGGGAGAGGAGGGGCGGCCCTCGGAATTGCAGCCTTCGGCTCTTTCATAGCAGGGACTTTCTCCTTAGTGGCACTTATGCTTATTGCCCCTCCTTTGGCATCGATCGCTCTCCAATTTGGTCCCCCCGAATATTTTGGTTTGATGTGTTTGGGTTTGACGATCTTAATCTATTTGGCTTCCGGATCTATCATCCGTGCGATTATGATGGCCGCTCTCGGTGTGATGCTGGGTTGTGTCGGTCAGGATCTTGAAACCGGATCGACAAGGTTTGTTTTTGGCGTTCCGGAATTGCTGGACGGCATTGGTCTGGCTCCTTTTGTGATGGGGCTTTTCGGGGTATCTGAGGTCTTGTTGAATATCGAGCAGCGCTTAAAGCTCGGTAAGGTTCATGAGGGTAAGATCAAGGGACTTTTGCCAAACTGGCAAGATTGGAAGGATAGTATCATGCCCATCTTGAGGGGGAGTATATTCGGGTTTTTCCTCGGGATCTTGCCGGGAGGAGGGGCTGTCATTTCCTCGTTTGTTTCTTACGCGGTGGAGAAGAAAGTATCAAAGCATCCGGAGCGGTTTGGAAAAGGGGCTATTGAGGGGGTGGCAGGTCCTGAGTCTGCAAACAATGCGGCATCCGGGGGGGCTTTTATCCCCTTACTCACTTTGGGCATCCCTTCCAATGTCGTGATGGCGCTCCTTTTGGGAGCTCTGATGATTCATGGGATTACGCCCGGGCCCTTGTTCATTGCAAACAATCCGGATATTTTCTGGGGTGTGATTGCGAGTATGTATATTGGAAATGTCATGCTCTTGGTACTCAATTTGCCTTTGATCGGTCTGTGGGTTCAGGTGCTTAAAGTTCCCTATAAAATCCTGTTTCCACTGATCCTGCTGTTCTGCGTGATTGGCGCATACAGTATCAACAGCAGCACTTTCGATATCGCCGTCATGGTGGTTTTCGGAGTGCTGGGCTACCTGATGCGAAAGTATAAATTCGAGTGCGCCCCTATGGTTCTCGCTTTTGTACTGGGACCGATGTTCGAGAAATCCCTGAGACTGTCGCTGCTTTTATCGGACGGGAGTTTTCTCATATTTTTTACCCGGCCTATTGCCGCAGCGGGGATGATTGCCACCTTCCTCATGCTCGGTTCATGCGTTATTCCGAGTCTCCGGAAAAAGAGGGAGGAGATTCCTATGGATGAGGAGCGATGAAACCGGTAGTCTGGGTTGATCAGGGGCCTTCCTCGGTGCTTCGCATATATGTGGTGTAATGCAAAGGGCTCCTACACTGGGGCAGCCTATAGCCGCACGCATTAGGAGTGCCGACGAGCATCAACCTTGTCAAACTGCCATGGTTCGGTATCCGCTATTCTGAAGACTTTCCTCGTCAACGCCAGATCCATTCCGCACTCCTTTCTTGTTCAAGGTGCAGTATATTTAAGCGGCTGATTCGGTTCATGGCAATGAGTCAGAGCAGAAAATAATCTTCTGGCAGGATAGTACCAGGGGAATCGGGCTATCTCAGCTTCACCCATGATCTTTTGGCAACTCTCTGTATAACTCCTTCCCATGAATGGTAGAAGGATTCCCATTCCTTCATGGTCCCCGATAAACTGCGCTCCGGCCCATTTCCCTTCCGATATAATGAAGCGATGATATTTCCCCTTCCCGGCGTCTTCGAGCACTTCGGTCCGTCCGTTGTCTAATATTCTTGCCGGTTGCCCCATGGCGCCCACAAATGTCCCAAAGATATTTAAATTTACGACATCGGGCGCCCAGCCCACGGAGTGATGTTCGCCTATACAATTATATCCGGCTACTGTACCTTGCCTTTCCGCATGAGGCCAGAGCAGACTGAGTTTTTGTTTAAGCGTGAAAGGATCTTTACCTTGCACACAGTCACCGCAGGCATAAACATCCTTGATGTTTGTCTCCATTTCATCATTCGTCAGGATACCCCCTAATTCGCCGATCTCAATCCCCGCCTGCCTTGCCAGTTCGACGGAAGGTCGCATCCCGACCGACAACACAACCATATCTGCCTCGTACCTACCTGCCCTGCTGGTCACAATTCCACTCACATGACCCTTCCCCTCGATCGATAAGACCCGTTCACCGGTCAGAACCTCAACACCATTCTTTTCAAGAATATTTCTTACAATACAGGATCCTTTTTCATCGAACTGATTCGGCAATATCCAATCCAACGCCTCAATCAGACAAACCTTCCGGTTTCTTTTTCGAAGGGCTACAGCCACTTCAACACCGATAGGGCCCGAACCGATGACAATCACCTTACTCCCTTTGTCCCTGAAGATGCTATCCGCATCCCGCAGAGATTTAAGCACCTTTACCCCCTTTGTTTTAACACCATCGATCGGCGGAACAATAGGATGGCTTCCGGTGGCCAGAATTAACTTATCATAGGCGATTTCTTGGGCAGATAAAGAAACCAATTTCCTGAAGGGATCAAAATGTTGGACCCGTTGTCCAAGGATAAGGTTGATTGCGTCTTTTTCATAGTCTTTCAAACCCTTCAGAAAAAGTTTTGACCGCTTCATCTCCTGTGAAATATATTGATTCAGAATGCATGGAGAATAGAACGGATACGTATCCTCCGAAATCACGGTAATCTTTATCTCCCCGGATCTTGAGCGGATTGCTGAACAGGCGGCCTCCCCTGCCACCCCGTTTCCAATCACTACGACTTCCATAAAAGCCTTCGCCTTCTCACCCCTTTTGGGATGCTTGTCTCGTCACTCTTATGGAAGAGATATTGACTTGTTCTTATTGATTTCACTGTCGATGGCGACATCGAGTGGTTCGTCTTCATTTCGATAGATGGCCAGTTTTCTCCAAGTCATCGGCCACCTCCTTCAATCCAAGCCGTTCCAGTGTCGATCTGGTGGGCAACCCCGTCTGCTTGTTCCAACCCCTCGCTTCATAATACTCATCCAACATTATAGGGAGAATAGCCCCCAAATGTTCTCCCTTCTTAGGACCAGACGATATGGGTTCTTTCAAGAATCTTTGGGGAACGGTATCATCCTTTCGGGTAAGCCCAAGCCGAGCATTAAACGCCTTCTGTATATTGCATATGCGTTCGCCGCATTCCAATAGCTTCTGCAAGTCATAATGAATCCCCGTAGCAAGAGACAGAGCGACTGCCAGATCCTCGGGGTGAATCCAGCCTACCTTATAGGCAAACTTGCAAATCCCCAAGGCATCCACCACGGCGCTGTAATTCTCAAACCAGGCTACCAATTTCCCCTTCCCCTTGATTTCCATCAATGAAGTAATTTCCGCCGGCGGCTGATCCCCGAAAAGTTCTTTAAACATTTTCGGATGATTGCCGACAATGGAGGGAAGGGCTTTCAGGTGGTCTCCTCCTCGACTGGCAGTAGCAAAGGCCAATCCCCAGTGAGGGGCATTTCGTATCTCCACCAGGCTCATCCCGTAGCCTTTCACCTCGATGGCCAATTGGTCGGCACCCTTCCCAATCTTTTGCGCGGCCCGCTTCACACCCAAGCCGAGAACCTTTCCAAATCCTTCAAAATGTACGATCTTTTCGAAGATCTTCTCAAGCGAATCGAGATTGCCCCATTCCAGAGGGATGCCATCCGTGTCTTTTGTAGTGATCAACCCTCGCTGATAGGCTTCAAAGGCCATTGCCAAGGTATTCCCGCATTCCATCATGTCAATTCCATAGCGGTTGCACTCATTCTGGTAATAGCAGACTGCGCCTAAATCAGAACACCCCAATAAGGCTGAAAAGGCCATCACGCTCACCAGTTCCGGTTTCTCACCTTTTTCTCCCCCATATCTGCCCTCCTTCACCTCGAACCAATGGGAACAGTGGATAGGACAATTGAAGCATGCCACATCCCGCACTTTGTAGTTATTGATGAAATTATCAACACAAATGTTTTTATATAGGTCCTTCGGGATTTCTGCTTCTTGATGGTTTTTCCATGGCATCCTCCCCGTTGCCTGATAAAGATCCGCAACCCCATATGTCCCCAATTTGGAATATGAAGAATAGCCCTCCGAACTCTTAATAGAAGTCAGAATCTTATCGCACTGGGCTTCAAACGATGCGGGATCATGAAGGGAAACTCCTTTCCGTCCGCGTACCGCAATGCCCAGCAAATTTTTCTGCGCCAGGACCGTCGCAATGCCGGTCTTTCCAAAGGCCCTGTATTTATTGATCACCAAACTTCCGTAGAGAACCCCTTTTTGTGCTGCAGGACCCACAAGGGCAGTCTTTATACCCCAATCCCCTAACTCCTTGCGGAGAAGCTCATCGGCTTCCCATGTGGTCTTGTCTGTCAGGTGGGCTCCGTCCCTCAATTCCGGTTTCTCACCGTCTATCCAGAGATAGGTAGGCCGACTTGCCTGGCCGGTTATTATAACCATGTCATAACCGGCGAATTTCAATTCAGGGCCAAAATCACCCCCGCTGTTGCTGTCGGTAAAAATACCGGTGACGGGAGAAAGCGTTGTCGCTGAAATCCTTCCGCTACAGGGCATGATTGTCCCAGTCAATGGTCCTGCACTAAGTATGACTGCATTCCCGGGGGCGTCTGCTTTAATCTCGGGGGGAACTAACTGGTAGAGAAAATAGGCACCCAACCCCGCTCCTCCCAAATATTTCTCCGCCAGGTCCAGCGGTGTGGATACCTGAATGACCTCTTCCCGATCCAGATCGACTTTCAACATCTTTCCGGTATATGCTGACACGTCACTTTCCTCCTTCTTCTCCCTTTATTCTTCCCTTGACACCAATCCCATAGCAGGATCGCTTTTGAGGTAAGGGAGGGCTAATTTTTCTGCCAGTGCGTAGGCCTTCTGGATACCCACCTCCTCCACTTCTACATACCGGAGCGCCCCAGTTTCACAGTATTTTACACAATACGGATCTCCATCACACAAATCGCACTTCACCATTTTTCGATCCGACAGCGCATGTAATCCGCCAAATGGGCACACCATTGTGCATGCCAGACAATGGACACATTTTTCTTCTTTGAGGACAAGAGCGCCTGTCTTCTTTTCCCGCTGGATCGCCTTGGTCGGACAGATATCTTTACAAAACGCTTCCTCACAGTTCAAACAGAAGAGCGGAATAGCTATGCCTACCCGATCGAATTTAACCACTCTCATTCGAGACTTGGAAGGATTACATTCCAGGTGGTGCGTAAAAGCACACCGGAGTTCGCACGAACGACACCCGGTACAAAGATTTAAATCGACTGACAGAACTTTCATTCCCATTTCTCTTGCCTCCTCATTTCAAGACTGTAAATGCTGAATGTTCTTTTTCCTGTAAATGAATTTCTCTGACTTAAAGAGCGACCAGGGGAGAACCGTTAGGATCAGATATTCCTTACTTTAAAGGTTTCATAAGGTATTCCTTCAGACGGGGCGAAGTATAGGGGGGCTATTTTTGTTTGTCAAGAAATATAGCAGGGGGGGGACCGATGTGTATCGGTTGACAAACTCCAAAGATACAAATACAGTGCGCAACAACGAACAATAGTCAAAAGCATACAGGCTAACATCAGCTCAGCAGGGAGGCATTGACGTGTCAAATAACGCGAAGTTTACCAGATTGCTTGAACCGCTCCAAATAAAGCAGGTCAGATTAAAAAATCGCATAATAAAGCCAGGCCAAGTCTTGAATTATGCTGACAAAGAGGGCTATGTAGGTGAGAGAAATCTCTACTTTTATGAGACACTGGCAAAAGGTGGTGTCGGTATGATTATTACCGAAGACGCCTGTGTTGATTCTATCCTGGGCGGCAGCGGGGAAAGGCGCATCTCCGTTGATGACGACAAATTTATCCCATCGCTCGCCGAACTGGCGAATGTGATCCATAAGCACGGCTGTACGGCATTCAAGCAAATTGGGCATTGCGGTCCGGGCCACCATAAAAGAGACTCCGGGCTTCAACCACTAGCACCTTCATCCTTGAGTGAGCAGGAACTGGAAAGGATTTATCCCGTGGCCAAACACGACGTGGCCAAGGAGTTAACTATTTCTGAGATTGAAGTCATTATCGAACAGTTTGCCAAAGGGGCCGAGCGTGTTAAGAAAGCGGGGTTCGATGGCGTGGAGGTACATGCCGCTCATAGCTATCTGATTAATAGCTTTTTTTCCCGTGTCGAAAACAGGCGCCTGGATAAATACGGATGCCAAACCCTTGAAAACCGGGCACGGTTTGCCGTTGAGATTCTGCAGGCGATCAGGGAGCGGGTCGGGCCGGACTTCCCGGTTGGCATTCGAATTAATGGGGCAGAATACGGAGTGGAAGAATGCACGACTTCGGAGGAGACCCAGCAAATCGCCAAGATGCTGGAAACTGCCAGCGCCGATTTCATTCATGTGAGCGCCTGGAGTTATGGTAAAGGACCCCTGGTGCATTGTCCTGAACAGCTTTTTTATCCGGAGCCTGAAGGACCCCTGGCGAATTTGGTCAAGAAACCCGGTCTGCTTGTGCCCTTGGCTGCGGCGATCAAAAAAAACGTTGCCATTCCGGTTATTGCCGTAGGCAGGCTCGACCCTGTGCTTGGGGAGTGGATTCTGCAAAGGGGCATGGCTGATGCCATTGCCATGGGCAGACGCCTGATGGCCGACCCAGAGCTTCCCAATAAGGTCATTCAGGGAAGATTGGAGGATATCAGACCGTGCACGGCTTGTCTGTCATGCAGGGATTCCTTTTCCAGACGTGAGCCGGTAGTGTGCCGGGCCAACGCGGCGTTGGGAAGAGAGAGCGAGTATGGAACCAAGGCGTCTCAGAAGAAGAAAATCGTGGTTATCGGTGGTGGGCCGTCAGGGATGGAGGCAGCCAGGGTGGCTGCACTCAGAGGACACGAAGTTATCCTTTATGACAAGGAGCCCGGATTAGGAGGACTGCTGGACCTGGCTGCCCTGATAAAGGGGCTTGAAATTGAAGACCTCCCGGCCTTAGCCCAGTACTTCAAGACCCAGCTTGCAAAACTGGGGGTCAAGGTGAGGCTGGGAGAGGAGTTTACTCCAGCGTTGATTGATGAGGTCAGGCCGGATGTGGTCATCGTAGCTACGGGGGGTGTACCCGATGCGCCGGAGATACCGGGAATGAACCGGCCCAACGTGCTCACCAGTAAAGAGCTCCACCGCAGGGTAAAGGTTTTTCTCAGGTTTCTGGGACCCAGGACGATGGCACGGCTGACGAAACTATGGTTGCCTATAGGCGAAAGGGTGGTTATTATCGGTGGCTTAATGCATGGTATGGAAACGGCTGAGTTTCTGGTTAAGCGAGGCCGGAAAGTAACTGTCGTGGAAGTCTCTGACCAACTGGGAGCAGGAATGGGGCCGTTACATGTGGCCAAACTCACCGATTGGCTGCACAAGAAGGGAGCTACCATCTTCACCGGAGTGAAGTATCAGGAAATAAATGACAAAGGATTGGTCATTATCACCAAAGAGGGTGAGAACCTGACTATAGAGGCGGATACCGTTGTGATCGCTGCGCCTCCTGTACCAAACTCTGAGCTTCTCCGCGTATTTGAGGGGAAAGTTCCTGAAGTCTATCTGAGCGGCGATTGCAGGGAGCCTCACCTGATACTGGAGGCTATTGCCGATGGCGCGCGTATTGCCCGCTCGATATGACCGCGGCTCCGGCAATAGTTTAAGAGCCGTCCTTTCCACCGCGGTTTATTCTAGTAGCATTCCGTAATTTCATCTTTGGGCCACTTGGTCAATATCTCATAGCCCTCTTTGGTAACGACTCCCGTCTCCTCAAATCTGGCTCCTTCCAACGGAGGTTCCACGCGGGACCCATACCAGGCTTCAAGGGCAATAACCATATTCTCCTCGAGCGTTGCCGGGTGTTCTATGGAAAACAGCGGCGTTATCCCCGGAGCTTCCTGCGTTGTCAGTCCTATGCCATGGCCTATCGCGCACTCTGAGATTTCCCACCAATCCTTTGCGCCCCAATGCTGGGGCGAGGGCCAGGTTTTGCAGAGCTCGGCGGAGGTCACACCGGCTTTTACCTTCCGTATCGGCATGTAGGTCAGCTCGAGACATTGCTTATAGAAATCCTTTTGCCGCTGGTTGGCTTTACCACAACAGAACGTCCGGTAGTAACACACCTTGTAACCATGCCACCGGACCGGGTGCAAGTCAAAGAACAGTAAGTCCCCCCTGTTTATTATCCTGTTTGTAGCCGCACCCATAAGGGGGCTTGTTTTTTCGCCCGAACATACCGAGTGGGGAGCAACCCCATCGGCACCGCGATCAAGCGCCGCTTTAATCCCTATGCACTGCAGCTCGTATTCCCGGATTCCCGGCCGTATCGCGTCTCGGAGAGTAGCCCAGACTCCATCACAGATTTCGGATGCTTTGCGCTGGCAGTTTATTTCATCCTCCGTTTTGATCATTCTGGCTCTTGCCATGCTGTGACCGCCATCAACCAGTTTGATGCCTGCCTTTTCGAAGATCTCCTTTAAATTTAAGGTAACGACCGGCATGTCGATGGCGACAGGCTCGCCACCAAGGCCGTGGTCAGCCAATGTTTTCTTGAGGTCATTCATGAATGCCTCCGGATAGAGGCCCCTCCCCAAGAAAAATCCCAATCGATATCCCGGTCTGACGGTGCCTTTGAGCCAAGGCGCCAATTCGGCGTTTACTCTCCGGTCAATTTGGCCCCATTCAAACAATAGCGGGTCACCGGTTCTCGGCATAATCACATTTCGGGAAAGTTGGACCCCCGCCAGCATGCCGCCAGGCGCCCAGGTGTCATCGCACAAGTATTTGATATTGTCCGGCTCGAAACAGATGATCGCCCCGATCCCGTCTTCCTTCAGTTGCTTCCGCACCTTCTCGACCCTTTCGGCCCTCATGCGGTCAAGATTAACCCTGTTCTCTATTCCGAATTGCGGCATGCCATCCTCCTATCTTCTTGGTGTAGGTAGCTATCGTACATTACCGATGCTGTCAAGTTTTTTATGTAAGATAGGGACAGGCAAATTCTTCTAATAAAAGCAGATTGTTACGAACTTTTCCCATAGGGTTCGACCTCCCATGCGTCTCCATTTTCAAAGCGATGTAGGCTGGACTCCGGTAACAGGCGGTCTGTCTGGCCACGATCTCCATGGCCGTTTTCTTACGGCGGGACTCAGTGTTAATCGCTGGCCAGGTAAAAGGCCGTAAGACATCCGCCGGTCTGGATTTCGTCTCAGGGGTTGCCCAGAATGACGCCGCGGCAATCGCCGAAGCCGATAGTTGCGAAACCTTGGCGTTTGGCCTGAGCGCGCATGATTATCTCATCGCCGTCCTCGATGAAGGTGCGAGTCTCGCCGGAGGGCAGCTCGATCTTTGTCTTCCCATCGTCGGAGAGCTCGGCGAGGCTGCCGAGACCGGACCGATCGGGGCTGGAGATCGTGCCGCTTCCGAAAATGTCTCCCGGCCGCAGGTTGCAGCCGCCGCAGGTGTGGTGTGCAACCATCTGCGCGACGGTCCAATAGAGGTGCTTGAGGTTGCTGAGGGCCAGGCGGTGGGGCGGCATGCCCTCGGCGCGCATGGTCTGGGTGATGATCAGCGGTTCGATCCACACATCGAACCCCCCTTGCTGTTGGTCCGAGTCGTCCCATAAATACGGAAGCGGACGGGGGTCCCCGTCCGGCCGTGTCGGCTGGGGCTGTCTGAACGGCGCAAGCGCCTCGGGCGTCACAACCCAGGGGGAGATCGTGGTGCTGAAGCTCTTCCCGACAAACGGCCCCAGGGGCTGTTGCTCCCAGGTTTGAATATCGCGAGCGGACCAGTCGTTGAGCATACAGAATCCGGCGATGTGATCGCCGGCCTCGGAAATCGGGATGGGGTTACCCAGTTCCTTCCCCGGTCCGATCCATATTCCCAGTTCGAGCTCATAGTCGAGTTTGGTGCAAAGTCCAAAGCTCGGCGTTTCCTCGCCGGGGAACCTTCGCTGTCCCTTGGGACGGCGGATCGGGGTGCCGGAAACCACGACCGAGGAGGCCCTGCCGTTGTAAGCGACCGGGACGTACTTATAATTCGGCAGCAGCGGTGCAGGCCGCTTATGGCGCAGTCCCCCGTTGTAGGCATGATGGATGCCGGCGTAGAAATCGCTGAAGCCGCCAATGGCCGCCGGCAGGTGCATAGTGCAATCCGCCGCCTCGTGGAGCAGGTCCGCGGCGTGCCGCTGGGCATCGGCGGAATCCCGCCCGCGGTCGACAAGCAGCTCCCACAGCCTTTTGCGCAAGGCCCGGCGAGGCTCTTTGCCCAGCGCCATCAGCGGGTTGATCGTGGTACCCGCCGCGGCCGCCGCGGGTATCCCGGCGCTGCCCGAGAAGAGACCGGCATCGAGTGCGGCTTGAAGGTCAAAGATGTGATCGCCAATCGCCACACCTCCGCGTGGGTTCCCTCCTCTGGGACTGAAGATGCCTAAAGGCAGGTTCTGCAGCGGAAACACTGGGTGGTTGCGCGCCGAGTCGACCCAGCTTTGGCATCCGGCATCGTGTGTTTCATCCATATGTTCGTACATCGTCACTCCCCTTCAGTGAGTTATCTCGTTCGGTTTCCCCTTGGGCTGGAAGAAAACAAGCGTCTTTCCGGGAGCAAGGCGGCTCGGATTGAGATTAGTGCATAATAGCATGATAGCGTAGGCGGCCACCCGGGTCCAGCAGAAAGTGACCTAAATTTTTGACGCGATAAATTTTCCTTGACATACATGACGTCTTTCTATCTATTGGGGCGGGAAAAAGGCAAGTTCTTATCAATCAATATCTTGTACCTTCCGTGAGGAGAGTATGGACGTTGAGTCCAACACGTGAACGAGGAGACACGACCCATGATACAACCGGCCAAAGACTCGATCGATATTGGCGTCATTTGCGGCGATATTCAAGCAAGTCTGCATTTTTATCACACCCTGCTTGGCCTGGAGAAAGTTGGCGAGCAACCCGCCTCGATCGGCACCATGCATCGCCTGCGCTTTGGCAGCAGCGATGTGAAGCTGATCGATCCCACGAACCGGCCCGGAAGGGGGCCGATCGGTATAGACCAACAACTGGGCTTTCGCTATCTCACCTTTGTCGTCACCAATCTGGGTGCCGTCTGCCAACACCTGGAAGCGAATCATATAGAATTTACCAGGAGAAAAACGGAGATCCGACCAGGGACCACGATCGCCATGGTGAAAGACCCCGATGGCAACATCGTGGAATTTGTTGAACGCAGTTAGGGGTTTGATCGTGCCGACCGTCACGTGATGTATCGAATGCGGCCTTTACGCGGACGGAAAAATCTAAGAAGAACTCGAAAAATCATTCAGCATATCCTCTATCGGAAGGTATCGCGTGCAGATCATCCCGTTTACCCCTATCTGCGCCGGGACTCGATCATAACGCAATCTGTTTTGCAATTATCTCAATAAATAAGTAAGGAGGCGCGTATCAAGATGATGGACGAATTCGAATTGACCGATCAACAGAAGGCTTTTCAAACCTTGGCCCGGGAGTTTGCCGAGAGGCATATCAAGCCTATCGCGGCAGAAATAGACCGCATGGAAGTCAAAATGGGCCTGCCGAATTTCCCCTGGGACATGCTTAGGGAGGCGCACAAAATAGGCCTGAAGACTATAGCCTTTCCCATGGAGTATGGGGGTATGGCGGCAGACCACTTGACTCAGGTCATTATTACCGATGAGCTTGCCTATGTGGATGCGACCTGCGCGAAGACAATCTCGCAGTGCTGGAAGCAGCCGCAATACATCATCCATTTTGGAACAAAGGATCAGCGCGACCGGTTCCTGGGCGCCATGCGGGATGAACCCACCTATATGATGGCCGGCGCTATCACCGAGCCCGATTACGGCTCTGACAACATGCTGCCTTATGAAGAACCCGAAGGGGGGTTGAAGCTTTCCGTAAAGCGGAAGGGCGATGGATACGTTCTTAACGGCGTCAAGCATTTTATCGCCCTTGGCGGCGCAGCCAGTCTCTATATTGTTCGTGGGCGGACCGACAAGACCGTATCGGTTCGCAAAGGGACAGGCCGTTTTCTTGTCCCCAAGGATACGCCGGGTTTTTCTGTCACCGCGCAGCACGACAAGATAGGATTTAGGGCCTACCCCAACGGTCAGCTAGCCTTTGAGGATGTGTATGTTCCGAAGGAGAACCTGCTTGGGGGGAAAGAGAATTATGACATGTCGGGCGGGCCGCTCGCCGGATGGAATGAGTTGGAACTTGCCGCCACTGCTATGGGGATAGCCCGGGCTGCCTTTGAAGCTGCTCTGGACTATGCCAAGCAGAGGGTGCAAGGGGGTAAGACGATTATAGAACATCAGGCAGTTGCCGGTCTGTTGGCCGATATGTACATGGATCTTCAGGCGGGGCGAAGCCTGGTGTGGCAGACGGCCCGGATATTCAGCAGCGGGCGAAGGGACACAAAGATGTCGATGGCAAGCGCTCGGTTTGCCACCAAAGTAGTGTTGAAGATAACCACCGACGCGCTGACGATTTTCGGGGGCATGGGGGTGATGAAGGAATTGCCTTTGGAGAAATATGTGCGCGATACCATGATATTTACGCACCTTGCCGACGGACCGGCGCGTCAGGTGAAGGCGGGCAACTTGCTGATGCGCCCCGAGTGAGAGGAGGATTGAATCAGTGAATATCGTCGTTTGTGTTAAACATGTTCCTGATCCCGAAGCGCCGGTTACCCAGTTTACCGTGGATTCCGCGGGTCAAAAAATGGTGCCCGCCCCGGCTGTCGTGTCAGTAGTCAGCCCCTTTGATGAGAATGCCATCGAGGCGGGCCTCCAACTCAAAGAAGCTCACGGCGGTAAGGTAACCGTTCTTAGCCTGGGACCTCTCTCGTCTCTGGAGGCATTGAAAAGAGGGACCCGCATGGGGGCGGACGATGCCGTTTTGGTGGAAGGAAACGATTTGCCAGAGCCGGCGCCCCAGACCACAGCCCACATCCTGGCCAAGGCCATAGCGAAGATCGGAGGCTATGACCTGATTCTATGCGGCCGGCAGGCCGCCGACTGGGATCAGGGACAAGTAGGGTGCGGTATTGCCGAAAACCTGGATCTCCCTTATGTTTCGATTGTGAGCAAAATAGAGACCCTCGAGAAAGCCCTTAGAATCCAGTGCCTGACAGAGGATGGTTATGAAGTCATGGAGGTTTCGCTGCCGGTTGTCCTGACCTTGACGAATGAGATCAACCAGCCCCGTTTAACCACGGTAGCCGGAATCCTCAGGACGACAACGATGAAAATCCCTGTCTGGTCCCTGCAGGACATCGGGGTCGATCCCGCTGCCGCGGTAGAATGCGGCAGGCTGGCCGAACTAAAAAATCTGCGTATCCCGGAAGTAAAGGTAGAATGCCAGATTGTGGGGGGAGAAACGCCGGAAGAGGCGGCCCTCAGCCTGGTCAATGTCCTGAGATCGGACAAAGTTATTTGAGACATGCAAAGGAGCAGGTTATGCAAAATAGTCGAGAGGTCATTATTTTCGCCGAGCTTTTTGATGGCAGGCTGCACAGCGGCGTACCGGAACTGTGCAGCCTCGCCCGTGGTCTGGCAGACCAGCTCTCGGGGGTGGCATCCGCCATCCTGATAGGCACGGATGTAAAGGGTCTTGCCTCCGAACTCATATCATACGGCATGGATAAAGTGTATGCAGCCGATGACGCCCGACTCCATAACTACCAGCCGGAAGCGTACACGGCCGTTATAGAGCAGGTTTGTCGGAGTGAAAACCCTGAGGTGCTTCTCTTCGGTCAAACACTTCGCGGGAGAGACTTGGGACCTCGCCTGGCCTTTCGGCTGAAAACCGGCATAGCAACGGATTGCGTGGAATTCACCATCGATTCCGTGTCAAAGAA
>Ga0209212_1003197_pt1 | contig 22032 bp, 18 predicted proteins | sample RifGroC2_FD_183996 | JGI IMG/M metagenome (GOLD analysis project Ga0209212, IMG submission 183996) | Groundwater microbial communities from Rifle, Colorado, USA - Groundwater C2 (SPAdes) (version 2) | ecosystem: Environmental > Aquatic > Deep subsurface > Groundwater | place: Rifle, Colorado... | reverse complement strand
CCCACCGCGACCGCGTTGGCGTAGCCGGCCACGGCGTGGTTGTTCCAGCCGTAGGCTGTATTCCAATCGGCGTAGTTGGTTAGAGGACCGGTGGAGAGAGCCACGGCGGACAGGTCAGTTCTCAGCGTGGCGGTGGCGGCACCCACCGCGACCGCGTTGGCGTAACCCGCCACGGCGTGGTTGTTCCAGCCATAGGCTGTGTTCCAATTGGCGTAGTTTGTCAGAGGCCCGGTGGAAAGCGCTACTGCGGCCAGGTTTATGGTCAGAGTGCCGGTTGAGGCGGCCAAATTAGCCAGCGACGCGGCGCTGGTGTAGCCAGCGGTTGCATGGTTGCCCCAGCCGTAGGCCGCGTCCCAGTTCGTAATATTCGCCGCCGCTATGCCGTTGGCGGCATGCGCGGCAAAGACCGGGTCGGATTCGGTAAGATTGCCGGCCGGTATCTTGCCGGCGCCGTCGAGCTTAACCAGCTGGTCCGGCCCGTTAAGGGAGGAGAACGCGCCGGTGGTTATCAGCACACGGTCGTCGCTGAATTTGCCGGAAGTTATGGCGCCGGTAGTAAGCACCACCTGCAAATCACTTATGGAACCGGCCGCGATGCTGCCCGCGGGGATCTCGGCGTCGGGGGCCAGGGCCTGGGCCACCAGCGCGTACGGCGCCGAGGTCACCTCCTGGCGCGGGGACAGCGGCACCCCGTCCACCGTTATCTCCACGTAGCAGGCCGCGCTGAAGGGCGCGGTGGAGAGGGCGGTAGTTTCACCGGCGGAAAGCACAGCGCTGAAAACGCCGCTGTCCAGCGTTATGGCCTGGGCCTGGCTGGCCCAGACCACATTTCCGCCGGAGACGGCGTCATAGAGCTTGAAGACGAAGCTCTTGGAGCCCTCGGCCGGCTGGCCGCTCTCGTTGAGGCGGCCCTGAAAATTTATTTTAAGCGGCGCCCCGGCGTGCAGCGGGCCGGGGCCGAAAGCATGGAGGCCTAAAGCCAGGGCCAGGAATTTAAGGTAAGTCGCAGTCTTGTTCATATTTTCTCCGCTATGCTACCAGATCACCATCAGCTTGCCCTTGGCGGTCTGAGAGCCGCTTTTTACAATGTAGAAATAAACGCCGCTGGCAACGTTCTCACCCCGGGAGTTCTTAACGTCCCAGCCCAGCGTCTCGCCGGAGTCGTTCTTGTCCAGCGTCCGCACCAGCTCGCCGCTCACCGTATAGATGCGGACCCGGGCCGCGCGCGTCAGCCCGGTAAAGGTTATGGCCGTATGTCCGGCCGCGGGTTTGAAGGGGACCGGGTAGCAGTGCGCCGAGCCCAGGGTCCCCCGCGCCGCTTCTATGATTATCACCGCCGGGGTGGCGCCGGTCTCCAGGCTGAAACTGCCGCCGGTCAGGCCGGCCGCGGAAAAGGACGGTCCGCCCAGGTTTACGGCCGCCAGCGCGAAGGCCCCGCCGGAGGCTGGGCCGCCCCCGGACAGCGACGAGAGCGTCGGCACTTCGAATTGGCCCCCGCTCATAACGGCCGCGGCCGCGCCGGGCAGGGAGGCCAGCAGTACGGCGCAGAAAGCGTAAATTCTAATGGTCATAGGTCAGGGCGCCTTCGTCTTCAGCAGGGCCTCCAGCAGCGCGCCCTTCACCAGCTCCGATTCTTCCTTTCTCAGGGCTTCTTCCAGCAGCGCGGCCGGGGCCGGCCCGGGCCGGCTTCCCAGGGCCAGCGCCGCCTGGCGCCGCACCTCCGGGTCCTGGTCGCGCAAGGCCCTGGCCAGCAGACCGTCCGCCGCCTCGCCGGAACTTACCGACAGCCCGCGCACGGCCGCCAGTTTCCACCCGGTCTTACCGGAAGAAAGCAGGGCCTCGAAATGGACCATTACCCCCGGTTTATTCTGCGCGCCAAGCGCCTCCGCGGCGGCCAGCGCCCTTTCAGTATCCTCGCCGTAAAGCTCTTCCAGGCGGCCGGAGAATTCCTCAGCCTGGGCGGCAACCGCGGATTTCGCGGCAGGGGCGGGTTCGGCTGCGGCAGCGGAGGCCGGGCCGGCGAAACGGCAGGAGACGGCCAGCTTGTGCACATTGCCCAGATCGTAGGTAGAGCCGTAAGCGTAATCCAGGCGCAATTCCCTGCCGCCGCGGGACGGCAGCCCCAGGCCCAGGCCGAAATTCAGGCCGCTGGACAGATCACCGAAGGAACTGTAGCCGGCCCGCAGCGACAGCAGGCCGTAAAGGGTATTCTCTATGCCCGCCGAAAGATAGCTGGGCCCGTCCTCCGGAAAATTCAGGTCGGCGGAAAAAAGCGCGGAGATGGGGTGCCCCCGCATATAATACGAAGCCCCGGTCTTGAATTTGCGCGCGGGCCTGGCCCCGGAACCTATAAAGTCCAGCCTGCTCGAAACGGCGTTCTCCACGCCGAGGCCGAGTTTGAGCCCCCTGACCCCCGGCGACAGCAGCAGCCCGGCGTCGGCGGCGAAGCCCGAGGCGCTGCGGCCGTCCAGGCTTTGCCTTATATATTTCAGCGCGGCCCCGTAGCCGGCCGAAGCCAGCAGCGGAAGGCTTGTCTCCGCCTTCCCGCCCCAGCCAAGGAAGACGGCGGCGTCATAGGCGGACACCGACCCCGTCCTGTTGTCGGCGGCGTCGTAGGAATCGAAGGCGCTCACGTTCAGATAATTCAGGCCGAGGCCCCAGCTCCCGTAGCGGGCCGGGCGCGCGAAAGCCAGCCATTGCTGCGAGATGCCGGGCAGGTAATTGTTGTAGGCGTAGGAAAGTTCGGGCGCGGCAAGCAGGCCCAGGCCGCCCGGGTTGTAGAAAATTGCGTTGGGGTTGTCGGCCACGGCCGTAAAAGCCCCGCCGAGCGCGAGCGTTTTTGCGCCCACCGGGATCTTCAGGAAATTAGCGGCGGAGGTGCCCGGGCCGGCGGCAAAAACGCTCCCTGCGGCCAGGGAATAAACCCAGGCTGCCAGGAATGCGCGTGAGGCCTTATTCATTAATATAGTTCCGATAGGGCTGAAGACTAGATTATATTAAATTAGCCCCTCATAAATGGAAAAGGCCCGGGAAGGTTCCCGGGCCTTCTTCCGCTAGTGCCGGTTCAGTAAGACAGCTGGTAGGCTATACCGAAGCTGTTGCCGGTGTAGTTATAGGGCATGTAGCGCTCGAACTTGTTGTTGGAGCCGGCCACTATGAACGAGCCGAACAGCCGCACCATGGCCACCTCGTTGATGCGCTTGCGGATAGAGCCGGTCAGCGTGGACATGGTGTTCACCTGTTTCGCGGAAATGAAATCGTTGTCCGCGTTCCGGGCATAGCGCTTGTCATAAGCGCGACGCTGCAGGCTGAGGGCGCCGCCTATGGCCCACTTGCTGGTGATGTTGAGGTCCACCGGCACGGAGAGGTTCATTTCTTTGAAGTTATAGTAGTCGGCCGCGAACTGCGGGCTGCTGTCGCCGAGGAACTTGTACTTCATGAAGTTCTGGTTGGAGGTGTGAATGGTGTAGGACACCATGGGATACATCTCCAAGATCCACAGCCGGTGATGGAAACCGAAATCCAGCGCGGTATCGGTGTCCTTCTGCTTGGTGGTGCCGTAGACGCCGGTATTGGCCACAACCTTCTGGTTCTTATAGTTCTGCACGGTATAGGTGAGGCCGCCGAAGAACTTGTTCCAGCTGGGACGCAGCGAGATCTGACCCATGGTCTGGTCCTGAAGGCCGCCGGAGGTTTCCGCCGAGTTGCCGGCGTTCTGGAACTCGCGCAACAGGTCGGTGTAGTTCGGGAATTCCACGCTGCGGTACAGGTACTGCAGCGTGACATAGCCGTTCTTTTCCTCGTCGAAGGTATAGTCGGCGGCCAGCTGGGCGCCGGCCGAGTTCATGTTGTAGAGGCCGTTCTTCCAGGCTTCGTTGGCGCCGGTGCGGCTGTAGCCGCGGTTGAAGCCTATGCCCGGGCGCACCCGTATGCGGTCATTTATCAGGCGGCGGTATTCAAAGTTGAAGCCGTGCGACATGGACCGGTCGGTGAACTGCTTGGAATCCTGCGGCGTGAAACCCTGGCCGGTGTAGTTAAAGTTATACAGCGCGAACAGCTGGTCCTTCTGCGTTATCTTGGACAGCAGGCCCACCTGCGTGTTGATATTGCCGCCGCTGAAGATATTGCCCTCCGAGGGCAGGAAGGCCGCCTCGGAGAGGGTCATGTCGAAGAACGGCGTGAAGATCTTGGAATCCTCGGCCGCGGCCGCGCAGAGCCTGCCGGCCAGGCCCGCCGTCAAAAGAGCGCTTAAGATCAGTTTTTTCATCGTTCAGTCCTTAAAAGTTAAGGTGGAAGTTCCAGACAGGGTGCACCACCAGCACGCCCTCGGGGTAAATGTTCAGGCCCAGCTCGAAGTACTTGCCGTACCAGCTTACCTTGCTGGAGAAGACCTGCGTCTTCAGGCCGTAGTTGAGCTGTATGCTCCAGAGTTTGCCTATGCCCTTGGGCGTTTCAATGCCGGCTATGAAGAAGTCGTCCTTGAAGCCGGTATCGATATCGTTGAGGTCCGTGCCCATGAATTGCGGCAGTTGCCCCTGGGCGTCAGGCTTGAAGTCCAGCTTGGCCTTAAGCACGCTGTGCTTGTAGCCCCAGAAGGTGCGCACGCGCGGGCTGACCGAGGTGCTGAGTATGCCGCCCACGTAGTAACCGCCGAACTTGGCCTTATCCACCGTCTCCGAGTCTTTGGTGGCCATCTTGGCCGCCAGCATGTCCCAGTAACCGCCGATCAGGTCCAACTGCGGCACGCCGGGGGCTATGCGGCCCTCGCCGTGCAGGCGCACCTTGGCCGACACGTTGGTATAGGTCATCGGTATGGTGGTGGGGAACAGGCCGGTCTGTATGCCGAAGCGCTTGCCGGGCGGCAGCGGGGTGGTGCCTTCCAGGTCCTGTTGGAAGTCGTAGAAGAAGCCGGCGGGGTTGGCGATGATCTCGCCTACGATCTGCATGCCCTTCGATTCCCAGTCTACGGAGGCGAAGGCGGGGCTTTTTACGAGAAAAAGCGCCAGAAAAATTAATATCAGCCTTTTCATGTTTTTTTCCATGTTATTCACCCAGGCTCGTAATAGCGGGCAGCATGCGCTGTACCGCGGCTACCATCAGGTCCGGTATGAAGACCAGGTCGATGTTGGAAGTGCCGATCCTGTCGATGGGGCTGATTTTGTTGTAGGTAGAGTTGCCGCCCGGGTTATCGTTCTTGACATAGAAGACGGTTTCGCCAGCCACATTCTTAAGCAGGGTAAAAGGGTCGGTGCCGGAACTGACTATATTGTTCTTGGTCTGTATGGCGCCGCCGTTGTTTATGACGTAGCTCTCCTGCGCCAGCCAGATCTTGGTGCCGGCCTGGCCGCCGATGCCGTAACGCTCGGCGTTATAGCTCCAGAGCTGGTCGCTGCCAATATCCTCGGCGTCCATATTATAGGACAGGCCGCCGTTGGCGGTGGTCAGCCGCTGCGCCCAGACCACATCGCCCGCCGTGACGCCTACCTTGGTGGTGTTGTCGGAGGTATATTTTAACCCCCCGGTCACGGCGCCATCGTTGGTAACTTCCAGCCTGGCTATGCGGTTAAGCCCCTCTACCGCGCTGATATTGTTGACGCTATCGTTGGTCAGGAAGCCTGTGAGCACTATATCCCTGTCGTCCGCGAGCGCCAGCCCGAGCGTCTGCTCGTTATTGATCAGCTCGTCCCGGGAAGCGATATACAGGTAAGGCTGCGCCACAAAGAAAATGCCGGTGGGCTCCTTCTGCGCCATTATAAAGCTGGCGTAGGTGGGTTTTATGCTGTTGCTGTTGAAGAAGGACGGCCATTCCTCTATGCGGGCCGGCAGGGCGGTGTTGAAGCCCATGTTCATCTGCATGTAGTCCAACCTGTTGGCCACTGCCCCGCCGTTATATGTAAACCCGTTGGCGGGCTTTGTGAAGTCGGCGTAGCTGGGCCGCTTCACCAGGTTCATGAACTGTATGGTGTTGGCGTCGGGGCGCACCATGCGCTGGTCCACGCGCACGGTGTTGCCGTGCACGTCTTTCAGCGTGCGGCCGGCTTCCAGGTCGGACTCTTTCACCACGTTGAGGAAGTTCTTCACCGCGTTCTCGGCGTTGGTGGTGGTCCTGGCGAAATCCTTTATCTGCGCCCTGTCGTTCTCTTTCTGCTGCAGTTCCTTCTGGCGCTCCTCGGGCTTCAGGCCCGGGTTCCAGTTTTCCATGGCCTCCCGCTCGGCCTTGGCCGTCAGCAGCACGGGCTTGTTTGCCTTACCTTCTTCGGCGGTGGTCAGGCCCTGGCCCTGCGGAATATTGAACTGGGTAGGCCCCTTGGCCGGCGGGATGGTGAATTTGAACTTCACCTCGCCGAAGAGCACCTGCAGGTCCAGTTTGCCCTCTTCGTTGGCGCCCATGGTGAACTCGGTGCCGCGCACGGCGCAGATGGCCGCCTGCGTGCGAATCTCAAACCTTTCCTTGCGCATCAGGTGGGGCACGCGCACTTTTATTTTGCCGAAGATCAGCGCCAGGCGGGAGGAGAAAGTCTGCCGCTGCTCTATCTCCAAGCTGGAATTCTCTTTCAGCCAGACCTTGCTCTTGTTGGGGAGCTGCATGACGGCCATGCCCCCCGCGCCGGTGCGGATGGCGCCGCCTTCCGGAATTTCCATACTATCGGTGGCGGAGACCCACTCGCCCTCGCGGGCGGGGCGGACTTCCACGGCGCCGCTCATGGAGAGCAGCTTGGCCTCAGCGGCCAGCATTACCCCCGGCAGCGCTATAAAAAGAAAGAACGACAGGAATTTTGTCCTCATAGGGGAAGTTTAGTAGAAAATCCGCCTTGTGTCAATTGACCTTTTTTGGGATAATGAACAAGGCGCCGGGGCATTTTCCCCAATGAAAAACGCCGCGGCGTAACCCGGGTTACACTTGACTTTGGATACAGAAGCGGGAGGACTACCTTTAATGAAAAATCTTAATTTAATTATATTAGCTCTGGCACTGGCCGGCTGCTCGACCCTCGGACCCAAAACCGGCAGCTGCCCCCCTTGCCCCCCCTGCCCCCCCGTTCCCACCCCCCCGGTGGTTGAGGTCCCGGTGAAGCCCGCCGAAGCGGTGCCCCCCGTGGTGGCGGCCCTCGAGACGCCCGTATTCGCCGACGGCGACGAGCTGAAGCCGCTGCTGAAGGCGGCCCTGCTGAACCGGGCCTATTTCCAGGGGCTCCGGAACGGCGGCACGCCCTACAGCTTCGGCAGCCGGAAAATAACCCGGGTAGAGCTCAGCGCGGCCAACGAGGAATTCATAAAGATACTCGAATCCTCCCCCACCGCGCAGGACTTTGACCGGCTTATCAGGGAAAGATTCGACATTTACCAGCTGTCCGGCCGCGACTCCACCGGCACCGTGGTGTTCTCCTCCTACTACGAGCCCACGCTGGAGGCCAGCCTGCAGAAGACAGAAGAATATAAATATCCCATCTACGCCAAACCGCAGGACATGATCTCCATAAACCTCGAGGAGTTCAACGAGAAATTCAGAGGCGAGAAGCTGACCGGCCGGATGAAGGGCAATACGCTGGTGCCCTACCTGAACCGCGACGAGATAGACTTCCAGGGGGCCCTGGACGGCAAAGGGCTGGAGCTGGCCTGGTTCAAGGACCGCGCCGATATCATGGACCTGCACATCGAGGGGTCCGGCCGCCTGCAGTTGCCGAGCGGCAAGGTGATAAAGGCCAATTTCGCCGCCACCAACAGCCTCAAGTTCAAAGGCTGGCTCTCGGCGCTGGTGGAGGCCGGCGCCATGCCGCGCGAGGGCATAAGCCACGAGAAGGGCAAGCAGTACCTGCTGGACCACCCGGACCAGGAGCGCGCCATCATGACCGCCAACCGCCGCTACACCTTCTTCAAACTGAACCAAGACATAGACCCGGAGACCGGTCCCGACGGCACCTACGGCCTGCCGCTCACCGGCTGGCGCTCTATCGCCATAGACAATAACCTGGTGCCCATGGGCGCCATCGCCTTCATGCGCACCACCATGCCCGACGTGGACAGCGATGGTACTCTGCTCGGCCGCAAGACCGACAGCCGCTTCGTCTTCTGCCAGGACACCGGCGGCGCCATAAAGGGCCCCGGCCGCGTGGACTTCTTCGCCGGAGCCGGCAAGAAAGCCCGCACTTTCGCCTTCAAGCTGTGGGACCAGGGCACGCTGCACCTGCTGCTGCTCAAGGAAAAACCCGCGGCCCGGCCCGCCGCTGCCGCCGGGGCAGGGAGCAGCCTGTGAACATCATAAAAAACGCTTTTTTCCTGCTGACCGCCGCCTGCTGCGCGGCGGCGCCCGCGGCGGCGGCCGGCCCGGTGCTTACCGGGCTGGACGTGCTGGAACGCGACGGTTTCAAGCAGTTGGAGGGCAAGCGGGTGGGGCTGATCACCAACCACACCTCCCTCAACGCCGCGGGGCTTAACGCGGTGGACGTTTTCCACAGGGCAGGCAGCTTCAGGCTGGCGGCCATCTTCTCTCCGGAGCACGGCTTCCGCGGCACCGAAGAGGGCGGCGTCTACATAGCCAGCTCCACCGACCCGGTCACCGGCGTTCCGGTTTACAGCCTGTACGGCAAAGGCAAACAGCGCCCGACTCCCGACATGCTGCAGGACCTCGACATTCTGGTCTTCGACATACAGGATATCGGCGCCCGCTTCTACACCTACCTTACCACCATGGGCTACGCCATGGAAGAGGCGGCCAAAGCCGGCCTGCCTTTCATGGTGCTGGACCGCCCGAATCCCATAGGCGGCCTGGTGGAGGGCCCGGTGCTGGATCCGGAGATCAGCGCCTTCACGGCCTATTTCCCGGTGCCCACGCGCCACGGTTTCACCGCCGGAGAGATGGCGATTTTTCATAAAGATAATTTAAAACTGGAGCTGGACCTTGCCGTGGTGAAGATGGAAGGCTGGCGGCGGAACATGTTCTTCGACAAGGCCGGCGTGGGATGGACCAATCCTTCTCCCAACATCCGCGACCTGGAGGCGGAGGTGCTGTACCCCGGCCTCGGCTGCTTCGAGGCTTCCAACGTTTCGGTCGGGCGCGGCACGGACATCCCTTTCCACTGGTTCGGCGCGCCGTGGATGAAGGCGGAGAAGATAGCGAAGAAACTGAACAAGGCCAAACTGGGCGGGGTGAAGTTCTCGCCGCTGACGCTGGCCCCTGACAAGGACATGTACCAGGGCAAGGACTGCGCGGGGATACTGGTGAACGTGACCGACAAGTCCGCCGTGCGCGCGCTGGACGTCTTTGTGCACGCCGCCTACTGGCTGAAGGAGTACAACGAGGAAGACTTCAAGCTGAAGGAAGTCGAGATCCGCAAGATGACCGGCTCTTCCGATCTCTACGCCATGCTGCAGAAGGGCGCCAAACCGGCGAAGATCATAGCCGCTTTCGAAAAGAACAACGCTCCTTTCCGCGAGGCGGCGCTGAAGTTCCGGCTTTACAAATAAAGGGGAATGTGTTAAATTTATAACCTATGGGGAACAAAATTCTTGTAGTCGACGACGACCCCGAGATCTCGAGCCTGGTGCAGTACACGCTCGAATCGCTGGGTCACCAGGTCAAGGTCTGCGACAACGGCCGCGAAGTGATGGACATATTGCGCTCCTACCAGCCCGAGCTGCTGGTGCTGGACGTGATGCTGCCCGGCATTGACGGCTACTCGCTGGCCACCCAGATCTCCGAGGACGAAACCCTGGGCAAGATGCCCATCATCGTCCTCTCCGCCCTCGAGCCCTCGCGCACCATGTTCCAGCGCTTCTCGCAGGTGGCGGCCTTCCTCACCAAGCCTTTCAATACCGACGACCTGATGGAAGCCGTAAAGAACGGCCTCGCCAAGAAGTAACAATTACCGCAATAGAAAAAGAGGAGAGCGTCCGCTCTCCTCTTTTTTTGTTCCGTCAACGGCGCAAGCCGCTCCGGTCAGTTATTTTATCGGTTCGAAACCCGGGGCGAGCTGCCCCGGCGCTTTGTTCTGGGGGCAGGCTTCCTGGCAGGCGTCGCAGCCGTAGGCCCAGCCCTGGCCCCGTTCTTCGGCCTCGGCGGGGATGATCCATTTGGCCTGGGTGGTCCAGTAGGAAAGGCAGCGCCCGGCGTCCAGCCGCCCGCCGGCCAGCGCCTTGGTGGGACAGGCCTTAACGCACTGGTCGCAGCCGCCGCAGTTGTCCTCCAGCGGCTTGTCGGGGGTAAGGTTCAGGTTGAGGGCGATGCCGCCAAGGAAAAAGTAGGTACCCAGTTCGCGCGAGACCAGCAGGGTGTTCTTGCCGCGGAAGCCCAGCCCGGCCAGGCGGGCCAGTTCCTTTTCCATAACCGGCGAGGTATCGCAGAAGGTCCTGCCCTCCGCGCCGGGGAATGCTTTTCTTATTTCCCCGAGGATGGAGGAAAGCTTCTCCTTCACCGTCAGATGGTAGTCCCGGCAGAGGGCGTAGCGCGAAATTTTAGCGCCCGGCGCCGTCAGCAGCCTGGGCTGGCAGGCCTTGCGGTCCGTCCGCTGCAGGAAGTCAGCAGGCTCGCCGGCGGCCTTCAGGGCGGCGGCGTGGTCCATGTCCGGCGTCCAATAGCGGAACGCGCACATCAGCACGGAACGCGCGTCCGGATGCCATTTTTTTATACTTTTTCTTACGAGGGGGTCCCGCTTAAGGTACATCAGGCCGTCGGGGATCATGGTGACGGCCTCTGAAAATCTCCTGAACTCCGCCAGGTCCGAGGCGGGCGCTATGCCGGCCGCCGACGCGCCGCAGGCCAGCGCAATTTCCTTTATCCTGCCGGCGCTCACGACTTGGCCTGGCTGCCGTACTCCCAGGCGGAATATTCCACCCAGAAATTCCTGAAGAAAGCCTGGAGGAACTCTTCCCGTGAAACCGCGGCGCCCTTTATGGCCTTTACGCTGACGGCGGTGTCCAGCGTGGGAGTGTTGTTAAGATTGACTCCTACGCCCAGCAGCAGCCAGCTGGCGTCCTTGTTGATGGAGGAGGATTCGGTGAGGATGCCGGCGAGCTTGAGCCACTTACGGCGGCGCGGATGCCAGGCGTAGACGTCGTTGGGCTTCTTGATGCGGGTCTTAATGCCGTAAATTTCGGTTATCGTTTCGGCCACGGCCTCGCCGCTGAGCACGCTCAGGTGCGGCAGGAACTTCACGCCGGTCTCGGGCTTGAGCAGCAGGGTCATGTAAATGCCGCCGGGGCCGGATTCCCATTCGCGCCCGAGGCGGCCCTTGCCGGCGGTCTGCGTCTCGGCCAGCACCAGGGTCTTCTCGGCGGTGCCTTCCAGGGCCAGTTCGCGGCCCACGGCCTGGGTGGATTCCACCTCGTCGAGGCAGACTATCTTGCTGAGGCCGGGCAGGCCGTCCAGATTCAGGGCTTCACAGGCGCAGGCGGTTTTAGTCATGTTGTTTTCACCTCTAAAGAGATATCCAGGGGCTTGGCGCCGCTGGTAATGGAGCCTACCGAGATCCGGTCGGCCCCGAGTTTTGAATAGCGCGCGGCCTTCTTAAGGTCCACGCCTCCGGAAATTTCAATTTCAGGCTTCCTGCCTTTATAAGAGCGGATCAGGGCTATGGCCGTCTTCATAGCGGCGTAAGTCATGTTATCGAGCATGATGACGTCAGCGCCCAGCGGCAGGAAAGCCTTGAGCTGGGCCAGCGTGTCCACTTCCAGCTCTATCTTGAGACCGGGCTTGGACGCGCGCATGGCCGCTATGCGCCGGCCCAGCACCTCGGCGCTGTTGCCGGCGAAAGCCACGTGGTTATCCTTTATCATGGCCATGTCGTAGAGGCCCATGCGGTGGTTGCGCGCGCCGCCGCAGAGGACGGCGTATTTCTCTATGGCGCGCAGGCCGGGCAGGGTTTTGCGGGTATCGTAGATTTTGGTGCGGGAATTCTTGATTACCGAAGAAAAAAGCGCGGCCCTGGTGGCCACGCCGCTCATATGCTGCAGGAAATTCAGGGCCGTGCGCTCGGCGGTCAGGATAGAGGCCGGGCCGGCTATCGTCATCAGGACGTCGCCTTTCTTAATGCGGGCGCCTTCCTTCTTTACTATCGTCACCCGGGAACCGGGGGCGGCCAGCTCGAAAACCCGCTTGGCCACGCCCAGGCCGCAGACTATGCCGCCGTCCTTGGCCTTCATTTCCCCGTGGAACCTGGTGCCCAGGGGCACAAAGAACCGGGTCGTTACATCGCCGGTCCCGATATCCTCTTTCAGTGCCGCCTTAATAACGCTGTCGAATAACTTCATTGGCTAAATTTTACCATTTACGGCGCCGGCTTAGGGGAGCCGGCGGGCGCTTTCGGCGGCCCATTCGTAGAAGGCCCCGCTCATGCCGGGGAAAGCGGCTTCCAGGGCAGGCCTGACCCGGGCAGGGGATTTAGAAAAAGCCTTGGCCGCTATAAGGGCGGCGCTGTGCAGTGTCTCGTTGGCCGCCAGCCAGTCGCCCCTGCCCTTGCCGGGGAAATCCGCGCTCAGCTTGGCGAAAACCGCGTCGTACTTCTCCTCGAAAGGCGCCTTCGTCCCGGGTGCGGCCTGGCCTGTATTTTGAAGCTGTCTGTGGAAAGCCGTAGCCGTGGCGTAATCGCAAAGCCCGGCCTCACGCAGTCCGGCAGCCACGGCGTCCAGCCAGGGAGAGCCGGCCGGCACCTGTACCTGCGCCGCTTCAGGAGCGGGTTTAGGTTTGGGAGCAGGCAGGACTTTTTCGCCCAGCCGGCGCAGAGCGCCTCCGGTCAGCCCGGCCAGGGACCCGGAGACGCCTATCCAGAAAAGGATGGCGGCCGCCAGGCCGGCCTTCTCCCCCCCGAAAATTAAAAAAAAGACGGCCAGGAACTGCACCGCAAGAAACAGGAAAGCGGACGCTTTCAAACCCCGCTTCATCCCGTGCCAAAAACCGGCGGCGCGGCCTGACAGCGCGGCGCCGGTGATAAAACCGATGAGCGGCGTGCCGGGGAAAACTACCAATAAAGACGATATGGAGTTGTCTGCCGCGCGGCCGCCGTCGCCGCCTTCTCCCAGGCTTCCCTCGAGGACGAAAAGAAGAGTGGCTAAAATTCCGGAAATGAGCCAGGCGCCCAAGGTCCAGGCTGCGCCCTGGGCCACTAGCGACTCTTTATATGAAAACCGTGCCCAGACCCTGGAGGGCGCCCCGGCCCAGCGCCTGAAAGCAGGAATAGAGTCGGTCATTTCTTTCCCCGTCGTCCGGGCTTGGTTTTAACCCCGGCCATTTCTTTTATCTCGTAGAGGCGGTCGCGCAGCTCGGCGGCCAGTTCGAAATTCAAATTGTCGGCGGCTTCGCGCATGCGGCTCTCTATCTCGTTGGCCATAGCCTTGATGCCGGCTTTGGGCAGGCCCTTGGGCAGCGGCTCGGCCACGTTTATGCCCTGCCGCTTGGCCTGCGTGCGCAGCTCTTCGAACTCCACGAATTTCTTGATGATGGTCTTCGGCTCTATATTGTGTTTCTTGTTATAGGCTATCTGCCGGTTCCGGCGGCGCGTCATCTCGGCTATGGCCCGCTCCATGGAGCCCGTCATGCGGTCAGCGAACAGGATGACCTCGCCGCATAAATTGCGGGCGGCGCGGCCGGAGATCTGTATCAGCGTGGTCTCGCTGCGCAGGAAGCCCTCGTTGTCGGCGTTGAGGATGGCCACCAGCGTCACCTCGGGGATGTCCAGCCCTTCGCGCAGCAGATTGATGCCCACCAGCGCGTCGAATTCCCCCTTGCGGAAGGCGGCCAGGATGTCGAGCCGCTCCAGGGTATCCATGTCGGAATGCATGTACTTCGCTCGCAGGCCTTTCTCGCCCAGGAAGGCGCTCAAATCCTCGGCCGTCTTCTTGGTCAAGGTCAGCACCAGCGTGCGCTCTTTCTTCGCGGCGCGCACCTCTATCTCTGCCGTCAGCGCCTTTATCTGGCCGGTCACCGGCAGTATCTTCACCACTGGGTCCACCAGGCCGGTCGGCCGGATGATAAGGTCCACGATGTCCGCCTTGGGGCAGGTCTTCAGCTCGTAGGGCCCCGGCGTGGCGGAAACAAAAATAGTGGCGGGCCTGATCTCCTCGAACTCTGCGAACTTCAGCGGCCGGTTGTCCAGCGCCGAAGGCAGGCGGAAGCCGAAGTCCACCAGCGTCTGCTTGCGCGAGCGGTCTCCCTCGTACATGCCGCGAATCTGCGGCACGGTCACGTGGGATTCGTCGATGAATAGCAAAAAATCTTTCTTGAAATAGTCGAACAGGCAGTCCGGCCGGCTGCCCGGGGGTCGGTTGGAGAGGTGGCGGGCGTAGTTCTCTATGCCGGAGCAGTAGCCGGCCTGGCGTATCATCTCCAGGTCGTAGCGCACGCGCTGGCCCAGGCGCTCGGCCTCCAGCAGCTTGCCCTCGCCTTTCAGCACGGCCAGGCGCGCCGCCAGTTCGGCCTCTATGGAAACCGCGGCGGTCTCCACCTCGCCCGTGGTGGAAACGAAATGGGTGGCCGGGAAAACCCAGATCTCCGGCAGTTCGCGGATGGTATCGCCGGTGAGCGGATTTATTTCTTTGATGCTTTCAACAGTGTCGCCCAACTCCACGCGCCAGGCGGTCTCGGCGTCGGCGGGGAAGATGTCCAGGTTGGCCCCGCGCAGGCGGAACCGGCCGCGGGCGAACTCCACCTCGTTGCGCTCGTAATTTATACTGATCAGGAAACGCGTCAGTTCTTTCCTGTCGGCCTTCTGTCCGCGCTTTATGTTCAGCGCCAGCCCGGAGAAATTATCCGGAGAGCCGATATTGTAAATGGAGGAAACCGATGCCACCACCAAAGTGTCCGGCCGGGTCAGTATGGAGGTGGTGGCCTTCAGCCGCAGCTTGTCTATGTGCTCGTTGATGGACGAGTCTTTCTCTATATAGGTATCGGTGGAGGGCAGGTACGCCTCGGGCTGGTAGTAGTCGTAATAGGAGATGAAGAATTCCACCGCGTTCTCGGGGAAGAAGGTCTTGAACTCCCCGTAGAGCTGGGCGGCCAGCACCTTGTTGGGCGAAATTATCAGCGCGGGCCGCTGCAGGCGCTCTATGGCTGCGGCCACCGTATAGGTCTTGCCCGAGCCGGTGACGCCCAGCAGGGTCTGGTTGGCCTTGCCGGCCAGCACTCCGGAGCACAGGGCGTCTATGGCTCCCGGCTGGTCGCCGGCGGGCTTATAGGGCGCAACTAGTTTGAACCTGCCTTCCATCTAAAGATTCTACCAATTTGAAAATGATAGAATTTGTTTTCCGGATGAAGAAAAAAGCGCAGATAACGGTGGCGAAAAGCGCGGGGTTCTGCCCCGGCGTCAAAAACGCCATAGACAAGGTGCTGGAGCTGGCCGCCCAGCGCCAGAAGACCATTTACACCCTGGGCCCGCTGATACACAACAAGCAGGTCATAGAAACCCTCAGGGAAAAGAACATACTGGCCGTAAAGTCGGCGGCGGAGATAAAGGAAAAAGGAGCCATCCTCGTCATCCGCGCCCACGGCATACCGCCGGAGGAAGAGGCCCGCATCCGCGCGCTGGAGCTGGAGGTGGTGGACGCCACCTGCCCGCTGGTGAAACGCGTGCAGGAGAACATCCGGGCTTACGCCCGCAAGGGCTATTCCACCATAATCGTCGGGGACGCGGACCACGCCGAGGTGCTGGGCTTGATGGGCTATACCGAAGGCCGCGGCTTCGTGGTCAGCGGGCCGGAGGAAGTGCCCGGCCTGCCCCGCCTGGAAAAAGCCAATATCGTGGCGCAGACCACGCAGGAAACCGAGGTTTTCCTGGCCGCCGCCGCAGCGGCCCGCAAGATCGCCGGCGAGCTGGAAGTCTCAAACACTATCTGCAACCCTACAAAAATGCGCCAGACCGAAACCGTGGAATTCTCCAGGAATTCCGATCTGGTTATAGTGGTGGGCGGCAAGAACTCGGCCAATACGGCGCGGCTGTTCCAGATCTGCGAGCGGCTGGCAAAGAAAGCCGTGCATATAGAGCGGGAGGACGAGCTGGAGAAGGCGCTTTTTCAGGGCGCGAAGAGTATCTTTATCACCGCCGGCGCCTCCACCCCCACCTGGATGACGGATAAGGTCCTGGAAAAAGCCCGCGAGCTGGCAGGGCACGAAGCGGCCGGCCTGATGGACCATCTCTCCTTCGCCTGGAGGCTGGTGGTTACTGGCTCGCTCTACACCGCGCTGGCCGCCACCGCCCTCACCTATGTCTGCATGCGCCTGGAAGGCGCGCCGGTCTCGGGCAAATTCCTGCTCATGGCGGGCCTCTTCGCCTTCAGCCTGCACATGGCCCACCGCGCGGCTGAAAAGGGCGGCGCCGAACCGGACAAAGCACGGCGGCTGCTGTTCATTAAATACAAGGGCGCAACGCGCCTGGTCTCCCTGGCCAGCGGGGCGCTGGCCATCTTCCTGTCGGCCGCACTGGGCTGGCAGATATTTCTGGCGGCGGCCTTCTTCTGGGCCGTCGGCATGCTCTATCCTTACAAGCTGCCCATGGGCCTGGAAAAATTCGCCAATTTCCCCGCCTCCAAGGACATAGTCACCGCCGCCGGCTGGACCTTCATCTGCGCCTACGCGCCCGGCCTGCGGCAGGGCTGGGCGCTGGACAATTCCACGCAGCTGGCGGTGTTCTTCGTTTTCCTGCTGGTGTTCATGCGCTCGCTGCTGTTCGGCATCAGCCATGCCCACAGCGACCTGATAGCCGGCCGGGAGAACTTCTACAAGGCCGCCGGCCCCCGGCTGACCTACTTCGCCCTGTTCTCCATCTTCCTGCTGCTGTCGGCGATACTCTTCACGCTCAAGGGCTCGGGCTGGCGCCCGGAACTGGCCGCGGCGCTGCTGACCGGCATGCTCTACTACCTGGCGCTGATGCTCTTCTTCTTCTTCGGCAGGATACCGGAGCGCGTCGCCTCCGAGGCGCTGATAGACGCCCAGTTCCTGGTCCTCGCCGGTCTCACCTACTACACCAAATAAAAAGCCGGATCGCTCCGGCTTTGGCGCCTATCGAGGCTTCGCCTCGATATGGGTTATTCGACGAGTTCTTTTTTTAGGGTTTGGCGGGCGCGGAACAGGCGGGTCTTGAAGGCCGGCACGGTGATCTTGAGCACCTTGGCGGCCTCTTCCATGGAGAGGCCCTGAATGTCGGCCAGGGTGACGGCCAGCCGGAAGTCCACGGAGAGTTTGGAGAGGGCTTTAGCCACGCTCTCGGAAAGGTCCTTCTTCCTGATGTCTTCTGCGTGGGTGAGGTCCTGCATTTCAGCCAGGTCCTCGATGCTCACCAGTTTCTCGCTCTTCTTCTTGCGGAACTTCATCCAGCAGTTATTGGCGGCTATGCGGTACAGCCAGGTGCCGAAATTGGATTTGCCCTTGAACTTGGAAATATTCTTGAAAGCGTTGATGAAGGTTTCCTGGTACACGTCGTCCGCCTCGGACTTGAGGCCCAGGCACACATAGTTGGCCAGGCCGTAGATCTTGTCCTGGTATTTCTTTACCAGCAGCTCGAAACTGGCCGTGTCCCCGGCCTGGGCCTTTTCAACCAGCTCCGCGTCGTTCTTGTCCATATATAACCATTATAAAAAATTAGTAGAATAGAAAACGCGGAAAGCAGCAAAACGCGCAGTTAGCTCAGCGGTAGAGCGCCTCTCTTACACAGAGGATGTCACAGGTTCAAATCCTGTACTGCGCATATATTTTCCCCCGTGACCAAATCCTGTACTGCGCACCACTTTTAAAAAACCTTCCTTAAAGGAACCCCACATGTCCGACGAAAAACGCGACGACCTCCCGCTTGAAGAAGCGCATACGGAGGCCGAAGTCGAACTCATAGACGAGCCTAAAGAAACCCCCCACGTGGCCGGCGCGGCCGTGGAAGACGTGGAACTGAAATGGTACAGGGAAGTCTACCAGGGCGACAATATGCAGCAGCTCACGCTGCGCGCCGTCATCATGGGCGGCTTCCTGGGCGCCTTCATGTCGCTCTCCAACCTCTACATCGGCCTCAAGACCGGCTGGGGCCTGGGCGTGGCCATCACCTCCTGCATCCTCTCCTACGCCATCTGGAAATTCCTGCGCCTTACCATGCCGTTCCTCTTCAAGACCGACATGACCATCCTGGAGAACAACTGCATGCAGAGCACGGCCTCCTCGGCCGGCTACTCTACCGGCGGCACCATGGTGTCGGCCATCTCCGCCTACCTGATAATCACCGGCGTGCACATGTCCTGGCAGGTGCTCACCGCCTGGACAATAGTGCTGGCCGCGCTGGGCGTGTTCATAGCCATACCCATGAAGCGGCAGATGATAAATATAGAGCAGCTCAAGTTCCCCAGCGGCGTGGCCGCGGCGGAAACGCTGCGGAGCCTGCACGCCGAGGGCGGCGAGGCTTCCGACAAGGCCCGGGCCATGGGCCTGGCCGGCCTGTTCGGCGGGCTCATAGCCTTCTTCCGCGACAAGGGCTGGAACGGCGTACCGCTCTTCCCCGCGGCCCTGCCTTTCCCCGGTTCTATAAAAGGCCAGCCGCTGGAAAAATGGACCTTCTCTTTCGACATGAGCGCCCTGATGATAGCCGCGGGCGCCATCATAGGCTGGAAAATGGCCTGGTCGCTGCTGCTGGGCAGCGTCGTTAACTACGGCATCCTCGCGCCTTACGTTTCAGGCCTGCCCGCGGACGCCGCCGGCAAACTGGCCATCGACACCACCAAGCTGGGCTACCGCGCCATAGTGCAATGGAGCACCTGGGGCGGCGCGTCCATCATGGTCACGTCGGGCCTGTTCATGTTCGCGCTGCAGTGGAAGACCGTGCTGCGCGCCTTCTCAGGCCTGGCCAACATCTTCCACAAGCGGGAAGACACCGCCGCAGACCCGCTGGCGCACATAGAAGTTCCGTCTTCCTGGTTTGTCACCGGCACCGCCCTTTCCGGGCTGGGCTGTATGCTGGTGCTGCACTACGCCTTCAATACCAGCTGGTGGATGGGCCTGGTGGCCGTAGTCATGACCTTCTTCCTCGCCATAGTGGCCGCCCGCGCCACCGGCGAGTCCGACATTACGCCCATAGGCGCGATGGGCAAGATCACCCAGCTCACCTTCGGCGTGCTGGCCCCCAGTAACATGACCACCAATTTGATGACCGCCTCCGTCACGGCGGGCGCGGCCGGCGCCACCGCCGACCTGCTGACCGACCTGAAGAGCGGTTACCTGCTGGGCGCCAACCCGCGCAAGCAGTTCATAGCGCAGTTCCTGGGTATCTTCGCCGGCACGCTGGTAGTGGTGCCCGCCTTCTACGTGCTGGTGCCTGACGCGTCCATCCTGGGCTCCGACCAGTGGCCTGCCCCGTCGGCTCAGGTGTGGGCCGCGGTGGCCAAGCTGCTGTCCAACGGCATACACTCGCTGCACCCCGCCGCCCGCAACGGCATGTTCATAGGCGCCGCGGTAGGCATCATCATACCGCTGCTGGAGCTGGCCTTCCCCAAGCACCGCAAGTATATCCCCTCCGCCATGGGCCTGGGGCTTTCCATGGTGATCGGCTTCTACAACTCCTTCTCCATGTTCATCGGCGGGTTGATAGCGATGATACTGGAGAAGAAGGCGAAGGCCACCGCCGAGAAATACATCATCCCGGTCGCCTCAGGCGTAATAGCCGGCGAGTCGCTGATGGGCGTAGGCGTAGCTCTCTACGACGCGCGGGCCATGTTCAACGCCTTCACCGCGCCGCTCAAATCGCTATTCGGGAAATAGCACTATGTTCTTACAGCATGCAGCGGCAAGGATTGCCCGATTCGCCCCACTGTGCGCGGCGTGCCTGCTTTTTGCGTCCTGCTCTAAAGACCCGGAAAACACACACCTCGGGATCGTCGAAACAACTATCCTGGGCGGAGGCCTTGATGCCGGAAAAGTCATCGGGATGCAGGAGGCGCTGGTCACTCCAAACGACGCGCTGGCGGAGATAGTAGGCAAAGGGCCGATGACACGCGCCGCACTTGTCAGCGGGATACAGGTTTACGTAAAGGAGAACGGGCTGAAAGACAAGAAGAACAGCAGAATAATACGCCCGGACGAAAAACTTGGCAGGTTGTTCGCAGGTAAGAAGCAGGTCAGTATCTTCGAATTGTCCTCCATGATCGAGAACAATCTAAAGAGATAGCGCCCCTTCCCCTGTTCAAAAAACACATAACAAAAATGGACAGGCTGCTTTTCACCATGAAAAGCAGCCTGTCCATTTTTTGTTTATTTTACAAGACCCGTCACCAGGTTCAGCATGTCCGCGCTGAAGGCGATGGTCACGTGGTTCTCGTTGACCAGCAGCTTCTGGATGGGCTCCTTGCGGGCCGGGTGGGTGAGGTCGGCGGTGTGGGAGGCGCTCTCCACGAACACCAGCCCGTCGGAGGGGCCGTCCTTTTCGGTCTGGGGCACGTTCTCGATAGCCTGCTTCGTGCCCGCTATAACGGTCACCGCTATGTCGGCCGGAACCGGGTAGGCGCGGAAAGCGTTCATGAAGTTGCCGCCGCGGGCTATGGCATTGTCTATGCCGAGCGCGTGGCTGAACATGCCCTGCCCGCCGTGCAGGGTGGTATAGGCGTCGGGCGCGGTAACCGCCATCGGGAACCGGCCGGTCCAGTTGTAGAGCACCTGCTGCTGCATGGGAAAATTATCGCTGTAGATGCTGAATTCGAAGGTGTCCTTCCACTGCCCGTAAGCCAGCACCTTGTCCCAGCTCATCGGGGCGTTGGCCGCCAGCTCGTCCTTCATGAAATAGTAATTGAACTCCGGGTGCCGGAACGCGAAGTCCTGGCCGCGGTGCGGGGCGGCCAGCGTTATAAGGCGCTCCACGTCGCCGCGGTAGCCGGTCCAGCCGCCGTTAGGCATGAAGTTTGAAACGTACATGCGCGCCACCAGGCCGCCGGCGCTATGGCCTATCAGCGTCGCCTTACCGCCGCGCGCCTGGGAGTTCACTATTTCCAGCGCGTCGGCCAGGTACTGCGCCTCGTAGAAGAGATTGCCGTGCTTGTGCGGGAAGGTGACGGCAAAGACGCGGAAACCCTTATCCTCGAAAGTTTTGAGCAGCCCCGGCTTGGACGCGTCGCCCAGCAGGATGGCCGGAGTGGCCCAGGCGCGGTTGGCGTTGTCGGAAGCGCCGTGCACCAGCATGACTATCTTGCCGGTATTGGTCTTCCACTTGGGCCCGTAATGCAGCAGGAAATTGGAGGTCGCCGGCTTGTTGGAGCCGAAGGCGGTGATGATCTCCGGCGTCTCATGGCGGGATTTCTCCAGCATGGGCTCCAGCGCGAACGGGCGGGCGGTGTCCTGCCAGCACTCTATGCGTTCCCAGTATTTGGACTGGATGGAGCGGACGAGGCGCAGGCCAGCGGGGGCTTTAGCCCTTTCCGCAGGCTCCGGCTGAGGGGCGGGAACTACCGCTGCGGAGGGCGCGGCGGAGGAAAGCTGCGTGAAGGCGCCGGTTTCGCCGGCGTTAACGATAGAATTCATTGTGTTGAGAGTCAGTAATATAAAAGCAAATAGCTTCACCGTGTCCTCCACGTGAACATATTGTACAACCACGGTGAGGGTCCCGACAGAGCCTAAAGGCCTAGTTCGGGCCGGGCCCCCCGGCCTGCGCCGGGGAGCGGTCCTGCCGCTTTAGTAAATAAACGTCGTGCAGGCCATCGAGTAGCCGCCGCCGGAGGCGCACAGCACCACGCGGTCGCCGCGCTTTACTTTGCCTTCCGCCGCCATGTCGTGGAAAGCCATCGGCACGCAGGCGCTGCCTGTGTAGCCCCATTTCTCCATGATGGTGTGGGTCTTCTCCATAGGAAGACCGAACTTCTCCATCACTTCCACTATGGTGGGCTTGCGGATCTGGGTGAACACGTAGGCCTGGGCGTCCTGCGGCTTAAGGCCGATCTTCGCCAGGGTGTTTTCGATGAGCGGCGGCCACTCTTCGGTATTGAGCGTGGCGGGGAACTTCTTGGGGACCTTCACCTTGTGGGTGCGGTCCAGCAGCACCTGCTCGTCCACCGGCAGGGCGCTGCCGCCGCCGTAGATGCCCATGAAAT
>Ga0209212_1003194_pt1 | contig 22047 bp, 16 predicted proteins | sample RifGroC2_FD_183996 | JGI IMG/M metagenome (GOLD analysis project Ga0209212, IMG submission 183996) | Groundwater microbial communities from Rifle, Colorado, USA - Groundwater C2 (SPAdes) (version 2) | ecosystem: Environmental > Aquatic > Deep subsurface > Groundwater | place: Rifle, Colorado... | reverse complement strand
TTTAGTGGCTCGGGTATTGAGAATGCATCCGGATCAACAGAAGTAAGCAGGAATATCTGCGTGAAAATCAAAATCCACCCCAAACTCGGGGTGGATTTTTTAATGAAGTGTTTTTGGTGTGGAAATTTAGCCAAAAGCAGTAAAATTTGACAAATTGCTTTTTTTTTGGTATAATTTAATTGGATAATTTAATTATTTTTTTAATTTATATGGGAGAAAGAAAACCGAATTTTTTGGAAAGTTTGTGGGATGGTATGAAAAAGAAAATAGAGGAGAAGAAAATGGATTCAAAGGGTCAAGAACTTATGACTCCTGAACAAAAAATATCATCAAAAGACAGAGAGGATTATTTAAAATTAAAAAAAGAGATGGGTTATGATGGTGAAATAGACGCTGGTTGTAATGAAATTGTGCCTACACCAGCAGGAGAGTGTAAAAAAATTTTTTTTGTAGCGAAAGAAAATGGTCATGAAATTGCAGGAAATTATTATGTTATATTTGATGGTCCGCTTAGTCTTGGTTCGATTCTTTTGAGCAAAAAACATGGACCAGTTTTGACTGTTGATGGTAAACCATGTGAATCATCTCTTGCATTGATGTATGTAGAGAAAATGGATCCACTCATTAGATATCTCGTTATTTCTAAATTTTCAGATCGAGAAGCACGAGAACAATTTAGGGTAAAAGAAGAAAGACAAAGAGCACAAGCGCGGCTTAATATCCTTTTATCATCACAACCACCAGAACAAAGAGAACAACCACGAGCTTAATAAAATATAAAAAATCCAAGAGTAAAATCCTGGATTTTTTAATAGCGTAGTTCTGCGTAAAGTTCTGCGTGGTTCTGCGAAACAGTTTTACTCTTCCACCGCCCCACGACCGCGCACGCGGCGGTCGTTTGGCAACGCTGTCGTCAAGCCGGCGCCCACGGTTTCGATTTTTTGATTTACAAACACATCCTCGGCATTCGCAAAAATTTCATTTACCAAAAGTGGAATTTGTCCGACTTGGTCAGCGGTTGGCGTGATGGCTAGTTCAAATCTTGCTTCCACTGTGTTGCCGGTAGCCAAAGTTGCCTCAAGATCAGAAACTGCCCAGCGCAATACTCGCGTTCCCGAATCAAAAGTTAAACGTCCGTCAGTTAAACTTGTACGATCAGTAAGCGAGACCTGAGGAGGTAAGATGGTTCGAATTTCCAAATTTTTAATATCATTGGTGGTTGGCGCAAGCGACCAGAAGATCCAATATTTTGTTGTCTCGCCAACCATTGGCGGGATTGGTCCGCGACCAAGCTGTTCGCCCTGTGGCGTCCAATACCAAGCACTCGTCGCGACTTTAAAAGGTGTGCGAATCGGTCGGATAATTTCAGTGCCACTGGTTGAAAAAGTGCCAAGTGTTTCTTCTTGTATTTTTGCCACTGGCTTAATCATCAAATTAAATTCTTTGTTTTTGTCAGCCTCACCCAATTGACTTAAAGAAATATTTTCTCGAAGATTAAAAGTAAAATTTGCGTTGCCGCTTGCGCCTGGTTCGATTTGCGCCAAGGATTTATCATTTTCCGAACTAATTATCAAGCTATTTAATTTGTTACTATCTATAAAAGGAGAAGGGGATTCAATTCCTAGTGTTACATTTTTTAAAACAAGATTACTTTCGTTTTTGTAATCAATTCGCACTTTCAACTCTTCTCCGGGCACAACAAAGTTTTGAGCGGTATCAATTGAAGCGGAAATTTTAAGCGGTGAGGCAATAATATGCGGCGTGTTTTCTGTTGTTCCTTGAGCCAATTCGTGCCCGTCAATTTCAACTGATGAAATAAATCCAAAGTTAATGCCAGAAGTATAATCAGGCATTTTGCCAGTAATTATCACGCGACCAACTGCACCGGATTTCAAATTACCTAAATTCCAAGTACCAAATTCAAATTTTGGATCTGATGTTCTGAATTTAAAACCTTCCGGCCAACGCGGTTTAATTCGCACATTATTTAATGTTTCACTGCCGGTATTTGAATATTGCACCGAGAAAGTCATTTCTTGGTTGCCAATAATATTTTCCGGAAGTTCTGGTTCCAAAACCAGCACTGATTTTTCCACGGGAAATTCTTGGCGCAAAACTTTGACATCGTGAGTTCCGCTTTTTTCATCTCTAAATGATAGGGTGTTGAATAATGCGGTTTTAGTTTCAATTTCCGCCCAAAGAATTCCAGAAATTTTAACTTCTCCAAAAGCGTTAGGTTCCAGATCTCCAAGAAAAATTACATTATGATCCGGACTAAAATCCGGAGGGAAACTGCGCAGATATTGAAAATGTGGTGGAAGATGAATGGTTAAATTGCTTCCGGATAATGTTTTTTTACTATTATTTTTATAAGAGACAGTATAAGTTATCAGTCCACCGCTTGTAATCGTATCAGTTGTTTCGGCGGTAAGAGTTACTTTTTGTCCAAGTGATGGTGGAAAAAATAAGAAATATCCGCCAATAATTAAAATTCCAATAATAATTCCAATTAAAGTGAGATCCAAAGCGAAAAGTTTTTTCGGATGGCGATATTTGTTGTGATATTTGCGGTGGTAGTGAAGGTGAAAAAGTTTGGCAACATAGCGGACCGGATGGTGGAGAATTTTAATAGCACCGGCATGAGCCATACCTTTTTCGCGGGTGGATTCTAGATTGTTTGTTGTTTGGTCGGACATGGTAGTAGAATTTTGAATGATGAATTTTGAATGATGAATAAATTTCGAATGTTTGAATTTTGAAATACAGAGTTTCGAAATTAAAAATTAAAAATTTTATTTTTTTATGGCAGTATTGATGTCGTCAAAGCCAGAATTTCCACAATTCCGTCAGCATCCAAATCAAAAGCGCCAACTTCCACGCCGTCGCGCTTATAAGATTCATAAGCAAAAAATCCTTTATTGATCGCGGTGCCGTTTCCATCAAACATTCGAATATGAGGACCACCACCTTTATTTGGTCCGGTAATAATTTCTGCCAAGCCGTCGCCATCAACATCTCCGGCTTCAATATTAATTCCGCCACGGAAAGTTGATTGATAAGCTTCAAATTCTGAAATCAAGGTGCGTTTGGAATCATTTTTATAAATACGCACCAAAGGTCGTTCGCCGCGTCCCACGCCGGTAATAATTTCACCTTTGCCATCACCATCAATATCTCCAATTGCCACATCAACCCCGCCACGCAGTTTATAATTAAAGGCAAAGAAGCCGGGGTGAAGGAGACGACCATCCATATTCCATGTTAGCACATGCGGACCAGCTCCGAAACCCGTGCCTGTGACAATCTCTTTGTATTTATTTCCATCCAAATCACCGGCGGCAATAGTGATCTTATCATGATAAGCATCGCCGTATGGTGCAAAAGAAGCGCGGGTGCTGTTATCCGTCTCAATAATTTTCACTCGGCCGTTTTGCGCCACAATAGTTTCCAATCCGCCATCAGCATCCAAATCATCTTTTAATATAGTAGCTCCTCCTTCAAATCTTGGATCAAACAAGAAAAAACCAGTACGAGCCGTTGACCCGTCTTTGTTAAAAATTCGAACATAAGATCCGTTTTCAAAACTGGTTCCTTTAATTTCTTCATTGATTTTTAAAAGCACAAGCGCATCTTCTGGGTTTAGATTTACCAAAGAAACAATAGCGCCGTCATTTGTCAGGGAATCTTGAGTTCCGTGCAATTTTTCAAAATCATTACCCAGCCGAATTTTTTCCCGACTTTCTCCGGAGTTTAAAATTATAATACCATTGTCAAAATCTCGACGCCAAGGACCATTAGAAAAAACCGGTGAGCTGGGATTTTTTAGGTTAAGTGCCGAGCTTGTTGGTTTTCCCAGATTTACATCATATTCATCAAACCACCATAATTGCCCATGGCTTTGTGTACCGAAGTCGTATCCAAAGTAAGCGCCGGCTAAGAGTGCGCTTCCAAATCCAAAACGCATGTCTTGGTAGTCTTGGGATCCGGTGTTATCAGAGTCTCCGCCAAATAAAAAAGTCGCTGGTTTTTTTACAAGTGAACTGATTTTTCTAAAATTCTCCATTACTACATTCCAAGCTCCACCACCTTCCCATGGAGTGGGGAAGGATTCAAACATTCGGCCGTTTGTGTATGGTTGAAATTCAGTTGCCGAGCTTCCGTTGGTCATTATTATTGCATCTGAAGAAATTTGATTTCGGGTTTCTTTTAAAAGAGTAACAACACCGGCGCGCCAAGCCGCGTCTGCAACTTGTGCACTGTCATTTGTACCATCGCGATTAACATCAACAATTCCATTGTTTTTGCAGGAAGCACAAGCGTCAATTTCATCAAAGACTATTCCATTCCATAAGCCAGTGCTCATCACATCTTCTTTAACATATTGTGCCAAATAGTTTGCCCAAGGGGTAGCTAAGTTCAAAGCTTCAGTACCAGGCCAGATAGAAATTTGATTTCCGGAAGCATCTTTTAACCACCAGTCGTTTTGAATGCCTCGTAACAGTTTTTGGTGCAAAGAATCAGTCCAGTATTGGAAGTTAAAGCTGGTGCTTGGAATGTATGCTAAAATGATAATGTCTGGGTTTAAGGCGCGTAGTTTTGGGAAAAGGGATTGGTTGAAAATTTGTGCTTCAGCCGGCAAGACCACAAGATCTTGGCGGGCTAAAAGTTTGGTACCTTCCTCTGTAATGCTGGTTCCGGCGTGTAAATAAAAATTCCCTGTTTTAGGGAATGATTCTTCAGCAAATGTATCCACAGGCAAAAGAAAAGCAGTAAGCAACATCAAGGTGCTTAAAACTTTTTTTATTTTATTGTGGATAAAAGGATTCATATGTTTTGGCCGAAGTTGTGCTTCAGTCAGGTTATATTACTTTATTTCAGAATCCTCTTCTTTTTTTTCTAAGATGCGTGGGTTGGGGGAGTAAAGAGTGTTGGTAATTTTCCAAGTATCAACAAATTGGCCAATTCCACTTGTATCTCTTTTCTTGGCAATGTTACCTTTTTGCTGTGACCATTTAATAAGACTTTCAAAATTTATTTTATAACGACCACGAACTACAATATAAGTGATCTCACCTGCGGCAATTGCGCGTCTTATGGTGCGGGGATTTAGACCGAATAAACGAGCGGCCTCTGAAACAGAGACTCGTATTAATGGAGTTGGTGTAGGCATAGGGTTGAAAAAAGATTAAAGATTTAGGATAATTTATACGAACTACGAAATGATTACGAATATTACGAACAAAGATTTAAGAACGAGTAGGGCGGGGTTTTATCCTCCGCTACGAGGTTTAAAATTAAAGATTAAAGTAAAGAAAAGAGAAATTAGAAAAGAGTTGGCAAAGGGGCATAACGAACGAGTAGGGCGAGGCATTGTGCCACGCCAATGTCGTCCTGAACTATATCTACGAGGCTGAGCCTCGTAGATAGACTTGTACCCTGCTAAATTTTAACAATCTTCATTCGTATGTTCGTACTGTGTTCGTAGTTCGTATATTTGTCATTGTCTATCCCTGCGTGGACTTCTAATATAATAATACCATTTAATTGATTTTTTGTCAATAGAGCGAATATTTTAAGATCATTCCACAGACTTTAAAATTTTGTCAAGACTTTCTTGGACTTTTTAGCATTATTTTAATTGTTTGGGGCTTGATTTATTTATCTAAATATGGTATAATTGAGCTCATCTTATTGATATTATAAACTGTAACAAAATGTCATATTTGGAGACATCATTATGCGACTACCTGATAAAATTGTAGAATTCCGAGTGACCAAACTTCGCGATGAACACGCTTATGGTGTTTTTTATGAAGATACATATCCTCAGATAAAGAAATATCTTGCTTCACGTGTAGAGAATAAAGAAGTGGCAGAAGATATTACTCATGAGGCATTTGTAGAGCTTTGGCACATCATATTCGTTCGGAAAGAAGAGGTCAGGAAAAGCCTTCGTGGTTTTCTGTTCTTGATAGCAAAACGACGGCTCATGGATCACTACCGAAGGAAGAGCAAGTCTCCAACATATATAGATGAATACATTGAACAATCAGCAGTCAGTAATAACTTTCTTTCAGAATTAGAAGTTGGGTCAGAGATGGGTCTGGTAAGAAATTGCTTAGTCAAACTTGCCCCAACATACCGAGAAGTAATCACATTGCGATATCTTGATGGATTGGAGTTTGAAGAGATCAGCGCAATAATGGAAAAAACTTCTGGAACAGTAAGAGTATTACTTCATCGAGCACTTAAAGAATTACGAGACGAATTAGGGAAGACATTGGAAGAATAGAAGTAGCTCAGGCCTTTAGGCCTGAGACATTCTCAAACCTAAAGGTTTGAGCTACATTCGACCTATAACCTAAAACCCACCCTGCTTATGGCGGGGTGCCACGTAAAAACCCTCGCGGGTTCACGTGGCAAGCAAGACCCCGCCCTACAGTCTTCAGTCCCCAACCCTCCCTACTCCCTACTCCTTACTACCTACTACCTACTAACTACTCTTTTATGGATCCCCGCAAGGTAATCCACAACCTAGAAAATCTTGGTAAAGAATACAGAACGCAATTTGCACCACCTTTTGAAGAGGTGGCGCGTATGCGTTCTCGTTTTTTTAGTGAGATCGAAAAATACAAGGTTGAAAACAGAATTCAAGAAGAACAACCAACTCAAGCGGAAGAATCATTGCGCACTATATTTGCATTTCCGCGTTTGGTTATTGGAGTACCGGCATATGCTTTTGCCAAGCGTGCCGGAGCTGTTTTAGTTCTCGCTTTTTTGGTTTTTGGCGGTTGGTCAGTAACAAATGCTTCGTTTCAAAATATTACCCCAGGTCATCCTTTTTATGGTTTTAAGATTGCTAAAGAACGCGCCCAGCTTTCATTTGCTGTAAGCGATCAAGCCAAAGCTCGTCTTTCTATGAGTTTTGCCGGTAACCGTCTTGATGAGGCGGCGAGTTTTATTGGCGCCTCATTACCTGATCGCGACGCACGAATGAGTGAAGCTGTCAAGGCTTTTTCTGAAGAAGTAAAATCTGCAAAAGATCGAATTGGTGGTCTTAGTAGAGAAGATGCAGTTAGCACTGCAAGAGAATTAGATATTAAGGCTTCTACTTACCATGCTTTGCTTGATAAGACCGGTGAGGGTGCCAGCGCAGAAGTCCAAGAAGATGTTGCTGTTGCTAAAGGAGCAGTTGATGCAATTTCTATTGCTGCAATTGAAGTTTTGATTGATGCTAAAGATAATTCTTCTATGGATACAGAATTTGTCCGCAAGGCAGTTGTGTCAAAAATGAACGAGCTCGAGGGAGTAGTTCAATTAGCCGCAGTGGCGCTTTCCGGCCTTCCAGATGGTAGTTACCCAGAAGTTGAAGCATTAAAAGGACCAACTTTTACTGATTTACGAAACAGTCTTCATGATGCACGCGAACAGCTTGAAGAAGGTAAGAATTTTATTACTCGTGGTGGTTTGAAAGCAGCTTTATCACAATTTAGAGAGGGTTTTGGAACAATGAATCATGTTAATTGGGGGATTGGTTTGTATAAGAGCGTAATTGTTGCACGTGAAAACGCACCAGTTCCAGAATTAAAAGAAAATATTGACGTTGAAATACAGTCTTCAGAACAAGAAGAAGGTGATTTTAGTTTGCCGATTTTGAAAGAGTAATTGTAGGGCGGGGTCTTGTACCCCGCCACAAACAAATATATAAGTTGTAGCTCAGGCCTTTAGGCCTGAGACATCCTCAAACCTAAAGGTTTGAGCTACATCCGTTTTACAGTCCACAATTCAAACTCTAACTAACAATACCGTACCCGAATTTACTAAAGTGCCCAGAGAACATTTTAGCAAGTTCAGGTGCAAACCTGAATGGAGGGTGTGTCACTGAATACATTACAGTATTTGTCGGCAAACCCACTAATTTAAGTAATCCACTTTGAGCTGTTTACACAGCTTGGAGTAAACTTGTGTGGCTAAAAATGGTCGAGTCCAACCCTGCCCCTCTGTATCATACGAGAGGTAGGAATGGACGCCCGCAAGCCTTGTAAAAAAGGTTAATTATATCAAAAAATTATTATGACAGATGTATTACGAATGGGACGCCGCGTGTTCACGATTGGCGTAGTAGCTGCAACAATTGCTTGGACCATTGGTCTTTCAGCACTTATTCAGCCGCTCACAACTCGCGCAGCAAGCTCTGGCGATCTCATTAAAGGAAGTCTTCCTGCCGTCTATTACTATGGTCCAGACAGCAAGAGATATGTCTTCCCAAATGAAAAAACATTTAACACATGGTACACCGGTTTTAGTGGAGTTGTAACTCTCTCTGATGCAGAGATTGCTGCGATTCCGATTGGCGACAGCAATGTTGTCTACCGCGCTGGTACTCGTTTAGTAAAAATCCAGACCGACCCGAAGGTTTATGCTGTAGAACCAGACGGAACTCTTCGCTGGATTGAGTCAGAAGCTATTGCTTCCGCGCTCTTTGGTTCAAATTGGGCAAGCCGCGTAGATGACGTACCTGATGTCTTCTTCGTTGACTATACCCCAGGTGCTTCATTGTCTAGCGCTTCAGTTTACCCATCCGGTTCACTCGTAAGCTCAACAACAAGCGATGAAATTTATTACATTGATGGCTCTTCAAAGCGCTTGGTCTCTTCAATGAGCGCAAACCGCTTTAACAGCACTTATGTAGTAGAAACTTCACAGAGCTTGTCCGCTTATACAAGCGGAACAGCGATTACTGCAGCTGAATCAGCTTTGACTGATACAGCGCAGACTGGCGTAACTGCTCCAGTAACAACTGGCGGCGGATTGACTGTAACTTTGGCAAGCGACACACCAGCTGGAATCAGCATGGCACAGGGCGCAGCCGGCATTGGCTTGTTAGCTATCAATTTGACAGCTGGCAGTGGCGATGTAACCCTTTCGGGTTTAGCAGTTAAGCGCTTTGGCGTTGGTGCTTCATCAAACTGGTCAAATCTTTACCTTTATGATGGTGCTACCCGCTTGACTGATGGTCGTTCAGTTAACTCAACAACACAATTGGCAAGCTTCACTGGTTTGTCAATTAAGGTTTCAGCTGGAACTGTAAAGAAAATCTGGCTCAAGGGTGACCTTGGTACTAGCTTGACTTCAGGCGGTACTCATGGTTTCCAAATTGCTGACGCAACAGCCATCACTTCAACTGCAAGTTCAGTAACTGGCGCTTTCCCAGTTTCTGGCAACCAGTTCACAGTTGGTGCGGCTACAGCCGGAACATTGGATATCAATTCCAATGGAACAGTTGGCAATCCTTCACTTGGAACAAAACAAGCTGAAGTTGGACGCTTTAACATGGTAGCGTCAACTGAAGATATTACAGTTTCACGAATTCAATTCACTATTGACGGAACAGTTCGTTATGGTGATATGACTAACTTCACCTTAAAGCAAGGTTCAACAACTCTTGCTACATCCGCCGGCATGACTGCTGATGGTAAAGGTGCAGTGTTAGAATTTACTACTCCTTATAAACTCACTAATGGACTTACCCGATCCTTCAGTCTTTATGCTGATATTGGTGGTGAAGCAGCCAGAACAATTGGTCTCCGAGTTAAACACTCAGCTGACGTAGTTGCTATTGGTTCACTTTACAACCAAGGTGTTCAGGTAGATGTTGGTGGTTATAACGGTGGTACAACTGGTGCTGCTGCAGCTGCAACTTGTAGCGCAACAGGCCAAGACTGTACATATGTTACAGTTCAGGGCTCAACCTTGACTCTTGCTTTCAATGGCCCAACTGCTGCTAACGTATCAAGCAATACTCAAGATCATATATTCTTGAAATTCTCACTCACTGCGGCTGAATATACCATGATTGATGACTTTGCTGTGATCATTGCTTGTAATGGTGGTACTTCTGGTTGTGATGCTGGTACAGATGCCGGTGATCTTTATGACACTGAAGCAACAACCCCAGAAGCAAATATTAAGGATATCAAGGTTCGCGTAGCAGGCGGTGCAACCATTATGGGTCCGTCAGAATTGACTGCCTTTACTGGTTCAAGTGCTCTTGATACTACTCAAACAATCACCTTTACTGAAGATCTCGTTCTCCAAGCTGGTGAAAGCCTAAACTTGGAAGTTACTGCTGATGTTGATGACACTGCAGTAGCAGCTGATATCTTTAGAGCAACTGTTGATGTTTCTGGTATTACTGCGGAAGATGTTAATGGTGACTCTGTGTCATCATCCAATATCGTTCCATCAGCGGACATAACTGGTAATAACCAGACTGTTCAAGCTGCTGGTCTTACAGTTAACCACTCAGTACCTCCATCAGACGGCTCAGGCCAGACCACAATCAAGGGAACAACTGGCAAAGACACTGTTGGTTATTCTTTCACTGCGGCTGACGGTTCAGCTATCACAATCACTGCTATGACTTTGGCAACACTTGTTGATAGCGATGCAACTTCTTCACCAACCACTTTCGTAAAGGGTGCAGACACCATCAATGCTGTTGATGTTGTAAGCTCTGTTTCTCTCTACGATTCAACCACTGGTGAATTAGTTTCTGGTCCAGAAAACGTTAGAACAAGCCCAGCCGGAGATGTTATCTTTGATAACTTCCTCTGGACTGTTCCATCAGGTCAAACCAAGAAGCTTGTAGCACGCATTAATGTTGCTAACTATACTGTTTCTGGTAATGCTGATGGTATTGCTTTCTTCCTTGAAGCAGATTCAGGCACAACTGGCGACACAGCTGACGTAACAGCGCAGGATGCTGATGGTAATTCAGTAACAGCTTCTATCAGCACAAACAATGGTACAGTTGCTGCTCCAACCACCTACCTCCGCGTTTCAAATGCTGGTTCAATGTCAGTTTCAGCTCACGCAGACACACCACGATCAGACATCTTGCTCGCTGGCGCGACTGACGTGACTGTTGCTAAGTTCCGTGTTGACGCGACTAACGAAGCGTTTAGCATTACCAAGCTCCGCATCCAAGATATGGGTGCGACAGATCTTGGCGGAACAATTGGCGATATGGACAACAATATTGCTGCTGTTAAGCTCTCATATCCAAAGCAGGACGGTTCAACCGGCACTGCGACTAGCTTCTTTGTAGCTGGAAATGCAGACTTTAACGGTTTGTCAATGTATGTTCCAGCCAATAACAATGCAACCTTGACCGTTATGGCGAGTTTGCAGACTATTGAGAATGGCGCGACCCGTGGCGAACGCCCACGCTTCCAGTTTGATTCAACAAGTGCTGGCAACTTTGAAGCTATTGGTGTTTCATCTGGCGGTACTTTGACAGGTAGTGATGTTGGTGATGCAAACGGCAACCGCATGGTTGTTCGCGAAACAGAACCTACCTTTGCTCTCGCTAGTGGTAGCCCAACCACAGGTGTGGCTGGTGCGGCTGAAGTTCTCCGCTTCTCAGTAGCTGCGGCTGCTGGTGAAGCTGTTGTTCTTGATATGGTCACATTTAAGATCACTTCAACTGACAATAATGGAGACTCTGGTACTGCTGGCGTAGGTGGCGAATGGTACAACTGTATGTCAACCACGACTGCAAGTCAGCTTGATGCAAGCGACTTTACTCTTTATGAGACTTCAGTTGGTGTAGGTACACCTCTTGAAGGTGGAGACAGTGATTGGTCATTGCTTGATGGAGGCGCAGACGCCTGTACAAGCGATACTGAACGCGCTGGCTTTGCTCGCTTGAACCTTACAACCCCAGTATTGATTGCAGCAGGTACAACCAAGACCTTCTCTGTACAGGTTGATACAACTGGTGCTTCAACAGCGAATGATGATACATTCCGCGTTGAAATCCCAGCTGAACCTATGGTGGCCTTGGCAAGCTTCTTAACTTCAGCTAGCACCACAGTTGGTGATGATCTTGGTGAAGATAACCTCACCATGACTGACACCATTATTACTGTTGGCGCGGCGGCAAGTTATGCTGCTGGTCAATACATTTGTATTGATACAGCTGATAACGGTTGTGCTTCAGGCGATGAAATTGCCTTTATTACTGGTGTAAGTTCAACAGATCTCACGGTTGTCCGTGGTGTCCTTGGCACAACACCGGTTGATAGCACAAGCAATGATACAAACGACGATGTTGACATTATGCCAGCATCAGTTGTTTGGGATGATGACGGTGACTCAAGCACAGTCGATATGATTGACGGTTACCTTCTCTCACTTCCAATCGTTGGTGCAACACACGTTTACTAATCGGCATTGAAGCCGAACTCAGGTTCCCAGTATGTGATAAAGACATATTGGTTAATCGCAAAATCCCGCCCTTCTTGGGCGGGATTTTGTTATACATAGGGTTAGTAAAATCCAAATCACAAGCACCAAATCACAAACCGACTCCGAAGGAGTCGTCCTGAACCGTTGTAGTGAATATTTTTACGAGGGTGAAGGATCTCTGCGACTTACTAAATTACAAATCCAAAACAAATTCGTCGTCCCGAACTGTTTTGACGCCTATTCCTGCGAGGGTGAGGGATCTCTGCGTTACGTGAGATTTCTCACCCTCGTTTCAACACGCGAAATCACAGTTCGAAAAGACATTGGTAGGTAGGCTTATTATTTCCAACAACCTCTATCAGCTAACAGCTGTCTTAACCACTTGTCCTAAGCTCAAAATACGTGTTATACTAATCACACAATTTAATGTAGCGCGGGGGCTTGTCCCCCGCATCGAAGCGACACATAAAGTGTCGTGCTACTAGGCATATAATAAGTAATCTTAATTTATAGTATTATGAAAAAAATTATTGCAATTTTAGTGATAATATTGGTCATTGTTGGCGGGGGAGCTTGGTATTTATTAAAGGAAGAATCTGCTGGGAGTAATACAAATAATAATGAAGGTCTTATAACCTTTATTGATAGAAATGTGCCAGCAGAACATGAGGCGCGCCTTATGAGCCAAATTACCAGAATGAAAAATGATATTGGTGATCGGGTTGGCGAAAAGGCATCGTTAGATGATATTGAACGTTGGATTGGTATGGGTAATTTGTATTATGTGCTTGGTTATCTTAAGGATGCGCGCGAGGCCACAGAAACTGCATTGCGGGTGGCACCAGCAAATTACATTGCTCAGGCTAATTTAGGCGATATTTTAAATGAAATGGGAGATAAAAATGGCGCGCTCCAAGCATATCAAAAAACATTGGAAATCGCGCAGTTCAGTCCTTACTATGTTAAATATGTTGATTTTCTAAAGGCAGAATTTCCAGAAAGAAAAGATGAATATGAGAAAGCTTTGATTGAAACATTTAACAAGCTTGGTCGCCAGCCGGAGTTTTTATCAAGACTAGCTGCTTTTTATATGGAAGAAGGTCGCTATGAGGAAGCAATAACTCACTATGAAGCACTGGTGCCCTTGGTTCCAGAAGATACTCAAACAATTAAAGATTTATTTAAAGCCCGTGAATTGTTTGGTAAACAAAAAGAAGATGCTAAAAATGCGGAAGCGGCTGGAGAGATACAGTAAAATTTTGAAAGTGAATAATAGATAAAACAGAAATTTGAATATCGAATATCGAAATACGAAACAAATTCAAATGATCAAAATGCAAATGTTTAAAATAATAGTGCTGTTTTAATTTTAGTTGTAGCTCAGGCCTTTAGGTCTGAGGACATCCTCAAACCTGAGGGTTTGAGCTACATCGTAAAATTTGTTTTTGGTTTTAGTGATTTGAATTTTGAGCTTATTTCGAATTTCGACCGCCAGCTGGCGGTTTCGTGCTTCGAATTTATCATCAATGAGTAACTTCAGTATAACAATTAAAAGCATTGCTTTAACCACTTTGGCAGGGGCTTTGTTTTTTGTATCTCCGGCAAACGCGCTTGTTCCAAATGATACTTATTTTTCCCAACAATGGTATTTAGAAAGAGTGGAGGCTCAAGAAGCTTGGAATTTAACCACTGGAAAATCAAGCACAATTGTTGCGGTTCTTGATACTGGAGTTGATCTTGACCATCCAGATTTGGCAACAAACATCTGGACTAATCCTGGTGAGATTGCACAAGATGGAATTGATAATGATGGAAATGGTTTTATTGATGATTTACACGGTTGGAATTTTGTGGAAAATAATTCAGACACAAATCCTAAAATGGGAGCAAATTCTTCGCAAGATGCAATAAACCACGGAACTCTTATTGCCGGAGTTATTTCGGCAATTGGTAATAATGGTAAAGGTGTTGCAGGAATCGGTTGGAATACAAAAATTATGCCGGTGCGAGTTATTGCAAGCAGTGGACAAGGGGATGCGGTGGAAGTTATAAAAGGAATTGATTATGCAATTGAAAATGGTGCAGATATTATTAATTTATCTTTTACTACTTTTGAAAAACCCACCGGACTTGAAGAAGCGTTAAAACGAGCCAAGCAAGCCGGTATTGTGGTGGTGGCAGCCGCAGGAAATAAAGATGGTGGTGGAATAAATATGGACACGACTTCTGTTTATCCGGCTTGTATCAATGGTCCGGCTGGAGAAAATTGGGTGCTTGGCGTGGCAGCAACAAACGCGAATGATCAAAAATTAGATTTTTCAAATTATGGTTCGTGTGTTGATTTGTCCGCGCCAGGATACCAGATTTTCAGCACCATGAATTCTGCGGCGACTTCTGGCGATGCGGATTTATATGGCGGCGGTTGGGCCGGTACATCGCTCGCGACACCGATTGTTTCTGGCGTGGCGGCTCTGGTTCGTTCAATTTCTCCGAATTTTAAACGCTCTGATATTATTGATATTTTATTGAAAAGTTCTGACCCGATTAATAACCAAAATCCAACTTATTATAATCAGCTTGGAGTTGGTAGAGTGAACGCGGATAATGCCGTGCGCACTGCGCAGGCTTCAAGCGCGCGCGTTATTTACGCGACAATCGCCGTGGCATCTGATGTTAATGGTCCGCCGCGGGTTTGGCTTTTCAATGATGTTGGAACATTGATCACGGCTTTTATGGCTTATGATGAAAATTTTAAAGGCGGTGTTCGACTAGCATCAGCTGATATTGATAATGATGAAAGAAGTGAAATTATTACTGTGCCTGGTCCGGGCGGTGGTCCACATGTTAAAGTTTTTGACGCGAATGGGTATTTGATGCATAGTTTTTTTGCTTTTGAAGAATCTTATCGCAATGGTTTGATAGTGGCAGTGGGAAATGTTGACAGTGATGAAGGCAAGGAAATTATTGTGGCAACAGATGCCGGCACCACTCCGCGTGTTCGGGTGTTTGATCGATGGGGAACTTTAGAATCAGAATTTTTAGCTTTTGATTCCGGTTTTCGTGGCGGTGCGGAAGTCGCGACCGGAGATATGGATCATGACGGAATAGATGAAATTATTGTTGGTTCACGCGGTGTCGGCGGTCCGCAAGTTCGAATTTTTGATAAACGAGGAAATTTAAAACAACAATTTATGGTGTTTGAAGATACTTATAGAAACGGTGTACGTATTGGTACGGCTGATGTTGGTGGACCGGATGGTGATGAGTTGTTAGTAGCGCGCGGTGGTGGAGAAACGCGTTTGTTGCATGAAATTCGAACAAACGGAGAACCGTGGAATACGATTGTTACATTTGCTGAAGATCGGAATGGTCCACTGGCAATAACATCGCGGGAAACTAAAAAAAGAAATGAGATCTTTGTGGCTGGTGGCAAAACCGGTGAATTTCCGCGCGTGAACGGATTCACCCCGATCGGCGCTTTGATTTCTTCTTTTCCAGTTCCGCAAGAATTGGGAAATTCTTTGCGCATCACGGCGTTGTAGGGAATTATTTTATACGAACTACGAACAGAATACGAACATTACGAACAAAGACTGGTACTATAAAATAAATTTGTATTTTTGAATTATTATTTTGTATACTGACATCGAATAGTCTGATCCACTACTATTTACGTGATACACACGTCTTATAATCTTCGTTCGTATTGTTCGTATTGTTCGTAATAAGTTCGTAGTTCGTATAACATGCATCTCTAAAAACCTATAACCTTTTTAAAACATATGCCCAAATCGCCAATTTTTGAGAAAAAAAATGTGCTTATTACTGGTGGCGCCGGATTTATCGGATCACATCTTGCCGAGCGTGTTTTGCGCGACGCGCGAGTTATTTGCATTGATAACTTTGCAACTTCAAGCGAGATCAATATTGATCATTTATTAAAAAATCCGGATTTTGAATTTATTAAACTTGATATTACCACTGATTTTGAATTGGAATCTTTTCCAGAATTAGAGCGTTTTAAATTGCCGTTTCAAGGAATACAAGAAATATATCATTTAGCAGTTCCGACTTCACCAAAACAATTTGATCAGTATAAAATTGATACTTTGCGCGCTAACTCGATTGGCACATTGAATATTTGTGAATTGGCTAGAAAATATAAGGCTAAATTAATTCATGCTTCAAGCTCAGTTGTTTATGGCGGTCGCGGTCCGGAACGATTGGTTTTTGATGAAGAAATGATTGGATGTGTAAATCATATTTCTCCACGCGCTTGCTATGATGAAGGAAAGCGTTTTTCTGAAAGTGTGGTAAGTACTTATAATGATGCTCATGGTGTTGATGGAAAGATTGCTCGTATTTTCCGTGCTTACGGTCCGCGCATGCGTTTGTTTGATGGTCAGATGATTCCTGATTTTATAACTAATGCGCTTGACAACAAACCTTTAGTCATTTATGGTGATGACAGTTTTCAAACATCTTTGTGTTATGTTTCAGATATTGTTGATGGTTTGGTTCGTCTGGCCGAAGCGCCACGAGGGATTGGGCCGGTTAATTTGGGAAGTGATGAAGATTTGAAAATTGTTGATGTGGCAAAAAAAATTATTGAAATGACCGGATCAACTTCAGAAATTCAATTTGATCCACCATTGTTATTTATGACGGAACTTGGTTTGCCGAATATTTTCAAAGCCAAAGAAAATCTTGGTTGGATGCCTTTGGTTCGTTTGGAAGACGGTTTGCAACAGACGATTGAATATACTAAAGCAAATAGAATGCTTTTAGGGTTTTGATTTTTATGCAAGTCCGGTATCATGCCATAGGGCATGATACCGATGGATATTAATTATTTTTTATGTTGGGAAACGAAAATAGAAACCCGCAAGAAATTGAAGATGTCGATGAAGTGAAAGCTTACGCCGCATTAGAAACCGACCAACCAGCAAACATAATATTGGCAGAAGATTTAGAAGTTGGTTTGCCAAAAGGCAAGGAAGGGGAAATTAGGAGTGGCTTTGCTTTTTATGAACTTGTTGAAAAAAAGAATGGGAAGATAGAGGAACATTATATAACTTCACAAATAGGGGATCGTCCAGTTTTAAAATCTCGATTTCCAAAGCAGTACGAGAGATGGTGCAAACAGAAAATAGTTGCCAAGCCAATTCCTTTTGTTTGGGACAATGAAAGGGGTTTTTGGACTGATAAATTACCAGAAAATAGATAACTGACACGAGGCTCGACCTTGTAATATATATGAAAACTATCGCTGTCATCCCAGCTTACAATGAAGAAACAAAAATAGGAGGAGTAGTTTCGGCTACCCTTCCTTTTGTTAGTGAAGTTATTGTTGTTGATGACGGTTCTTCAGATAATACTGAAACGATTGCGCGCGCAAGTGGCGCTCGTGTTGTTCGTCATATTGTTAATCGCGGTTTAGGCGGCGCGCTTGGTACTGGAATTCGAGTCGCGACCGATAGTGGTGATATTGTGGTAACACTTGATGCTGATGGCCAGCATGATTCAACGGAAATTCCGAATTTGATTGCGCCAATTGAGCAAGGTTTTGCTGACGTGGTTTTGGGTTCGCGAATGTTAAATCCGCTAGGTATGCCATATTCGCGCCAAATTGCCCAGCACATTGGAAATATTGTAACGCTTATTGCCTGCGGTGCTTGGGTTTCTGACAGTCAATCCGGATTCAGGGCGTTTTCATCTGATGCCGCAAAACGTCTTAATATTATTTCCAATCGTATGGAAGTGTCGTCAGAAATTGTCGGAGCAATTCATCGCGAAGGATTGCGTTTGGCTGAAGTTCCAATTCGCGTAATTTACACTGATTATTCTTTAGCCAAAGGCCAGTCTTTTAAAGTTGGTTTGAAGACGATGTATAAGTTGTTTTTGCGACGTTTGGGGAAGTAGTAGTTGGTAAAATTCCAAGCACCAAATACCAAATTTCAAACAATTCCTAAATCACAAATACAAAACAAGATTGTCGTCCCGAACTGTTGTAACGAATATTTCTGTGGGGGTGAGGGATCTCTGCGTTTCGTAGGGCGGGGTCTTGTACCCCGCCACGACTTCTTCTTGTTTTTACAAACTCTTTTCTCTTTTCTATTTTCTAAGCAATTTTTAACGAGTTATGTTAATCATCCAAACAATCTTACTTTTATTTCTTTTATACGCGGTTATAAAAACTATTGTTCGATTTCGCCAGCATAAATTAAAGTTTGGTTGGTTTTTGTTTTGGTTTGCGCTTTGGATTTTAGCCGGAATAGTTATTGCTTTGCCAGAGACTACAAGCTTGCTTGCCAATTTGGTCGGTGTTACCCGCGGAGTTGATTTGATTGTTTATATTTCTTTGGTTTTGGTTTTTTATTTAATTTTCAGGATTCTTTTAAAGATTGAAAAAATTGAGCAAGAGATTACTAAAGTTGTGCGGGAGATAGCGGTAAGGGATAAGAAGTAATTTCTAATTTCTAATTTTTAATTTCGAATAAATTTTTAATGATTTAATTTAGAAACACAGCGTTTCAAAATTTAGACATTCTGATTTTATTAGAAATTAAGGAAACACAATGGGTATTCCTTTCTTCTCTGCGTCGCTCGGCAATTCCAAAGCAAGCTTTGGATTGCAATCACTCCTTGAGAAGTAAAAATTTATCATTCAAAATTTTATTTGATTGCCGATATGCCAAAAATTGCTGTCATTATTGTAAGTTTCAATCATGGTAAATTTTTGCCGGATTGTTTTAAGTATTTGGTAAAAGCAAATTATCCACGAGATTTGTGGAAGATTTTTTTAGTTGATAATGGCAGTGATGATGCTTTAGAAATTGCGCGTAATAAATTGATCGATGAAAAGCTTGGTAAAACTCGTGATGGTCAAATTAAAGCGGAAATTATTAAGCCGAAAATAAACACTGGTTTTACCGGAGGTAATAACATTGCAATTGAACGCGCCATGAAAGAGGGTTATGAGTTTGTCTATTTATTAAATCCGGACACAGAAGTGGAAAAGGATTTTCTTTTGCAAGCAGTCGCTACTATAGAGTCTGATCCAAAAATTGGCGCGGTGCAATCGTTGATGCTCTTGGCGCAAAATCTGGAAAAAATAAATAGTTGGGGAAATGAGGTTCATTTTCTAGGTTTTAGTTTTGCCGGTGGTTATCAAGTAGATCGTGAATCGAGCTATGCGGATGAAATGATTAAATTGCGGGACATTCCGAGCGCTTCCGGTGCTGCAGTGATGTTTAAAACTTCTGCACTTAAAGTAGTTGGTTTGTTTGATAACGCCATTTTTGCTTATCATGAAGACGTGGATATTTCATTGAGACTGCGCTTGGCTGGATTCAGGGTTGTTTTGGCGCCAGAATCAGTGATCAGACATCGTTATGAATTTTCCCGCTCAATAAAAAAATTCTATTTTATGGAGCGCAACCGGTTTTGGGTGGTTTTTAAAACATTGCGCCTGCCGACTTTGATTTTGTTGTTGCCGGCTTGGATTGCCATGGAATTAGGACTTTGGTTTTTTGCGTTTGTAAAAGGCTGGTGGCGAGAAAAAGCCCGCGCTTGCGCATATTATTTTTCATTTTCAATTTTAAAAACTCTTTTAGCAGAACGTAGGAAAACGCAAAAATTAAGAGTAATTAGCGATCGGAAATTAGTCAGCACTTTTGCTTCTAAAATTTTATATCAAGAAATTGCTCATCCCTTGTGGGAGTATTTTGGTAATTATTTATTTGCGTTTTATTGGTTTGTTGTTAAACATTTGATTTGGTGGTAGATGAGAGTTAGAAATTAGCTGTTTGGAAATTAGAAATTAGTAAGGAAACGAAAGGGGTATTCCTTTCTTTCCTGCGTCGCTCGGCAATCCAAAGCAAGCTTTGGATTGCACTCACTCCTTGGAAAGTAATAGAAAATAGAAATTAGAAAAGAGATAAGAGTCGGCAGAGGGGCAGAGAAAAAATGATGCAAGTAGGGCGGGGTCTTGCACCCCGCCAATGTCGTCCCGAACTGCTACATTATATCTTCACATAAGTTTTTGTCTTTGTTTCTTTGTTCTTCTGTTTCTCAGTTTCTCTGTTACCCAATGGTGAGGGATCTCTGCATTAGGTTTGTAATTTTGGCCCGCCTGCCGGCAGGCAGGTCATTTATATTTTGAACCTTTGAATTTATTTTTAGTTTCGATACTCGAATTTATCTGTTGTCCGGTATCATGCCCTATGCTATGATACCGGCAATTAGTCAGTACTCAGAATTTTAATTTTGGAATTTAATTTTTTACCAGTAATTTATGCGAATAGCAATAGTAACCGCGGTTTTGGGCAAAGCGGGCGGAATGGGTCGAGTGGTGGAAGAACAGGCGCTTCGGCTCGCCGAACGCGGGCATAAAATTAATATTTTTTTTCCAAATACAGAAGAAGCGGATAAGGTTAAAAACATTGAAGGAATTGTTTTGGTTCCAATCAAACCGCGTTTGAGTTACGGTCACGCGGCTTGGTTGCCTGATTTGAAGAAAAAGCTTGATGGTTTTGATGTGGTTCATCTCCACTATCCTTGTTTTGGTGCGATCAGATCATTGTTAAAATGGAAAAAGAAAACAGATGAGAAGCTAGTTGTAACTTATCACATGGATCCGATTGGTCACGGTATTTTTCATCCATTGTTTAGAAATTATCAAACGCGAGTTTTGCCTAAAATTTTGAATTTGGCTAATCGCGTTTTTGTGTCTTCAAAAGATTATGCCGAGAACGGCGATCTTGCTCTTTATGTTGAAAAATTGCGGGATCGTTTGGTAGAACTGCCTTTTGGTGTTGATGTGAAACGTTTTGTACAAAAAAAAGAGACGGATTTTAAAAACGAAACAACTTTCTTGTTTGTTGGTGGTTTAAATCGGGCGCATTATTTTAAAGGGGTTTCTTTGTTGTTGCGTGCGTTTGCACAGTTAAAAAATTCCAAACTGATTCTTGTTGGTTTTGGTGATTTGGTGGATCAATATAAAAAAGAGGCGCGTAATTTAAAAATTGAAAAAAATATTGAGTTTGTAACAAATGCTGGTTTTCAAAAACTGCCGGAATATTATCAAAAAGCAGATTGTTTTGTTCTGCCTTCGGTTGACCGATCTGAAGCCTTTGGTTTGGTGTTGCTTGAGGCGCAGGCAAGCGGTATTCCGGTTATTGCGTCAGATTTGCCTGGAGTGCGTACGGTTTTTGAAGATAAAAAAACCGGGTTGAAAATTGCGCCTGGTGATGAGGATGCACTTTTTGATGCCATGCAGTGGATGATAAATAATGTTGAGGAACGCAAATTAATGGGGGAACGGGCGCGTTTGCGTATGGAATTGCGTTATGATTGGGATATTGTTATGGATAAGCTCGAGGCGACGTATAAGAGTTTAGGGAGGGAGTAAATCGAAAGCTTGTAGCTTTTTAGCTTCTTAGCTTTTTAGGGAAATTTCTAAGAACCTACAAGCTAAAAACCTAAAAACCTGATTTTTATTGTATGGTTTGCTTACTATGTGGTGGAAAAACAAAAAAATATTTTCAATATAGCGAATCATATAAACTCGTACAGTGTTGTGTTTGCGATTTGGTGCAAACTGATCCAATGCCAACAGATGATTTTTTAAAAGACTGGTATCAAAAATATGATATTTTAGGCGAACGTGAACCATATTATCAAGCTTTAGCTTCAGACGATCCTTGGTCCACCTCTGAAGGATTGGATATTGCGCGACAGTTTGCACGTATTAAGAAGGAATTTATGGCTTATGGCTTAAAGCTTATGGCTTTT
>Ga0209212_1003190_pt1:7500-22070 | contig 22070 bp, 13 predicted proteins | sample RifGroC2_FD_183996 | JGI IMG/M metagenome (GOLD analysis project Ga0209212, IMG submission 183996) | Groundwater microbial communities from Rifle, Colorado, USA - Groundwater C2 (SPAdes) (version 2) | ecosystem: Environmental > Aquatic > Deep subsurface > Groundwater | place: Rifle... | reverse complement strand
TTTTCAGACATTCAGTACCTTTATTATCCTTGCCTTGTCTGCTTCACTTTCCCCGATTTTATGGCTGAGAAGCCTCACTGCTATGAAGGAAATAACAAGGGATGTAAGCCCGAATACGGCAGAAACTGTCTCTGACTGAATATTCAGGCTTAAATGAGGAGCTATGGATTTTCCGAAGACACCGCCAGCAATGAGGGCGGCAACCGGCAAGAGGTATATTACGGCAGAGGCCTTGAAGAAGGTCTTGGAGCTTATAGCAACTACGACCCTGTCTCCCACCTCCGCCCCGACATCGTTAGAAGCCCTGATAATCATCTCCCCGCTGCCGCCAAGGACATGACAAGTCCCCTTCTGGGAGCACCCTTCACAGGCGGAGCTTGGCGTGGCCGCCACAAATGCATAAACCCCGTCTACCGCTGTAACTCTACCCTCTTCTTCCAGCATGAGTTGATTTTAACAGAGGAATAATTCTAGCGCAACCCCAAAACCTGCAAGGGGTTTGACATAATCACGGTTTTAATATATCTTTTGTTTGTCGGCATCCTGTAAATGGATTGTTCGATAAGGGCTGTTATTGAGTAGGATTATTTGAAACTCGAAGCTTATAATACTAATTGGCTATCAAACAATAAAATCCATATCGCATGCATAACACCAAGTAAGCTTTCAAGAACATATTAATTTAGTGTTTGAAAGCAACTTGGTATAAATTCTGGAGGTTCATATTGATGAAAAAGTGTCTTGTTGTATTGTCAGCATTATTTGTTACTCCGTTCATAATGGGAATGGGGATTGGTGGCGGCAACGTTACCCACAGGATACCGGTTCCTGACAAAAACTTTTCCGCTACAATCGTTGATTCTCAGGGCGTAACTACAAAGGTCACCCAGATAAGCTTTGACGGGAAGACATATCTGGCAGGGCAAAGGGGGAACACGAACGTTACCATCCCGTTTGATAAGATAAGCTCTGTTCAGGTAGGAAAGCTGGCAGAAGAGAAAAAGCTCTCGGCATTTATTACCCTTAAGGTCGGAGGGACACTCAATATATCGGTAGATGGGAATCTCCCTTGCTACGGTTCCGCCGATTTCGGAAATGTGCAGGTAGAATTTAAAGATATCAGAAAGGTTGATATCCACGGTATCGTGCCCAAGGAAACCCAGTAGATGCCGCTTGGCGCCCACATGTCTATAGCCGGAGGGGTGGGAAATGCCTTCCTGAGAGGGAAATCTGTTGGGTGTGAGTGTATCCAGATATTCACCAAAAGCTCCAACCAGTGGAAGGCCCGTCCTCTTGCGGAAGAAGATATAAAGGGGTTTAAGAAAAACAGGAAAGATACAGGTGTCTGGCCGGTTGTGGCCCACAATTCATACCTGATAAACCTGGCATCTCCTGACAATGATCTGTATGAAAAATCGATAGATGCCATGCTCATAGAGATCGAGAGGGCAGAGGCGCTGGGTCTCCCTTATATCATTATGCATCCTGGTGCCCATGTGGGTTCAGGCGAAGATGCTGGACTCGCGAGGGTTGCGGATTCCGTAAATCTCCTCTTTGAAAGGACAAAGGGGCATAGGGTAAGCCTCCTATTAGAGACAACGGCAGGGCAGGGAACGGTCCTTGGCCATAGGTTTGAACATATCAGGGCAATTATAGACAAGGTAAAGGAGGACAAGAGGATCGGAGTCTGCCTTGATACATGTCATAGCTATGTTGCCGGTTATGATATAAAAAAGAGGTACGATGCGGTCTTTAAGGAATTTGATAAGATTATAGGCCTGAAGAGGTTGAAGGCTTTTCACCTTAATGACACCCTTAAGGTACTCGGTAGCAGGGTCGACAGGCACTGGCATATAGGGAAAGGTGAGCTGGGACTGGAAACCTTTGAAAGGCTCATGAGGGATGAAAGGTTCAAAGAGCTGCCTATGATCTTAGAGACTCCGAAGGGGATGGATGAGGATGGGAATGACATGGATGTAGTTAATCTGGGAATACTAAGAAAACTAAGGAGGAAATAATGGCTGACATCATCACAAAGGAGATGATAGTAAACGACATCATCAAGAAGTACCCAAAGACCCTGGCGGTTTTCGGGAAGTTCAAGATAGACTCCTGCTGCGGCGGAGGGACCTCTATTGAAGTAGCGGGGAAGAGGGACGGAGCCGATGTGGATGCGATGGTTGCGGAGTTGAACAAAACAGTGGCCTAAACAAATTGAATGGCGGGCTTTGCCCGCCATTTGTTCCCGGAGACACATGCGGTCAGTGGGCCACCCCACCCTGCAAGTCGAATTTATCGTGAACTTAATAAGATGTCCCGGAATCCGCCGCCCATTTCCCTTCCTGTTTAAAATTTCCTGCCTATTTGCGCTTATTCCTCTTCCGATGTAAACTCTATCTAACCTAACAGATGAGGTTTATTATGCCCAAAAACCGCCTGGCGCTTGAGAAGAGCCCGTACCTCCTTCAGCATTCTGAAAATCCTGTAGACTGGTTTCCTTGGGGAAATGAGGCATTTGAGAAGGCCAGGAAGGAGGACAAGCCTATCTTCCTTTCCATTGGATATTCCACATGCCACTGGTGCCACGTTATGGAAAAGGAGTCGTTTGAGGACCCTGCTGTTGCGAAGCTTATGAACGATGCCTTCGTATCTATAAAGGTGGACAGAGAGGAGCGTCCTGACATTGACAGCATATACATGACAGCGTCTCAGGTGATGACAGGCAGTGGCGGATGGCCCCTGAATATAGTCCTGACCCCTGAAAAAAAGCCTTTCTATGCCGGGACATACATCCCGAAGGAGAGCCGTTTTGGCATGCCTGGGATGCTGGATCTTATCCCGAGTATAAAAGAGATATGGTCAAGTCGTCGCGAAGAAGTCCTTGTTTCCGCCAGTCAAATAACGTCAGCTTTAAAGCAGGGACAAGGCGGTGGAAGAGGCAAAGAACTTGGCGAAGATGTTTTAAAAAAGGCATATATAGAGCTTGCCCGGCGTTTTGATGAAGAGCACGGCGGCTTTAGCCATGCTCCAAAATTTCCATCCCCTCACAATATCTTCTACCTCCTTCGTTACTGGAGGCGGACGGATGATAAAGGTGCATTGAATATGGCAGAAAAAACCCTGAATAAGATGAGGATGGGAGGGTTATGCGACCACGTTGGCTTTGGGTTTCACCGTTACTCTACAGACTCGAAGTGGCTTGTACCCCATTTCGAAAAGATGCTCTATGACCAGGCTATGCTGGCAATGGCTTATACAGAGGAATTTCAGGCGACCGGCAAAGGGGAGCATGGAAGAGCGGCCAGGGAGATATTCACTTACGTCCTCAGGGACATGACATCTCCTGCCGGTGGGTTCTATTCTGGGGAGGATGCCGACAGCGAGGGGAAGGAGGGAAAGTTCTATCTTTGGACAGAGGGTGAGATAAGACAGATACTTGTAAAGGAAGATGCGGATCTGATTGTAAAGGTCTTTAATGTCGAGGAATACGGCAATTTTACGGAGCAAGGGGCAGAGAGCTGGACAGGAGAGAACATACTGCATCTGAAGAAAACTATGACTGAGCTTGCCTTTGAACTGAATATGCCGGAGAAGGAACTTTTAAGGCGTCTGGAAGGCGCAAGGGAAAAGCTCTTCGTTGCAAGGGGGAAACGTGTTCATCCACATAAGGACGACAAGGTTCTTACAGACTGGAACGGCCTGATGATTGCCGCCTTTTCTAAGGGCGCCAGGGGCCTTGATGTGCCTGAATACTCAGAAGCAGCCGTAAAGGCTGCTAATTTTATTCTCAACAATATGAGGACGCCTGATGGAAGACTGTTGCATCGTCATAGGGATGGTGAGTCGGCCATTACCGCCTGCCTGGACGATTATGCCTTTCTTATATGGGGTCTTATTGAACTTTATGAGACCTTGTTTGATGTCAACTATCTTAAGACAGCCCTGGAATTGAACAGGGATATGGTGAGTCATTTTTGGGATGAAAAGGGAGGGTTTTACTTTACCCCGGATGACGGAGAGGAACTGATCATCCGAAAGAAGGAGATATACGACGGAGCAATCCCTTCAGGGAATTCGGTTGCAATGTTCAACCTTATCAGGCTCTCAAGGATTACAGGCGATCCTGCCCTCGAGAACATGTCGTCTATGATAGGGAGCGCCTTTTCAAGGGAGGTTGTCAGTTCTCCCTCAAGTTACGCTCAGATGATGGTTTCGCTCGATTATTTGAAAGGCCCTTCCTGCGAGGTTGTCATAGCCGGTGATCCGGCTGCAGAAGATACAAGGAGAATGCTGGAGGCCATCGGCAGGCCTTTCGCGCCTAATAATATAGTCCTTTTCAGGCCCACGGATGTGGAAGAGCCGGAGATTACACGTATAGCGCCTTTTACAAGGAACCAGACAAGCGCGGACGGGAAGGCAGTTGCCTATGTTTGCAAGAGATTCAGTTGCCTGGAGCCGACTTCAGATATAAAAAAGATGCTCGAAATGCTTGAGATGTGAAGGTTGATCTGAGGTTCAGGGGACGGTCAGCCTCTTCTTTTCCTGACCAACCGCCTGTTCACGTCCTCTCTAAAATTAACTTCATCTCATATTTGACACCCCCACACTTCGCTAATATAATCCCTTAATGAAACTCTCCGACCTCCTCGACAAAAAGGTGATTACCACAAACCTCAGGGCTAAAGACAAGAACGGCGCCCTCAGAGAAATAGTAGGGCTTCTCTATAAGGCAGGGAAGATATCTGATCAGAAAGCCTTATTCGAGGCCCTCCTAAAGAGGGAGGCCCTCGACACGACAGCCTTTGGCCAGGGGGTTGCATTCCCCCATGCAAGGATAGACGGGCTAAAAGAGCCAGTGGCCTTTTTAGCTGTTTCAAAAAGAGGTGTTGATTTCAAGGCGAAAGATGGTCACCCTGTTTACCTCTTTTTCCTCTTTCTGACCCCAGCAGAAGAAACAGAACTGCACCTCCAGATACTTTCAGAGGCATCCGCAATATTCACTGACAAGGGACTCTATCATTCCCTCCGTAAGGCAAGAACCCCGGATATAGCGCTGAGTCTTCTGCTCCACCATGAAAAGGGCGGGAAGGAGACTTTCTTTCCCCTTCCGGTTGAGGAGATATACGAAGAGCTTGGGACAAACCCTGCCGGCCTATCAGAGGATGAGGCACAAAGAAGACTTGATAGGTATGGCCATAATGTCCTGAAAGAGGTAAAGGGTAGGCCCATGGTCCTCAGGTTCGCCGAGAACCTCTACAACCTTCTGGCTGTCCTCCTATGGGTCGGCGGTATTCTTGCATTTGTGGCAGAGATGCCTGAATTGGGATGGGCCATATTTGCAGTGATAATCATAAATGCCGTATTCAGCTTCTGGCAGGAATACAGGGCGGAAAAGGCGCTGGATGCGTTAAAGAAGCTTCTGCCCCGCAAGGCAAGGGCCTTAAGAAACGGCGCAGAAAAAGATGTGTCTGCTGAGGAGCTGGTTCCAGGAGACATCATTCTCCTCGATGAAGGGGACAGCATCTCCGCGGATGCGAGGCTGATAGAGGCCGCCAATATGAGGGTGGACAACTCTGCCCTTACAGGGGAGTCCAAGCCCATATATAAGGTGGCAGAGGCGGTTGCGGATGGCAGGGAGTTCCTCTGGACAGAGCTCCCGAATCTGGTATTTGCTGGAACCACCGTCGCATCAGGATGCGGCAAGGCGGCGGTAATAGCTACCGGGATGCATACTGAGATAGGAAGAATAGCATCATTAACCCAGGAACTAAAGGAAGATAAGAGTCCCCTGCAGATCGAGATTGAAAAGGTCACAAAGATAGTCACCTACATTGCTGTGACCATGGGCGTCGCCTTCTTCTTCCTCGGCGCTTATATAGGCAAACTAGGCCTGACCGCAGCATTCATATTTGCCATAGGGATCATAGTGGCAAATGTCCCTGAGGGGCTTCTCCCAACGGTATCGCTGTCCCTGGCAATGGCTGTTCAGAGGATGGTCAAGAGGAATGCCATCATAAAGAGACTTTCCTCAGTTGAGACCCTCGGATGCACCACAGTCATCTGTACTGACAAGACAGGGACCCTTACAACCAACGCTATGACCGTCACAAAGGTGTGGGTGAACGGGAAGGTGAGTGATGTAAGCGGCGTCAGATATGAGCCTGGCGGTGAGTTTTATCAAAAGGGGGTTGCCCTTTCCAGACTTGAGATCAGGGAAAAGGGAATGTACCTACTCTTCGATTCCTCTGTGCTCTGCAACAATGCAGGTGTGGTTCCTCCGCGTCAGAAGGGGGACCAGTGGAGTATCATTGGCGATCCTACCGAGGCTGCCATGCTTGTCATGGCTGCCAAGGGCGGCCTGGACATTGAGGCAAGAAGGAATGCCCTGCCGAGGATTGGACAGCTTCCGTTCGATTCTATAAGGAAGATGATGACCTCCGTCAACCTGGTTGAAGGAAGGCCGGTGGCTCATACAAAGGGGGCCCCAAAGGAGACCCTCTCATTTTGCACCCATATCCTCATGGGGAACGAGATAGTGCCATTCACAGAGCAGTTGAAAGAGGAGGTACTGGCAGAAAATGACTCCCAGGCCAGGGAAGGTCTGCGGGTGCTGGCCGTGGCTTACAGGCCTCTTGATTTCTCGGATGGATTTACCGTTGGGAACACTGAGAAGGATCTTATCTTCATAGGGCTTGTCGGGATGATGGACCCGCCCAGGCCTGAGGTGCCCAAGGCTATGGAACTCTGCCACAGGGCAGGGATAAGGGTGATCATGATCACAGGGGACTATGGCCTCACTGCCCTTTCAATCGCAAAAAAAATAGGTCTTACAAATACTGAAAACCCAAGGGTCGTAACAGGAGTGCAACTGGCTGAGATGGATGATGAGGCCCTTAAAAAGACTTTACTGGCTGAAGAGGTTGTCTTTGCCAGGGTCTCCCCTGAACACAAGATGAGAATAGTCTCTACGCTCAAAGAGATGGAGCATGTGGTTGCTGTGACAGGAGACGGGGTAAACGATGCCCCTGCCTTAAAGAAGGCGGATATTGGTATTGCCATGGGGATAAGGGGTTCCGATGTGGCAAAGGAGGCTGCTGCCATGATCCTGACTGACGACAACTTCGCATCTATTGTGGCGGCTATAGAGGAAGGAAGAGCAGTTTATGCCAATATAAAGAAGTTTGTGACCTACATATTTGCCAGCAATATCCCTGAGATAGTCCCATTCATTGCATTCGTACTTTTCAGGATACCCCTGCCGCTTACGGTTATGCAGATATTGGCCGTAGACCTTGGAACTGATCTCGTCCCTGCCCTGGGCCTTGGAACCGAGCCGCCGGAACCCGGCATCATGGACAGACCTCCCAGGCCTAAAAACAAGAGGCTTCTTGATCTCCCTCTTCTATTGCGAGCATACTGTTTTTTGGGCCCTATGGAGGCAATTGCATGCATGTCAGGCTTCTTCTTCATCTACTACCAGCATGGATGGATGCCGGGAATGGAGATGGCAGACTCGGGGTTGGTTTATGTAACGGCAACAACCATGACACTTGCGGGGATTGTAGCAACCCAGATAGGAAACGTCTTTGCTTGCAGGACTGAGAGGGAGTCGGTCTTTAAGGTCGGCCTTTTCAGGAACAGGCTGGTGCTCTGGGGGATAGCATCAGAGCTGACCATAATTGCGCTCCTTATCTATACCCCGTTCCTTCAAAGGATATTCGGACTTGCGCCGCTTGGGATAAAGGAATGGGTCTTCCTGTTTGCCTTTACGCCGGTCTTGTTGGTAATGGAGGAGCTTAGGAAGTTGGTACTGAGGAAAAGAATAAAATGAGAGAGTAATATAAGGTCGAGGGCAAATTTTAGTTAGGGTGGGCATAGCTACCCCACAGAACTGCGCGTTTAGCCGCAGGTGTCAAAAAAGCACCTGGCAGGGAATCTCCTCTTTTTCGAACCCTTTTCTTAGCGTTTCACCCGTCCGGCGGAAGAAGCCCTCTTCCATCGCCCATTCCATCTTGTGATTCTTGTAAATGCGATCAGCGTAATGGTAATTCAGCCTGTCAACCAACACAGTGTCTACGCACCCCTTGAGCATTTCCACGAGACCTTCAGCCCCAGGGAGAATAGGGGCGATCATGGCGATGGATGTCACGCCCTCCGAATGTATGGATCTCAGGGCATTGACCCTCTCAGCGATGGCCGGTGCACCAGGCTCGAATATCTTCCTTATAGCTTCATCTGCGGTCGTAACCGTAATACAGACCTTCGACTCTTTAGACCTCTTGAGTATCTCCAGGTCTCTAAGGACAAGGGGGGACTTGGTCTGGACCGAGACGGCCCAGCCGTTTTCTATAAGTATCTCCAGGCACCTACTGGTCAGACCATATTTCTTTTCCGCTGGCTGATACGGGTCGCAGACACCGCTCACCCAGACCCTCCCCGGCTTCTTCCTACTGATCTCATCCATCAGGAGTTTCGGTGCGTTTATCTTTACATCCAGGAACTCTCCCCAAATCTCCTTGTGCCCGGTGAACCTCTTCATGAACCTGGCATAGCAGTAGACGCACGCGTGGGTGCATCCCACATAAGGGTTCAGGGCGTAGTCGTACACCTGGGACTTTGAAAGGACGCTCTTTGCCTTAATCTCCCTGATTCTCATAACTGCAACTTTAACACAATTATAAACCGGATAATAAGAACAAAACATCTGTTATAAGGTTGCCAACCTCCGGCGTTAAGCTTGACCTTTATACATAACTCTGATAATTTATTTAATCATGCTGAACTCCGCTGTGCTTGTACTGAACAAAGATTTTGTTCCTGTCCATGTAACTTCGGTAAAAAGGGCATTCTCTCTCCTTTATATCGGAATGGCAAAGGTAGTTAACTCACAGTACCAAACCTTTGACTACGAATCCTGGAGCGCCCTAACTGCAAGTATGGCAGATGAGACTGTCGGCCTTGTAGACAGGATAATCAGGGTGCCCAGGGTCATCCTCCTGGTAGCCTATGACAGGATCCCCCAGAGGGAGGTCCGTTTCAGCAGGCTCAATATATTCGCCAGAGACAAGCACCGGTGTCAGTACTGCGGCGAAAGGTTTTCGACCTCACATCTCAACCTCGACCATGTCGTCCCCCGCTCCAAAGGCGGGACGAGCAACTGGGAAAATGTAATCTGCTGCTGTGTGCCATGCAACAGCAGAAAGGGCGGCAGGACGCCTTCGGAGGCCGGAATGAAACTGCTTTCGATACCCAGGAAACCAAACTGGACGCCTTTTGCCAACCCTCACCTCGGGTCAAAGCACAGCGACTGGCTGCCGTTTCTATCCATGGTTGACATCTCATACTGGCATACCGAACTTCAGGAGTAACGATGGTGAGGCTGTCAGATCCAAACCTTTCAAAGATATCAGATATCCCGGACGAGCTTTACGTCCTCCCCCTCAAGGATTCCGTGATATTTCCTGCCATGGTTCTCCCGATCTTTCTTACAAGAGAAGATGACATAGCGGTTGTAAACAAGGCCCTGCTTGGCGATCACATGGTAGTGATGGTGGCCCAGAAAGATCCATCTGTAGAAACTCCTTCCGCTGATGGCCTTTACAATTTCGGCACCGCAACCAGGATAATCCAGATGGTAAAGCTTCAGGAAGGTGGCGTAAAACTGCTTGTGGAGGGCGTTAACAGGGTAAAGGTCATTGAGTACTTCAGGGAAGGGACTCACCTGAAGGCCAGGGTTGAGGAGGTGAGGGAGTTCTTTGAAAAGACCATTATTGTGGACGCCCTTGTCCAGAGTATCATTGCCCTCTTCAAGGTCGCTCTCGCCATTGGAAGACCTCTGCCTGAGGACGTGCTGAAGCTGATAGACAAGATAGAAAACCCCGCCAGGCTTGCAGACCTCGTAGCCGTATACCTGGCCCTAAAGCTCGATGAACAGCAGGATATACTGGAGACCGTCGATCCGGTGGAAAGGATTAAGAAGGTCTTTGTCTTTCTCTCAAGAGAGGTACAGACACTCCAGGTCAGGGGTAAGATACAGGCTGACGTGGCGAAGGAGATGGGGAAAAGCCAGAAAGAATATCTCCTAAGGCAGCAGATGAAGGCCATCCAGAAGGAACTTGGCGAGGAAGACCCCCATATGGCCGAGATGAGCGAATTAGGGGAGAAGATAAAGGCGGCCGGAATGCCCCCTAATGTGCAGGAGATTGCCAACAAGGAGTTGTCAAGGCTGGAAAAGATGAACCCAGCATCTGCCGAATATACCGTCTCCCTCACCTATCTGGATTACCTCATTACCCTCCCCTGGGCAAAAAGGACGGAGGACAACCTGGACATCAACAGGGCGGAACAGATACTTAACGAGGATCATTACGACCTCGAAAAGGTAAAAGACAGGATACTGGAGTATCTGTCCGTCAGGAAGATAAAGGAAGGCGTGAAAGGCCCTATCCTTTGCTTTGTGGGCCCTCCGGGAGTCGGTAAGACATCCCTTGGGAAGTCTATTGCCAGGGCCATGGAGAGAAAGTTCATCAGGATGTCCCTCGGAGGGATGAGGGACGAGGCGGAGATCAGGGGACACAGGAGGACTTATGTTGGGGCCCTTCCTGGCAGGATCATCCAGGAGATAAAGAGGTGCGGATATAACAACCCTGTCTTCATGCTTGATGAGGTGGACAAGATCGGTATGGACTTCAGGGGAGATCCGGCGGCGGCCCTTTTGGAGGTCCTGGATCCGGAGCAGAACTTCTCTTTCATGGACCACTACCTGGATCTTCCATTTGACCTGTCCAAGGTGATGTTCATAACCACAGCCAACATCCTGGATCCTGTGCCACCTGCCCTAAAGGACAGGATGGAGGTCATTTACCTTTCAGGGTACACGGAGGAGGAGAAGGAAAAGATAGCCTTCCAGTTTCTTATTCCAAAGCAGATAGAGGAAAACGGCCTTAAGGATAAAGGGGTAAAATTTACAGCGGAGGCTGTTGAAAAGATAATAAGGGAGTATACAAAAGAGGCGGGGTTGAGGAATATAGAGAGAGAGATAGCGTCTATATGCCGTAAGATTGCTCGGAACATGGCGCAGGGGAAGGGAGTGTGCTGTGATGTGACCCCTGAGAGAGTGGAAGAGTTCCTTGGACCGAGAAAATTCTTTGTAGAGATAGCAGAAGAGACCGATAAGATCGGTGTGGCGACAGGCCTTGCATGGACAGAGGCTGGAGGAGATATAATATTTGTTGAGGCAACAAAGATGAAGGGGCGAAGAGGGCTCACCCTTACCGGCTCTTTGGGAGAGGTAATGAAAGAATCAGCCCAGGCAGCAATGAGCTACATCCGCACCCATGCCACTGACTATCATATATCCGAGGACTTCTTCAACAAATACGATATACACATCCATGTGCCGGCAGGCGCAATCCCTAAGGACGGCCCATCGGCTGGGATAACTATTGCAACAGCCATTGCGTCGCTCCTTACAGACAGGCCTGCCAGAAGGGACATGGCTATGACAGGAGAGATAACCCTCAGCGGTAGAGTACTGCCGATCGGCGGGGTGAAGGAAAAGGTGCTGGCTGCAAGGCGGGCAGGGGTCAAAACCGTTATACTGCCTAAGAGGAACGAGGTAAACCTGGATGACATCCCGGATTACGTCCGTCAGCAGATGCAGTTCATATTCGTCAAGACTATAGATGAAGTGATTAAACAGGCACTGAAAGGCAAATGAAGGTAAACGGTTCATCTCTTAGCCTCTTGACTTTTTGCATATTGGCTTATAAATTTTATGATAACCCTCGAAAATATTTCCCTCTCCAGCATCCTCAAAAATATCAACATCTCCATTCCTGAAGGCGGATATATTGGAATTGCAGGACCCAACGGCTCCGGGAAAAGCAGCCTTGCAAGGATTATAAAAGGGATACAAGACCTGTCAGAAGGGAAGGTCTATATTAACGGAGAGGTCAGGCCGAAAGGTAAGGTGTCAAGTGACATAGGCCTCGTCCTTTCCAACCCTGAGAACCAGCTGGTCTCTTCATCAATAGAAGAAGATGTCGCATTCGGCCTTGAGAATATGAATCTGCCTTCTCAGGAAATAGCAGAGAGGACGGAGGAGGCCCTGAAATTTGGAGACCTGTGGGAATTAAGGGATGTACCGGCCCATCATCTTTCTGCCGGACACCAGCAGATGCTGGTCATCGCAGGAATAATGGCCATGCAGCCGGGATACCTCATTATTGATGAGGGGGCATCGATGATAGACCCTCAGGGAAGGGTTATTGTTCTTGACGCCTTAAAAAAGATTAATAGGGAGAATGGTGTCGGGATCATACATATCTCCCATGACCTAAGTGAGCTCATCGCGGCCCGGACGATATTTATCTTGGACAAGGGAAGTATTGTATGGGAGGGCGAGCCGTCAAAACTCCATCACCAGGAACCCTTACTTAGCGGCCTGGGCATGGAACTCCCGCCGCTTCTAAAATTAAAATCCCTGATGATCAGCAGCGGCTACGATGTAAGCGATACGGCCATGAATGCAGAGGAGATGGCGGAGGAGGTAATAAAGGTTATAAACCGGCCTGTTTAAGTTATTTTGTAATTACTCACCACTGAGACACAGAGAGCACGGAGTTTCACGGAGGTTAACAATTTCAAAAGCCAAAGCCCAAATGCCAAAGCCCAAAGTTCAAAAGTGTTGCCATTTAGACATTTGCCATTCATTTATCATTTGGATTTTGGCATTTGGATTTTTCTTTTCGTTTATCTATTTTTGAGTAATAATCTCCGTGTCTCTCTTTGTTCTCTGTGTCTCCGTGGTTTTTTTATTATTTCTTTTTTGCTGCTAAGTAGTAACGTTATTTTATCCCTGCCTTTTCTAAATCCCCCACCACTACCATGGTGTAATTATCCGGATTCAGGTACTTTCGGGCAACCCTCAGAATCTCGTCCTTAGTAAGGGCATTTATCATCTTAGGGTACCTGTCGGGGTAATCGAGACCAAGGTTGAAGAATTCAATGGCTGTCAGCATCCCTGCGATCTTTTTGTTTGTATCAAGTTTAAGCGGGAAACTTCCGGTCAGATATGCCTTTGCATCCTCAAGTTCCTTGTCTGTCACAGGCACCGATCTTATCCTCTCCATCTCCTTTAAGACCTCTTCAATGGCCACTTTAGCGGATTCATTTTTTGTCTGAACACCGACATTAAAGTAACCGGAGTATTTCATTGGTGCAAAATAGCTGTGGACATCATAGGCAAGACCCTTATTGTCCCTGATGTTGTCCATAAGTCGGGACGTGAAGCCGCCTCCTCCCAGGATATAGTTCATCACATAGGCGGCATAGTAGTCGGGGTTTTCACGCTCGATACCAATATGGCCAAGCACAATGTTGGCCTGGGTTATCTTCTTGTCTATGGGCTTTACTATCTTCTGGCTTAGAGGTTTTACGGGTGGAAAGACTGGATTTACGACCTCTCTTTTCTTCCAATCCTTCAGGTATCTGTTCAGTTTCGAGACTATCTCTTTTTCCGTAACATCCCCAACCACTGCCATTATGGTGTTATTAGGGATGTAGTGGGCCGCATGGAACTTTACTATGTCGTCTCTGACAATCCTGTCGAGAGTTTCCGGCAAGCCTTCAGTAGGCCTTCCGTAAGGATGATCTCCAAAAACAGTCTTGGCAAACTCCTTTCCTGCCACCGCAGACGGGTTCTCCTTCTCTTTTTCAATGGACGCCTTCGTCTCCCTGACCTTCCTTATTATCTCTTCCTCTGAAAATACTGGATTAAGAAGTATATCGGAGAGGATATCGAGCCCCAGGTCCAGGTCTTTCTTTAAAATGGTCAGATTAACCGATGCAGAGTCGTCTCCGCCGGAGGCGCCTATCCCTCCGCCCACAAACTCTATCTCTTCCGCTATCTGAGAAGAACTCCTTTTCTTCGTACCTTCTGTCAATAATCCGGCGGTAATGTAGGCAAGACCGGCCTTGTCAGATGGTTCCAATACCTGTCCCGCCTTTATCAGCATATTTATTGTCACTGATGGTATGGTATGCCTTTCGGAAAGCAAGAGGAGCATGCCGTTTTCGAGTACTATGCGTTTCCCAAGTAGCGCAGCATCGGCATTTGTGCCAATCATAAAAGAGCAGAGTATTATTAGAAACAGTGATATTGCGCCTATCTTATTCTTCATAACAAAACCTCCGTAGATTTCTTAAGCGTGGACAATCTTACCAGAACTCAAAAGGAGTGCAAAGGATAAATTATTTTCCTACTGTCTACGCTGTCTCAACGCCTCGTAAAGCATGATGGTCGTTGACATGGCCAGGTTCAGGGAGTCTGCTTCCCCCTTCATCGGTATCCTAACACGGATATCTGCTTCATTCAGCCATGTATCGCTTAACCCTTCATGCTCACTACCCATCACTATGGCGCAAGGTCCGCCCAGGTCTGCATCGAAATACTCCAGTTCTGCCTGGGGTGTAGTGGCAATCGTCTTTATCCCATTTTCTTTCAACCAGTTAATGGCCTCGGAAACTGTGGTCTTAACCACCGGGACAGTAAATACTGTTCCTATGCT
>Ga0209212_1003189_pt1 | contig 22071 bp, 18 predicted proteins | sample RifGroC2_FD_183996 | JGI IMG/M metagenome (GOLD analysis project Ga0209212, IMG submission 183996) | Groundwater microbial communities from Rifle, Colorado, USA - Groundwater C2 (SPAdes) (version 2) | ecosystem: Environmental > Aquatic > Deep subsurface > Groundwater | place: Rifle, Colorado... | reverse complement strand
TCCCCACCACCCCCTCAAGATGGTGTTGTTTGCACGGGGTTTGCAGTCTGTTCCGACTCTCCCCGTCAAACCTTCCCCACCCTCGAAGTTGCGTTCACAGGTCCGCAAACGGCAAGACAACGGCATCCGGCACCAACGGAAGCGTCACGTCGCCCGGATGAACAACGAAACCTTTCTCCGTCTGCCCGTAGAGGTCTTTCCGGAACGCGACGATGTTCCTCGCCATGGAACGATCCGGGGTTGCCGATGTCTTTATCTCGATCGGAATCAGTTTGCCCGCAATCTCCACGATCAGATCCACCTCGACGCCGGTGGATGTTCTCCAGAAATAGAGGTGTGGCCGCTTTCCCCTTCCGGACAACCGGCGCATGATTTCCCCGACGACGGCCGTCTCGAAGATCGCGCTGCCCATCGGGCCGGACATGGCGTGATCCGCGTCCTTCAAACCCACCAGGTAACAGAGGGTGCCTACGTCCGCGAAGTAGACCTTGGATGTCTTGACAAGGCGCTTTCCGACATTACGGAAATACGGCCGGAGAATGAAGATCTGGCAGGTGGCCTCCAGCACGGAGATCCATGCCTTGACCGTGTTCACCGCAAGGCCGAGGTCCCGGGCAAGGTCGGTGATATTGAGCAACTGCGCGCTTCGCGCCGCCAGGGCGCGGAGGAACATATGGAACTGCGTGAGGTCCCCGATCTGGCGAAGAGAGCGGAGGTCACGGTCGAGATAGGCCTGGACGTAACTTGCGTGCCAGCGCGCGACGTCCCGCTTCGGATTCGCCGCTATTTCCGGATAGCCTCCGTTCAGGAAACTTTCCCATAGATCCCGGAAAATATAGTTGTGCCTCCCCGTCCGGGCTCCCTTCTCCCAGGGAAAGTTGGCATGCGGCGTCCTCATGATCTCCCGGTAGGAGAGCGGCAGCAAACGCAGCATGGTGGCCCGGCCACGGAGAGACTCGGTGATTTTCTCCGCCAAGGGCAGGTTCCGGTAGCCGGTCAACAGGTACTGACCGGCCTTTCCCCCGCATTTGTCAATCCGTTCCTTGATGAACGGCATCAGGCCCGGAGCGCACTGGACTTCGTCAAAAATCACCGGCGGCTGGTTCATTTCGAGGAAGGACCGAGGGTCGCCCGCGGCGGCGGCACGCACGTCCGGCGGTTCCAGGGAGACGTACCGATGGGTCTCCCGAAACAGGTGACGGAGGAGGGTCGTTTTCCCCGACTGCGCCGGGCCGGCAAGGACGACGGAGGAAAACTCTCTCGCCGCCTTTCGGACAACAGGCTCCAGGGACCTGTCTATGTACGTCATGGCTCCCCCCGGATTCTCATTGCTTGTAATTATGCATCATAAATGCACAATTACAGCAAAAATAATCCTTCCCTATCTATTAGGAATCGTCATAATCAATCCTTGCCTCGGCGCTATATGGGACCGGTTTCTTTTAACGAAATGCAAACCGATCCGAAAGGGGATCCGCGAGTCCTGGACCAGGCCTGTGCCCCTATGCCGGAAGCCCTCTCCCCAGACGTGGTCGTCTTCCTCTGCACCAACTGCATTCCGCAGGGGGTGAATTTGCCGCGCCAATGGAATCAGGACGGCTCCCGGATCCTCGTGCGGGAAGTCCCCTGCAGCGGCAAGATGGATGGGCAGTATCTGCTGCATGCGATGGAAGGCGGCGCCCGGGGCTTTTGCGTGGTGGCGTGCCCGAAGGGGGACTGTCATTTGTCGCAAGGCAATTACCGTGCGGAGATCCGGGTCCGTACGGTTCAGCGTCTGCTGGCCGAAATCGGACTTCCGCCGGAGCGAGCCCAGCTGGCGCACTTCTCTCCGGTCGATCCGCCCCGGCAACTGGAAGATCTCCTCCGAAGCACGATCGCGCGCATCTGCGCCTTGGGGGAAAACCCACTTCGCGCGCCCAAGGTAAAGGGATGAACACAGAGGCAACCGGCCTTCAGAAGCGAATCGCGTCCGGGAAAACGATCCTGCTGGCGGAGATTCATCCTCCGCAGAGCGGGGACCCGGCGCCGTTGCGGGCGGCTGCCCGGCGGTACGTCGGGAAGGTTCACGCCGTGGGCGTCAGCGACAACCGGGACCGGGTCGCGATGTCGGCCCTGGCGGCGGCTTCCCTGTTGAAGGACGAAGGGCTGGAGCCGATTCTCCACATGACCACGCGGGACCGGAACCGCATCGCCCTGGTTTCCGAGGCGCTGGGTGCGCAGGCCCTGGGAATACGCAACCTGTTGTGCACCAGCGGCAATCACCAGACGCTGGGCACTTTCCGTGCCGCCCGGAACGTCTACGACATCGACGCCGTTCAACTGCTGCAGGCCTGCGCCCACCTGGAAAGCGACGGCGGGCTTCTGGGCGAAAAAGGGCTGGAGGGGGCCGGGCCGTTCTGCCTGGGCGCCGTGGCGTCGCCCGATGCCGATCCGCCCGCCCTGCAACTGCTTCGGCTCGCCAAGAAAACGCGGGCGGGGGCGAAATTCCTGGTGACGCAGCCGGTCTACGACCTGGAGCGTTTCGAAGCCTGGTGGAAAGAGGTCACCTTGCGCGGCCTGCACGAACAGGCCGCCATCCTGGCGGGCATCCATCCGCTTTCCGACACCCACTTCGGGCAGGCGGGATCGGGTCCGCAGCAAGGAATCCCCGATTCCCAGGCGGCTAGACTGGCCTCCATGAAGGATCCGGGCGCCTGGCGCGACGCCGCCATCGAGATCGCGCTGGAAACCATCCGCCGGCTTTCGAATCTCCACGGGATTCGCGGATTTTGCATCTCCGCCGACGGAGACCACGAGGCCGCCGTTCAGATCATCGACGAATCCGGGTTGGCGAACGACTGACCATGCCGGCAAAGTACGTCATCCATCACAAGACGGCCAAACCCCGTTTCCGCCCCATCGGCAAACTGGGGATCGTCGAGTGGCGGGAAGACTGCTCGGGTTGCCACAACTGCGTCAAACGGGACTGCGTTTACCGTCTGTACCGCGACGAGGCCGACACCCTTCGCAACGAGGTCGGCTACCTGGACTACATCTACCAGTGCAAAGGCTGCCTGAACTGCATCCAGAACTGCACGAAAAACATCCTGACCCGTGTGGTCAACCCCGAGTTTCGCCGGCTCGGCGACGGTTATTACACGCCGGACCTGATCCTGTCCACCTGGTACCAGGCGGAAACGGGGAAGATCCCGGTGTCCGGAGCGGGCTACGGCGGGCCTTTCAGCGGCCCCGGCTTCGATTCGATGTGGACGGACATGTCCGAGATCGTGCGGCCCACGCGCGACGGGATTCACGGCCGGGAGTACATCAGCACCAGCGTGGACATCGGGCGCAAGCTTCCGCACCTGGAATTTGAAAACGGACGATTGATGGACGATCCGCCACCGCTTGCGGAAACCCCCCTGCCCGTGATCTTCGATCGGATTCCCCTCCACTGGAACCGCGGGGCGGTGATGTCGGCGGTCGCGATGGCCGCGGCGGAGATCGGCACGCTGGCGATCCTCGACGAGGCGAGCCTCCGGGAGAGCGGGGGCTCCCTTCGCAGCCACGCGATCCCGTTCATTACGGCCCCGCATGCGGCAACGACGGACCCGGCGGAGGCGGCGACGTTGGCGATGATCCCGGACGGCCCCGACGCGATGGCGGTGCAGGCGGCGCTGAAGCGGGAACATTCGGCGGAGATCGTGGCCATCCGCATCCCGGCTGCCCCCGGCGTCGCCGGACGCGTGGCGGAATTGGCCCAAGGCGGGGCGGATGTGATCCAGCTGGCGTTCGACAGCCACGGGAGGGAGCGCGGCGCGGCCCAGCCCCGCCATCTGCGGGACGTGTTGCGGGACACGCACACCACGTTGGTCCGGGAAGGCATCCGGGATGAGGTCACGCTGATCGCCTCGGGCGGGATCGCCGCCGCGGAGCACGTGGCCAAGGCGATCATCTGCGGCGCCGACATGGTCGCGATCGACGTCCCCTTGATCCTGGCCCTGGAATGCCGGCTCTGCGGGGAGTGCGAACGCGGGCAGCCGTGCCCGATCGCCCTGGAGGAGATCGACGCCGGGTTCGGCGCCCGCCGGATCGTGAACCTGATGGCGGCCTGGCATTCGCAACTCCTCGAAATGCTGGGCGCGATGGGCATCCGGGAGGTCCGTCGCCTGCGGGGCGAGACCGGCCGCTGCATGTTCTTTGAAGACCTTGAACGCGACACCTTCGGCCGATGGTTCGGCAAGAGGAAAACGGACTCGTGAGCACCCTCCCGTCCAACCGCCATCGACCGGAACCCCGGCCTCGGGACGCCTCCCCGGACCAGCTCGAATCCGCGGAGGTGAGCCGCCGGATCCGGCCGGCGCCCCCCCGCTACCGGAACGAGATCGGCAAGTTCGGCATTCACCGCGGTCCCCAATGCGCGGCCTGCGGCCGGTGCGTGGATACTTGCCGCCACGGCGTGCACGTTCGTCCCGAAGGCTACCTCCACGTCATGCGGCCGTACGACTACCGGTGCATCGGCCCCGGCTGCGGGGACACCGGGAGCTATTGCATCGACGCCTGTCCTCATGGCGCGTTGAAACTGGCCGTCAATCCGGTCTCCGAGACGATGGGCGACTGCCGCTGGACGCCGGACCTTCTCTTGAGCAATTGGGCGATGGCCGAAACCGGCCGACCTCCAGGAAACCATCTGGAGAGCGAGGTGGGGGCTTCCGGCGGAGGCTTCGACCGCCTGCGGTTCCGCTTCCCGGACTCTCCTCCCCACGGCCTCTCGCGGGAGGACATATCGACGAAGCTGCTGCTCAATCGGCGCGGCGATTCCCGGCCCAGGATCGAGATCGACATTCCCTGGTACGGCGGCGGCATGTCCTTCGGCTCGACCAACCTCCGCGCCCTGTTGGGCAAGGCGCGGGTGGCGAAAGCGTTCAACGGGTTCACTTGCACGGGCGAAGGAGGCTACCCGGAGCGCTTCATCCCCTACAAGGACCACGTGATCACCCAGGTGGCCACCGGGCTGTTCGGCGTCCGCGAGGAGACGATCCAGCGGGCGCGGATCGTCGAATTCAAGTACGCACAGGGGGCCAAGCCGGGGCTGGGCGGCCACCTGCTGGGCGACAAGAACACCCCGAGCGTCGCGGCGATGCGCGAAACGGTCCAGGGCGTCTCCCTGTTCTCCCCGTTTCCGTTCCACAGCGTCTATTCGGTGGAGGACCACCAGAAGCACCTCGATTGGATCGCGCACGTCAACCCGCGGGCGCTGCTCTCGGCCAAAGTATCGACGCCGGGCGATGTGGACATGGTGGCCGTCGGGATCTACTACGCCGGGGGCCACATCGTGCACCTGGACGGAAGCTACGGGGGGACGGGCGCCGCTCCCAACGTCGCCAAGAAAAACATCGCGATGCCGATCGAGTACGCGATCGGGCGCGTGCACCGGTTCCTCGTGGACGAGGGGATCCGCGACAAGATCACGGTGATCGCCAGCGGCGGCATCCGCACACCTGCCGACGTCGCCAAGGCCATCGCCATGGGCGCCGACGGATGCGTGATCGGAACGGCGGAACTGGTGGCCCTGGGCTGCATCCGCTGCACCGCCTGCGAGAGCGGGCGCGGGTGCGCGCGGGGGATCGCGACGACCGATGACGAATTACTGGCAATGGTGGACGTCGAGTGGTGCACCCAGCGGCTGGTGAACTTGTACGCGGCCTGGCGGCAGATGCTGGTGGACCTGCTGTATCGCCTGGGACTCGACTCCGTGAGCGCCTTGCGGGGACGCATCGACCTGCTGAGCCACCTGGATTATGAAAATGAAGCGTGAAGGGACAAGGCCCCGCCCGATGGAACCGATGTCCCGGAACGGAAGCATCCGATCCGGAGCCGGCGTTCACGGCGGGGTCGACCCGGGCCGCGTGCGATCCTTGCTCCGCGCCCGCGCCCACCTGCGACCCGCGGGACCTTGGTTCCCGCGCTCGCCGGAAGCGGAGGGAGGGTGCGGCGTGACCGGGTTCGCCTGCACGATCCCCGTCGGCGGGAAGCATATCTACGAACCTTCCATCCAGATGCGCAACCGCGGCAACGGGAAGGGCGGCGGGATCGCCGCCTGCGGACTGGTGCCGGAGGAGATGGGAGTGTCGCGCCGGGTGCTGGAGGAAGATTATATCCTCCAGATCGCCCTGCTGGACCCCGGCGCCCGGGACGAGGTGGAAAAGGCCTTCGTCGCGCCCTTCTTCGACGTCGACCACGGGGGCCTGATCCCCACCATGGACGATTTCCGCGACGTGCCGCTCCTGGAAGTCCGCCCCCCGGACGTTGCCCGCTACTTCGTCCGGGTCAAGCCCTCCGTGCTCTCCCGCTTCGCCGAGGAGAAGAAGCTCGATGCGGCGGGCCTTTCCGGGCGGGAAGTGGAGGACGAGTTCGTCTACCAGAACTCGATCGCGCTGAACAACCGGTTCTATGCCTCGCTGGGCGAAAAACGGGCCTTCGTGGTGTCCCATGCGAGGAACCTGATCATCCTCAAGATCGTCGGCTTCGCCGAGGCCGCCGTGCAGTATTACCGGATGGCCGACACGCACGCCCACGTCTGGATCGCCCACCAGCGGTTCCCGACGAAAGGCCGCGTGTGGCACCCGGGCGGAGCGCACCCGTTCATCGGGTTGAACGAAGCGCTGGTGCACAACGGCGACTTCGCCAATTACCACTCGGTGTGCGAGTATCTGGCCGGACGCGGCATTTTCCCGCAATTCCTCACCGACACGGAAGTGTCCATCCTTCTGTTCGATCTCTGGAACCGGGTGTACCGCTACCCGATGGAATACATCATCGAGGCCCTGGCGCCGACGACGGAATTGGACTTCGACCGCCTGCCGACGGAGAAACAGCGGATCTACCGGCGGATCCAGGCGGCGCACATCCACGCCTCTCCCGACGGACCCTGGTTCTTCATCATCGCCCGCAGCCTGGCGGAGACCGGTGAGTTCCAGTTGATGGGGATCACCGATACCGCCATGCTGCGGCCGCAGGTATTCGCACTGCAGGAGGGGGAAGTCTCGATCGGACTGATCTGCTCGGAGAAACAGGCGATCGACGCGACCCTGGCCAGTTTGGCGGGCGAGGACCCGCGGTTCACCCCGGTCGCGGACCTCTACTGGAACGCCCGCGGCGGTAGCTACACCGACGGGGGGGCCTTCCTGTTTACCGTCTCCCCGACCGACGATCTGCACCGGATGCGCGTGACGAACAAGTTCGGCACGGAAGTCTCCACCGTCTCCGACCAGATCCACTGCAACCTCTCCGTTCCGCCGGCCGCGACGACGACCGACGCGGACACGACGGCCATCGAACGTTGCGTGCGCGACGGGGATTCCGAGGGGCTCTTTTCCCACCTTCTCGAACGGTTGCCCGCGATGGACTTCGACTCCTTCCGCCGGTTCGTCGACCGATGGGCGGAACGGACGGCTGTCGGAGCGCCGGGACTTGGCATCCAGGCCCTGACGAAATGCATGGATCGCCGCTATCCCACCGCGGAGAAGAAACGAAGTTCCGTTCTGACCATCCTCCGTGGCGGCCTGAAACAGATCTTCGAGCGGCAGCCGCTGTGCGACGAAGGGCGGACCGGCACCCACGTACGGGTCACCTGGAAAACCCGGGACCGCCTGCAAGCTCCGCACCCCGGCGAGACGACGCTTCTGATCGACGCAGGCGGTTTCGCGCCCGAGGGCGAAAACTGCGATTCGGCACTGGCGATCAAGGCCTACCGGCTCGGATGGCGGCGCCTGGTCCACTACAACACCCGGGGTACGAGATTCCACGGCGCGGGTCTGGGTCCCGGCACCTTGGGCCTGCGGATCGACTGCTACGACAACCCGGGCGACTACCTCGGTTCCGGGATGGACGGCCTGGAGATCTACGTCCACGGCAATGCCCAGGACCAGCTCTGCCAGATCAGCAAGCAGGGGAAGCTGGTCGTTTACGGGGATGTGGGGCAAACCTTCCTTTACGGAGCCAAAGGCGGCGAGGTGTATGTGCTGGGCAATGCCGCCGGCCGGCCGATGATCAATGCCGTCGGCTCGCCGCGGGTGGTGATCAACGGCACCGCCCTGGACTTCCTGGCCGAGTCGTTCATGGCCGGCGATCCGCACAACGGCGGCGGCTTCGCCGTCGTCAACGGGCTGCAGTACGACCAGTACGGCAGGATTCGACCGCTGAACCTCCCGTACCCGGGCGGCAACCTGCTCTCCCTGGCCTCCGGCGGCGCGATCTACATCCGTGATCCCCATCGCACCCTGGTCGAAGAGCAACTCAACGGCGGGGTGTACCGGCCGCTTTCCACCGCCGACTGGAGACTCATCCTTCCATACCTGGAAGAGAACGAGCGGCTGTTCGGCATCCGTATCGAACTCGATCTTTTGACCGTCGACGGAATCCTGAAAATGCCCCAGGAGGTCTACCGCAAGGTGATGCCCCGCAGCAATGCCGAAGCCGAGGCGGAGCTGGAAGGACTCGGCGGATGAACCGGGGTGGATCGTCAGGGAAAGGGGAAGGGGACATGCCCCAATCGATTCCATGGAACGGCAGCGGCCTGATGGAGGAGGTCCGCCGGTGCGGCGGCGCCCAGGTCAGCGCATGCTTCCAGTGCCACAAGTGCAGCACGGGCTGTCCCGTCGGTCCCGAGATGGATTTCCTTCCGAGCCAGATCATGCGGCTGGTGCATCTGGGCGCGGAAAAGGAGGTGCTCGCCTCGCGTTCGATCTGGCTGTGCGCATCGTGCGAGGCCTGCACCACGCGATGCCCCATGGCGATCGACATCGCCGGGGTGATGGACGCCCTGCGGATCCTGGCCATCGAGCGACGGATCGACCTCCCGGACGCACGTGGAAAACAGTTCCACCGCAGCTTCCTGGGCAGCGTTCGCCGCCACGGCCGGGTGTACGAGATGGGAATGATGACGGCCTACAAGCTGCGCATCGGGGACCTGCTCTCCGACGTGGACAAGGTCCCGCAACTGCTGGCCCAGGGCAAACTCTCGCTGCTGCCCGACCGGAGCGGAGACATCCGGCAGGTTCGCGGGATCTTCCGGCGGGCGGAAGAGGAGGACGGGAAACCTTGAAGTACGCGTTCTTCCCAGGCTGCAGCCTCGAGTCCACGGCGCGTCCCTTCGATCTCTCCACGCGGGCGGTCTGCCGCGCGTTGGGGATCTCTTTGGAGGACATCCCGGATTGGGTCTGCTGCGGTTCGACGCCCGCGCACGCCAGCAGCGATTCCCTGGCCATTGCGCTGCCGGCGCTCAATCTGCAGAAGGCCCAGGCGGCGGGACTGCCGGTGATGGTCGCGTGCGCTTCCTGCTACGCCCGGCTGAGGACCGCCAACCACCGGATCGTCGGCGCGCCGGAAGATCGCCTGCGCGCCGAGCGGATCACCGGCCACCCCTATGACGGCGGAGTCGAGGTACGGCACGTGCTGGACGTGCTCGTGAACGAATTGGGGCCGGACCGGATCCGCGCGAAGGTGCGCCGGCCGTTGGCCGGACTGAGGGTCGCCTGCTACTACGGGTGTCTGCTGACGCGCCCGCCGGAGATCGTCGCCTTCGACGATCCGGAGCACCCTTCGTGCATGGACGAGCTTATGGCGGCCGCGGGGGCGGAATCCGTGGATTGGCCGTTCAAAACGGAATGCTGCGGGGCCAGCCTCTCCATGACGAATTCCGATATCGTCTGCCGCCTGACCCACAGGCTCCTTTGCATGGCGCAGGAAGCCGGGGCGGACTGCCTGGCGGTCGCCTGTCCCTTGTGCCAGGTCAACCTCGACCTGCGCCAGGCCGACGCGGGGAAGGCCCATGGCCCATTCCGCCCCATGCCGGTCCTGTATGTCACGCAACTGTTAGGCCTCGCCTTGGGGCTTCCCCAGGAAGCCTTGGGAATCGACGCCCTCGCGGTCAGCCCGAAAACGCTTCTGGCGAAACGCGATGCCGTCGCGGCCGGCGGCGCGGGAGGGAACGCATGACGCCCCCGGGATTGAAATCCCAGCCGGCGGCCGGGAGCGGCGGCGGGAACGCTCCCAACGGGGCGGTTCTGGTGTGCGGCGGCGGCGTTGCCGGAATCCAGGCATCGCTGGATCTCTCGGCGGCCGGCTTTCGCGTCTTCCTGGTCGAGGAGAGTCCGACGATCGGCGGCGGCATGGCGCGCCTCGATAAAACCTTCCCGACCGGCGACTGCGCCACCTGCATCATTTCGCCGAAACTGGTGGAATGCATGCGCGATTACAACGTCGATGTGATGACGATGGCCGACGTAACCTCGCTGGAGGGGGAGGCCGGACGGTTTACGGCAGAAGTGCGGGTGCGGCCGCGTGGGGTGATCCCATCCAAGTGCACCGGCTGCGGCGATTGCTGGCAAGCCTGCCCGGTCCGCAACGTGCCCCAATCGCCTCCCCCCTTCCGGCCTTCGGAACAACTGGCCGACGACGACAGGGCGTGGATCGACGGCATTCTTGCCAGGTACCACGGGGATCCGGGGCCGCTGATCCCTGTTCTGCAGGACATCAACGACGACCGCCGCTACCTCCCCCGCGCCGTTCTGGAATACGTGTCGGTCCGCCTGGAGATCCCGATGGCCGAAATTCTCCGGGTGGCGAGTTTCTATAACGCCTTCAGCCTTGAGCCGGTCGGGCGGCACATCGTGGAGGTCTGCCTGGGAACCGCGTGCTTCGTGCGCGGCTCGGGGCTTCTCATGGAACGCCTGGAGGGCAAAATCGGCGTGCGGGCGGGAGGCACCGACCCGGATGGGCGATTCACGCTTCGAACGGTCCGCTGCATCGGTTGCTGCGCGCTGGCACCGTCCATGCGGATCGGCGGCATCACCTTCGGGAAGGTCAAGCTCGACGGGGTGACGGACATCCTGGAGCGATTCAAATGAACACGCCGATCCGCACGCAGTCCGACCTCGATCACGCCGGCGCGCTCGGCCGGGAGACCCTTTATCCCGGCCGGTTGAAGATCCTCGTCGGTTCGGCGAGCTGCGGGCTGGCCGCCGGCGCGCGGGAGGTGGAAGAATCCGCGCTCGATACGGTGAAGCGACTCGGCATGGACGCTGTCGTCGCCCGAACAGGTTGCATCGGATTCTGCCAACGCGAGCCTCTCGTCGACCTGCTCCTCCCCCAGGGCCCGCGGATCACGTACGGCAACGTCACAGCCAAGTCGATCCGCGCTCTCCTGGAATCCTGGGCGGCCGGAGGCGCGCCTTCCGCGCGCGCGGCTCTTTGCCGCTGGCAGCGCGAGGAGCACGTGGCCGACGGGTCCTTCCACGACTACCCGGCGGCGGCCAACGGCCTCGGACAGATCCCCGAGGGATCAACCCTCGAGTTCTATCGACGGCAGCGACGCGTGATCCTGCGCAACTGCGGAACGATCGATCCGATGCGCCTTGAGGAGGGGCTCGCGCGCGGGGCGTACCGCGGCGCCCTCCGCGCCCTGACGCAGATGACGCCGGAGGCGGTGATCGCCGAGGTCCGCGAGTCGGGCCTGCGGGGCCGCGGCGGGGCGGGGTTCCCGACCGGGCGGAAATGGGAAACCGCGCGGCGCGCGCCCGGAGACGGGAAGTACGTCATCTGCAATGCGGACGAGGGAGATCCCGGGGCCTTCATGGACCGGAGCGTCCTGGAAGGCGATCCGCACGCGGTCCTGGAAGGGATGCTCATCGCCTCCTACGCGATCGGAGCCCGCGAAGGCTACCTCTACGTCCGCAGCGAGTACCCCCTGGCCGTGTCGACCGTCACCCACGCCATCCGGGAGGCGGAAGCCCGCGGGCTCCTCGGTGACGACATTTTCGGCAGCGGCCACGGCTTCCGCGTCAGCGTGCGCCGCGGCGCCGGGGCCTTCGTGTGCGGCGAGGAGACGGCGCTGATCGCATCGATCGAGGGCCGTTCGGGCGAGCCGCGACCGCGCCCCCCCTTCCCGGCGGCAAGCGGCCTTTGGGGAAAACCCACGGTCATCAACAACGTCAAGACCTTGTCAAGCGTCGGGCCGATCCTTTCCCGGGGCCCCGACTGGTACGCGGGGCACGGGACCGAGCGCAACCGCGGAACCACGGTGTTCGCCCTCGTCGGCGCCGTGAGGAATACCGGCCTCGTCGAGATCCCGCTGGGGCTCACGCTCCGCGAAATGGTCCTGGAGATCGGCGGCGGGATTCCAGGTAAACGGGAACTGAAGGGGGTCCAGACGGGCGGACCTTCGGGCGGATGCCTTCCGGCCTCGATGCTCGATCTGCCCATCGACTACGAACGGCTCGGCGAGGCGGGCTCCATGATGGGTTCGGGGGGGATGATCGTCCTCGATGCAGGCACCTGCATGGTCGATCTCGCACGTTTTTTCCTCACCTTTACTTCGGATGAATCGTGCGGCAAATGCACTCCCTGCCGGGAGGGGACCGCCCACATGCTGCGGATCCTCACGCGGATCTGCGAGGGGAACGGCGCTCCGGAGGACCTGGCTGTCCTGGAGCGGCTGGCGCGGACCCTGAAGTCGGCTTCCCTGTGCGGACTGGGGGGGACGGCTCCGAATCCCGTCCTGACGGCCTTGCGGTACTTCCGGGACGAGTTCGAGGCGCACATCCTCCGGAAGCAGTGCCCTGCCGGAGTCTGCCGAGCCCTCATCCGGTTCCGGATCGAGGAAACGCCTTGTTCCGGTTGCGGGCGATGCATCGAGGTGTGTCCGGTCGGCGCGATTCTTGGGAAGCCGAAGACGCCGCACAGGATCGACGACGCCGTCTGTACCCGTTGCGGCGCGTGCCGCGCGGTCTGTTCGACCGATGCCGTCGTGAGCGAGTGACCGGACATGCGAAGGTCGTGAGAGGCTGATCATGGATACGTATTCATCGGACAAGGTTCGGATCCTCCTGGACGGCCGCAGTGCGGAAGTCCCGCGCGGTACGACGATCCTCGAAGCCGCCCGCGGGATGGCCGTTGCGATCCCCACGCTCTGCAACTATCGCGGCCTCTCCCCCTACGGGGCTTGCCGGATCTGCGTGGTGGAGATCGATACGGCGGGGGGCCCGAAACAGGTGGCCGCGTGCAGCCATCCGGTGGAGGACAACCTCGTCGTGCTCACCGACACCGACGGCATACGCGAGTCGCGGCGCACGATCCTGGAACTGTTGCTCGCGCAGGCCCCCGACTCCACGGAATTGGCCGGAATCGCCGCCGGGCTCGGGATCCGCTCCACCCCCTTCGAGGCCGCCCCGGAGGGGAAGTGCATCCTCTGCGGGCTGTGCGTCTCCTCTTGCGGCGGCCTGATGGGGCGGGGGGCGATCAGCCTTCACGGTCGCGGCGGTCGGCGGGCCGTGGCGACGGCGTTCGGCGAGCCGACCGACCAGTGCCAGGCGTGCGGCGCGTGCGCCTTCGTCTGTCCCGCAGGGGCGATCGACCTGGCCACGATCACGGCCCGCCGGGTGAAGCCGCACATAACGGATTTCGACAGGGGGCTGAGCGCACGACCGTGCATCGATCTGGCCCATCCACAGGCCTCGCCCCGCATACCGTCGATCGACCGGGAGAACTGCGTTCATTTCACGACGGGCGAGTGCGGACTGTGCTCCAGGGTCTGCCAGGCCGGAGCCATCGACTACGACCAACCGGAGGAAAACGTCCGCCTCGAAGTCGGTGCCGTCGTGCTTACGCCCGGCTTCGAGACGTTCGACGCGAGGAGGCGTGGCGAGTTCGGTTTCGGCTTCGCGCCGAACGTACTCACAAACGTGCAGTTCGAACGGCTGCTCTCCGCCTCCGGGCCGACCGGGGGGCACATCCTTCGACCCAGCGACGGACGGCCGCCCGCGCGGTTGGCGTTCATCCAGTGCGTGGGGTCGCGCGACACGGCCTGCGACAACGACTACTGTTCCTCGATCTGCTGCATGGCCGCCACCAAGGAGGCGATCCTGGCCAAGGAGCACGTGCCGGGCCTGGACGTGACCGTGTTCTTCCTCGACCTGCGCGCCTTCGGCAAGGATTTCGACCGCTACTACGATCGCGCACGGAACCGGCTGGGCGTGAGGTATCTGCGATCGTTCATCTCCCGGACCTACGAGATGCCGGGGACGAAGAATTTGCGTGTCGTCTACGCAAGTCCCGAGATGAGGCCGACCGAAGAGGAGTTCGACATGATCGTGCTCTCCCTCGGCCTGGAGCCCAGCGCGACGCTGCGGGAGCAGGCCGAGCGGATGCAGGTCGTGCTGAACCGCTGGGGCTTTGCCCGAACCGGCGAGCTTCAACCTTTGGACACGTCCCGTCCCGGGGTGTTCGTGGGCGGCGCATTCCAGGAGCCAAAGGACATCCCCGATACGGTGATGCAGGCGAGCGCCGCGGCGGCCCGGGCCATGGCCCTGCTGGCTCCGGCACGGGGCACGCGGATGCGGACCAAGACCTATCCCAAGCAACGCGACATCGCGGACGAACCGCCGCGGGTAGGCGTGTTCATCTGCCATTGCGGAAGCAACATCGCCTCGGTGGTCGACATCGAGCGGGTGGTCCGGACCACGCGGGAATTGCCGCACGTGATCTTCGCCGGGAGCCACACCTACACGTGCGAAGACGACACGCAGAAGCTCATAAAGGAGCGGATCGCCGAGCACCGGTTGAACCGGATCGTCGTGGCCTCGTGCACCCCGCGGACCCACGAGCCGATCTTCCGCGAAATGCTGCGGGACGCGGGCCTGAATCCCTATCTGCTGGAGATGGCGAACATCCGTGACCAATGCTCCTGGGTCCACTCCGGAGAGCCGGAAAAGGCGACGGACAAGGCGGTCGACCTCGTCCGCATGGCGGCGGCGCGCGCATCGCGCCTGCAGCCGCTGGAGGAAGCCACCGTGCCGGTGAACAACGCTTCCCTGGTCGTCGGCGGCGGAATCGCCGGGATGACGGCCGCCCTGGCATTGGCCGACCAGGGATTCCCCGTGCATCTCGTCGAAAAAACCGGGGAACTCGGGGGCACTTCCCTCCGGCATCACCGCACGCTGGACGGTCAGGACGTGGGGAAATTCCTCGCCGGGACGATCGCCCGGTTGCGCAGCCATAAATGGATCAAGGTCCACCTCAACACCCGCGTGGACAAGGTCGGCGGGCATGTCGGCGATTTCATATCGACGCTGGTTTCCGACGGCGGCGCCGACACCGTGCGGCACGGGGTGGTCGTGGTGGCCACCGGAGCCACGGAACTGCGGCCGCAAACATACGGGTACGGGCAATGCGACCGGGTCCTGACGCAACTGGAACTTTCGGACCGGCTGGGTCGGGGGGAGATCACGCTCCCGGAAAACCCCACGATCGCGATGATCCAGTGCGTCGAGCAGCGAAGCACGGAGCGGCCCTACTGCAGCCGCGTATGCTGCACCAGCGCCGTGAGGAATGCGTTGCACCTCAAGGAACGGTGGCCCGGCGCCCGGATCATCGTCCTGTATCGCGACATGCGTACCTTCGGCTTCCGGGAGGCGGCGTATCGCGAGGCACGCGAGAAGGGGATCCTGTTCGTCCGCTACGACCCCTCGCTTCCGCCGAGCCTCGAGATCGGCGGACGCCTCGAGATGCGGGTGTGGGAGCCGTCGCTCGGACGGGAATTGCGGCTTGCGCCGGACCTGGTGGTGCTCGCCGCTCCCATGATCCCGCGCGCGGACCGGCAGGAACTGTCGGAACTGCTGCGCGTCCCGCTGAATGCCGACGGCTTCTTCCTGGAAGCCCACATGAAGCTTCGCCCGGTGGATTTCGCCAGCGAAGGGCTGTTCCTCTGCGGCACGGCGCATGCGCCGAAGTTCCTCGGCGAAGCGATCGCCCAGGCCCACGCGGTGGCGGGCCGGGCGGCGTCCATCCTCAGCCGGAAGAAGATGCGGGTGAGCGGCCAGACGGCCTGGGTCGATCCGGACAAATGCATCTCCTGCATGACGTGCGTGCACGTCTGCCCATACATGGCGCCGCGCGTCAACGAGTTCCAGAAAGCCGAGATGCAAGGCGCGGTGTGCATGGGTTGCGGCAGCTGCACCGCGGAATGCCCCGCGATGGCCATCACGCTCCGGCACTACATGGGCGAGCAGATCCTGGCCGCCATCGACGGACTGCTGTGCACGGAACCCGCTGCGGCCGCCTGGGAGCCCCGCTACCCGGAGCAGGTGGGAGTCGCCACGCCGCGCTGGCACAAGAGCCGGGGGGACGGATGAACGACGAGCCGTTGATCCTGGCGTTCTGCTGCCACTACTGCGCCTACGCGGCGGCGGACCTGGCCGGGTCGATGCGTCTGCAATACCCCGGCAACGTTCGCGTGCTGCGGCTGCCTTGCACCGGCAAGCTGGAGGTGAACTTCATACTGGCCGCGTTCGAACGGGGCGTTGACGGGATCATCGTGGCCGGGTGCCTCGAGGGAGGGTGCCATTTCCTGGAAGGAAACCTGCGGGCCCGCCGTCGGGTCGAAAGGACAAGGGAATTGCTCGCCGAGATCGGCCTTGAGCCGGAAAGACTGGAGATGTTCAACCTTTCGTCCGCCGAGGGCACCCGGTTTGCCGAAATCGCAACGACCATGGTGGAACGCGTGAAGTCGCTGGGAAGAAGCCCGTTGCGTCCCGGAGCGAAACGGATCGAACAGGAAATCCATGAAATCAGCCGCCAGGCGGAAGCGATGCTGGAAGGAGAGAAACGATGATCGTTGCCGACCGCAAGAAGATTCCGGAAATCCGGGACATGGTGAAGGAACACCATCGCGTGCTGCTGGTCGGCTGCGGCACCTGCGTCACCGTCTGCCTGGCCGGTGGGGAACGGGAGACCGGAATCCTCGGCTCGGCCCTGCGCATGGCATTGCGGCTCCAGGGCCACGGCGACGTTACGGTCGACGAGTGCACCATCGAGCGGCAGTGCGAGGACGCCTTCATCGACCTCCTCGCCCCTCGGGTATCCGACTACGACGCGATCTGCTCTTTGGGATGCGGCGCGGGCGTCCAGGCGTTGGCCGAACGGTTCCCGAAAATGCCCGTTTACCCGGGCCTGAATACGCAATTCATGGGGATCCTGGAATCGCAGGGCGTCTGGACGGAGAAGTGCAGCGGCTGCGGAAATTGCCGTCTCGGCGAGTTCGCGGGAATCTGCCCCATCACGCGCTGCGCCAAGCGCCTGTTCAACGGACCGTGCGGCGGTTCGCAAAAGGGGAAATGCGAAGTTCATCCCGATCTCGATTGCGGCTGGCAATTGATCTACGACCGCGCGACCAACTTGAAATTGCTGGGTCGATTCGAGCGGATCGTTCCTCCACACGATTGGTCGACCGGTCTCGACGGCGGTCCCCGTAAAGTGGTCCGGGAAGACCAGTGCATCGCCGGCCTGTGCTCCCGTGCCTGACGTCGCAAACTTCATAATCCCAGTGGAGGAAACGATCATGGCGAACCCGTTCGTTCACCTCGACCTGATTACCGGAGACGTCGACAAAGCGAAGGCATTCTACGGAGCGCTGTTCGACTGGAACCTGAGGCATGTTCCGGGAATGAACTACATGATCGTCAAGGTCGGCAAGGGGACCTGCGGCGGGATGATGGCGTGTTTAGGGCCGGAGGTTTCGCCGCAGTGGCTCCCGCACGTCCATGTCGAGGACATCGCGGACACGCTCGCCAGGGCCCGGACGCTGGGCGCCACCGTGATAAAGGAGGTCACCGAGGTGCCGGGGAAGGGGTGGTGCGGCATCCTGGTCGACCCTGGCGGCGCCGCCCTCGCGCTCTGGCAGCCCAAGACGTAAGACGCCGCCCTTCCCGCCTTCTCCGTGAAATGAACCGGAAATGGCCTCCGGATCGCCCCGGAGGCCCTTCTGATTTCAACATGATCCAGCCGGTTGAAAATCGGGGCGCATGTCACCATCACCCTTTCGATGAGGCCGCATGATGATAAGGCCGGCCTTCCAAGCCATGGCATTGACCGTATCTTCCGGAAAGATTATTCTCCTCACGGTAGTAAACGTGCAACGATCCCGCCAGAGGATTGATGACTGCCATCGTTCTCCATATGGATCTTGTGTGAGGATGTTATCGTGTACCATCTGTCTGCCCTGGGCTTTGGCCCATTCTTCGAAGAACAACTGTCGCGCTCGGAACACCCCGCTGCCGTCCCCGCCAGGGTTGCCGCCGAGCACCGCGGTGCGTATGTGGTCTGGTCCGCTTCGGGTGCCGGACCTGCCCGGCTTGCCGGGAAACTTCGCACACAGCTTGAGGATAAAGGATTCCCCGCCGTCGGCGATTGGGTCGTCCTCAAGGAGGCACCCGGCCCTGATCGCACCACCATCATCGACAAGGTCCTTGAACGGCGCACGGTTTTCACCCGCGGAGCCGCTGGACGCCTGGGACGTACCCAGGTTGTTGCCGCCAATATCGACATCGTGTTCGCCGTCTGTGGCCTTGACGCGGACTTCAACGTTCGCAGGATCGAACGCTACCTTGCCCGAATCTGGGCGGGCGGCGCCCAGCCCGCGGTGATCCTCAACAAGGCAGACATCTGCGAGAACACCTCCGCGCGTATGGCCGAGGTGGAAAGCCACTGTCCCGTGGTGCCGGTCCACGTGACCAGTGCTCTCCGGTCGGAGGGCCTTGCAGCGATTCGGGCAAGCATCCGCGAAGGATCGACGGCGGCCTTCGTCGGCTCTTCCGGGGCGGGAAAATCAACCCTGATCAACGCCTTTCTCGGCGAAGAGCGGATGCCAACCGGTGAGGTTCGAGCGCGCGATGGCCGTGGCCGTCATGTCACGACCCATCGCCAGCTCGTCATGCTGGCCGGAGGCGGCCTGCTGCTCGACACGCCGGGCATGCGAGAGCTGCAACTTGTCGACGAAGATGGCCTCGATTCGGTCTTCGACGACATCACGACGCTCTCTGCGCGATGCCGCTTTCGGGACTGCCGCCACAACACCGAACCGGGTTGCGCGGTGATAGAGGCGGTGACGTCAGGAGACCTCTCCGCTGACCGCCTGGAGCACTACCGGAAACTCGAACGGGAAGCTCAAGCCTACGAGCTACGTCACGACGAGAAACTGCGTCGACAATCCGAACGGGTATGGGGGCAACTCCACGATGAGGTGTCCCGCCTGCGGCGTTGGAAAGGGGGCAAGTGATAAGTGACCTTCTCCACAAAAATGACTGATTCAGGGGGAGGGAGGTCAGGGTTCATCACCCGTGTGCCGATCATCTTCCTGGACTACGGACCGCAGTAAAAGGAACCGAAGGCCGACATCCCAAAGAGCCGGTTGAGAAGGGCCAACCCCGGAAAGACAATGGCCGGAAGGGATGAGTCGGGCCTTGCACAGATCACCACGGGGATGGCGGGGGGGAGATAAAACAGCAAGGGGGCCGCAAAAGTCAGCCCCCTTTGTCCACGGAAAGACGCCTGTGGTCTGGGACGCCTGCTCCATCAATTGCGTTTCAGTTCTTACCTCCCTGGTTAAATTTCATTCCAGGTCACCACGGATGGCGGTCCTGGTCCATCGTAGATCAACATTGTTATTCCCGTAGAAGATTCGGCAACGCGTTGCACCGTAAACGGCTCCCGGCCACTGATATTCAAATGGATACCATAGGGATCATTGCTCCAGGTACCGGTTTCGTAACCACTCGTATCAGGAATGTTCTTATAACCGGTCAGCTCGAGTGAGAAATCAGCATTCAATTTGTAGAGGCGGGAAACATACCCTCCCTCTGCGTTGGAATTCACTTCGAGGAATGCCTTCCCTGACAGCTCCTGTAGGGTGAATGGAATCGACCACACATGGATAATGGTCACATCCATTGTGGCCGTCTTGGTGATCCCTCCAGAGGAATAGGTCGCTGAAACCGTCACCGTCTGATCGGGGTAGACCCCTCCCGGACAATAAAGCATCCCGCCGGTGCTGATCTCTGCCACTTGGGAATTTACGCTCCAGGTTGGCGTAACCGTAGATGTTGAAGGGTCGCTCCAGCTCGCCGTCGCCGTGTACGTGGGGCTACCGTATTCGGGCATCGACGACGGGCCGTTGATGGAAAGACCGGTCAAGGTAGTGGCCGGCGGCGGGGGGGTGCTTAGCACCGCTGTAATCGTTCCTTCTTCAGAACATCCTCCGCCATATCCTGCTTTGCTGAAAGATCCCGCAAGTGAACCATCCGTCTGCAAGGTCAAATAAATCGTCTCCAGGGCACTCCCGGAATACCCGGTGAGAATGGCCGTATTCACATTCGCAACACCAATGGCCGTCCCGGTTGTTCCGGCAGGTGTAAAAGTTACGATACCGAACCCCTGGCGTATCGTTACATCCTCTGTAATCGTCGTTCCGGGAGAGTGACCGGGGCAGGAAGAGTTCACGAACTTTCTTGTTTCTATCCACTCTCCAGCCCCCGGGGAGAAACTTGCCTCGGGCGCGGAGGATTCCGTGACATTGCCATTCCCGGATACAGGATCGATCTGGGGCTTCGCCGTTCCGTTAAGTTTATCGAAAACAAGAACACCGAGATCCAAAGTCGCATACGCTTTGAATGCGAACACATTCCCGCCGGTTACATTCCGGAAAGCAAAACTCCTCTGTGTGGGGGTGCCCTCGTTCGCGATGAACATCAGATAGTAATCTCCCGGGGCCACGCTCAGCGAGAACGTTTTCGGAGTGCCGCTGGCAACATTCCGCGCAGCTTCCATGCCTGTGCCATAGTCATACGCAATCGCCACTGTCCCGGGAACCGTACCCGTGATCACCACGGATTTTGTGGGTGGGGGGGGCGTACCCGAATCACTTCCACCGCTTCCCCCTCCGCACCCATGCCCGAGGAGAAAAACCGCCGACAAAGAGAGGAAAAGGGCAAGATGCTTAATCCCATGGCGCCGATTATCCATTTTCATGGTTCTCCTCCTTCCCAACCCTGAAAAGTTGCTCTCCGATCACGTTGGCTCTCAGGAGGGGCGGCCCTCAGAACCTTCCCCCCCCTCCCGAACCGAATGCTCGGAACATGCTCTCAGTACTCGATGGTACCTGTATGCGTGCCTTCCCATTTCAACGTTCCATCATTGTTGTTGGTCCACACACCTCTGGAAAAAGCATGGCCGTATGCATTGGTGAACCTTCCCGTCCCTCCGGTAAGATCAATGTCTTGCGTCCATTGGCCTTGAGCGTCTGTCGCGGAGCCGGGGGGGGCGACGAGGTTTCCTATGAGCGTGAAGACCTCTACCAAGTAAATCTCATCTCCGTTGGCCGTGGTAATCGTCGCTGTCCCAGATCCTTGAAACACCTGTTTACCGTCAACATAAGAACCGGCTGGGATTAGGATAAATAAACATGTCGGGTCGCCCACCCAGGTACCCGCACCCCAGGGGCTGGCAACACCCGTCCCTTCTGCTGAGACTTCTGCAACGCCGCCTGACAACGCGCAATCCCCCGCGGCGGGCTCGGTGGTAGTAGAACCGCTCCATGATCCCTTCGTGGGTCTCGTGGGTGTCGCTGGATCCGCAGCGCATACAGCCGCGAAGAAGAAGACTGAGCACAGGACCACGACTGTCGTAATCGCGAAAAGTCTTTTCATCGGATTCCTCCTTTCAAGATCCTTAGGTGAGTTTGATTTGACGGTCTCCCTCCGCGGATTCCTCGAGGTCTGTCCCGACCGTCGCGCTCGTCACCTCCTTCCGTAGACGGCGTAGCGGAGAGGCCGGGGCGCAAAGATCCCTGCCCTTCCGGCGCCCGAGGATTTCCCAAAGCTCCTCGATGTTCGAGAAGCCCAGCCTCTTCTCGGCCCCCGCCACCTCGGCCGTCCCGATCAGAATGCGGGACTTCCTTCCGGCGCGACGGTAGATTCGAACGACGTAGCTGTCCATGGCTCTCCCATGCGCGTGGCGGACCGGCAGGACGCAGTGGTTCCGGCACGGTCGTCCATCCGGTTACGAAGGTAGCGCGGAGCGGCTTACGGATTGCCTACGGATTCGGAAGAAAAACGGTGAGGGAGAATTACGATTGAAACCCCGCGATAAACCTCAAGTAATGGCTTGCCCGGCCGGGAGTACGCCGGGAATGGATCAGGCCGGGGAGCGGCCGAGCGAGGATGCGATGGCTCGAGTCTCGGCAGATGGATCCACGCCGAGGAC